>Ga0222428_100271_pt1 | contig 30886 bp, 22 predicted proteins | sample 2B5Ametagenome_FD_182471 | JGI IMG/M metagenome (GOLD analysis project Ga0222428, IMG submission 182471) | Enriched microbial communities from leaf-cutter ant dump, University of Wisconsin, Madison, United States - 2B5A (version 2) | ecosystem: Environmental > Terrestrial > Nest > Insects nest >...
TGACTTCGCCTTCTTCCTCTTTCGATTCGTAGGCGGCGTCGATCACCTTCACGCCATGCTTCACGTAGAAGTCGTGCGCCTTGTGGTTGAACACGTTGGCCAGGTAGGTCAGCGTGTCTTCGGGGAAGGGCACGGGCGGCTCCACGGGGGTGGCGCGCGGCAGGCGCACGAAGCCCTTGGCGCGTGCCTGCTCCAGCTCGGCCAGTGCCTCGCGGCGCAACTGGTTCAGCGCGGAAGCTGGTACGAACCAGGGCTGGCTGAGCTGCAGGGCGATGTCGTGCACGGCGAAGTGGGTTGCACCGAAGCGGCCCAGCTGCTCGCGCAGCGTGGCCTCGGCCTTCACCGCGTCGGTGGCGCTTTGGTGTTCCTGCACGATGGCGGCATGGCCTACGAAGCCGTCCTCGTCGGTCAGCGTGAGCGCAAAGCCATCGGGTGTTTGCGCGAACTGCGCCCACAGGCCGATGCGCCGGTCGCTGGACTTTTTGTCCAGCGTGCGTACCCAGTCCATGTCGCGGTTGCGGTTGATTTCCAGGCCCTTGCGCAGGTCCTTGAAGCCGTCGATCGGGTCTTTGGGGAAGACGCGCCAGATGCCTTTCTTGGCATGCACGGACTCGGCACGGTTGATGTGAACGCCCACCAGTTCCTTCTGCAGGTCGTAGTAGCACAGGCCATCGCCGTTGTGCAGCACGGTGGCTTTGTCCGAAGTCTCCAGCTCGAACCACTTGTCACCGATTTGCGTGACCCAGCCGATCGCGCGGCCCGGCGTCTTGGGCGTGTCAAAGGCGCCGATATCGTCCTTGCGGCCGTTGACGAAGTAGTCGGTGAACTCGCGGTTGAAGTTCTGGTCCGGGTCGGGCGCGAAGGTGAACGTGGTGCGGCCCGAGGAGGAGCGCGTGAGTTCGCCTTCCTCGATGATTTCGTCGAGCAGCTTGCGGTAGTGCGCCGTGATGTTCTTCACGTAGCCCATGTCCTTGTAGCGGCCCTCGATCTTGAAGCTGCGCACCCCTGCCGTGATGAGGGCGCGCAGGTTGTCCGATTGGTTGTTGTCCTTCATCGACAGCACGTGCTTTTCGTGCGCGATGATGCGGCCCTGGCCGTCCAGCACCTCGTAGGGCAGGCGGCAGGCCTGGTTGCAGTCGCCCCGGTTGGCACTGCGGCCGGTGTGCGCGTGGCTGATGAAGCACTGGCCCGAATAGGCCACGCACAGGGCGCCGTGCACGAAGAATTCGATGGTGGTGCGTGCCGGGTCGGTGGCGGCTCGGATGGCGGCGATCTGCGCCAAATCCAGCTCGCGCGCGATGACGATCTGCGACAGGCCCGCGTCTTGCAGGAAGCGCGCTTTTTCCGGCGTGCGGATGTCGGTCTGCGTGCTCGCGTGCAGCTGGATCGGTGGCAGGTCCAGCTCCAGCAGGCCCATGTCCTGGATGATGAGCGCGTCGGCCCCGGCCTCGTACACCTGCCAGGCCATGCGGCGGGCGTCCTCCAGCTCGTCGTCGCGCAGGATGGTGTTGAGCGTGACGAAGATGCGGCTGTTGAAGCGGTGGGCGTGGGTGATGAGCCGCTCCAGGTCGCGCAGCGCATTGCCTGCCGTGGCCCGCGCGCCAAAGGCCGGGCCGCCGATGTAGACGGCATCGGCGCCGTGGTTCACGGCCTCGATGCCGATGTCGGCGTCGCGCGCAGGGGAGAGCAGTTCAAGCTGGTGGGGCAGGAGGGACATAGGGTGCGGATTATCCCCGGCATGGCTTTTCACGCGGGCGCGTACGGCATTGCCGCGCCGGGCCAGCCCACGGCCGGCCGCGCCCGCGCAGCAGTGGCTTCCAGCCTTTGCCCGCCGCGTGGGCAATTGCCGCTACAGTCGTGTCCACCATGCCATCACTTATTGCCTTGAAGTCCGGAGGGCGCCCATGCGTGCGCTGATCAGTCTCGCCAGCCTGCTCGTGGTGCTGGCCATCATTGGCGTGCTGGTGAAGAAGCAGCTCGCCACCACCCAGGCGCCCGTACCGGCGCTGCAGGCCCCCGGCACGGCTGCCCCCACGGGCAGCGTGGGCGCGCAGAGCCAGCAGATCCAGCAGCAGGTGCAGCAGCAGGTGCAGCAGCAGATGGAAGGGCTGATGCAGAAGCCCCGCTCGCTGTCCGACGATGAATCCAAGTAAAAACACGCGCTAGCCCTTTGCAGGAAAGCGCAAGCAGCTATCAAATGCAGAGCGATAACGACGCTGCCTGGATGCGCGCCGCATTGGCGCTGGCGCACGAGGCCGCCCAGGCGGGCGAGGTGCCGGTGGGCGCGGTCGTGGTCAAGGACGGCGCCATCATCGGGCGTGGTCGCAACGCCCCGGTGGCCGGCCACGACCCCACGGCCCATGCCGAAGTGATGGCCCTGCGCGAGGCCGCGCGCCACCTGGGCAACTACCGGCTCGACGGCTGCACGCTTTATGTCACGCTCGAGCCCTGCGCCATGTGCAGCGGCGCCATGCTGCACGCGCGCCTGGCGCGCGTGGTGTTCGGCGCGCAGGACCCCAAGACCGGCGTGGCCGGCTCGGTGCTCGACCTGTTCGCCGAGCCCCGGCTCAACCACCACACGCGCATTGAAGGCGGGGTGCTGGCGGACGAGTGCGCCGCGCTGCTGCAGCATTTTTTCAGCCAGCGCCGCCGCGCCCAGCGCGCGCAGGCCCAGCCGCTGCGCGATGACGCGCTGCGCACCCCTGCGGCGCGCTTTGCCGGCCTGCCCGACCTGGACGCCACGCCGCGTACGGTGAATGACCTGCCGGCGCTGGCCGGCCTGCGCCTGAGCTACCGCGACGAAGGCCCGCCCGACGCGCCGCGCACCTGGCTGCTGGTGCATGGCGCGCAGGGCTGGAGCCACCAGTTTCAAGCGCTGGCGTCGGCACTGCGCGACGCCGGCGACCGGGTGCTGGCGCCCGACCTGATCGGCTTTGGCCGCAGCGACAAGCCCAAGAAGGAAAGCGCCCACAGCCTGGCCTGGCACGGCCAGGTGCTGCTGGAGTTGCTGGAGCGCCTGGCGGCGCGCGACGTGGTGCTGGTGGCCCAGGGCGCGCCCTGGGCCTGGGCGCTGCCGCTGCAGTCGCCCGCGCGCTTTGCCGGGCTGCTGGTGCTGCCTGCGCCCGTGCTGCGCGGCGCCGCCTGGGAGGCGCCGTTTCCCGATGCCGGCCACCGCGCGGGGCCCCGGGCCCTGGCCCGGCTGCAAGCGCAGGCTGAAGAGGCACCGCCCGACGAAGCGCTGCGCCGTTTCTGGCAGACCGGCTGGAGCGGTCCGCGCCCGCTGGTGCAGGGTCCCGCGGCGGCGGTGCTGGGGCGCGTCGAGCCGCTGGGCGATACGCCCACGCCACAGGCGCTGGCAAGGCGCGCTGTGGAATACTTCCGCCCCTGATTCCCTGCTTAGTGAAGGCCTGCCCGTTTTGTCCGCCCACCACCACCCCGACCATGCCGACTGCGGCCACGACCACGGCCCCAAGCACATTTACATCTATTCGCCCTCCAGCGCGGTGCGCGATAAGCCTGCCTTCCGGCGCGGCATTGCGCGCCTGCAGGCGATGGGCCATGAGGTCGAGGTGGATCCCGACGCCCTGGCCATCCACACGCGCTTTGCCGGCGACGATGCCACGCGGCTGGCCGCCATCCACCGCGCGGCGGCCAGCGGCGCCGATGTGGCACTGATCTCGCGCGGCGGCTACGGCCTGACACGCCTCCTGCCAGGCATCGACTACGCCAAGGTGGCCCAGGCGATTGACGCTGGCATGCACTTCGTCGGCCTGAGCGACTTCACCGCCTTCCAGTGCGCCGTGCTGGCGCGCACCGGCGCCACCACCTGGGCCGGGCCCGCGCTCACGGCCGATCTGGGCGTGGCCGGTGAGGTGGACGACATCATGCTGGCGTGCCTGGACGACCTGCTCTCGGGCCATGGCGAGGGCGCCGGCTGGCGCATGCCCAAGGAAAAGCCGCGTGCCGACGGCCAAGCGGCCGTGCCGGACGTTTACATCGAATCGGCCACGCTGTGGGGCGGCAACCTGGCCATGGTGGCGAACCTGGTGGGTACGCCTTACCTGCCGGTGGTGGACGAGGGCATCCTGTTCCTGGAGGACGTGAGCGAGCATCCCTACCGCGTCGAGCGCATGCTCACCCAGCTGCTGTACGCCGGCGTGCTGGCGCGGCAAAAAGCGGTGGTGCTGGGGCAGTTCAACGGCTACCAGCTGGCCGCGCACGACAAGGGCTTCAAGCTGCAGAGCGTGGTCGATTGGCTGCGCACGCAGATCGCGGCCCCCGTGCTCACCAACCTGCCGTTCGGCCATGTGCCCACCAAGGTGCTGCTGCCCGTGGGCGCGCGGGTTTCGCTGTCGGTCGAGGGGCGCGATGCGCTCCTCTACTGGGGCCACGCGCATTGACGGCTGGGCGCCTCTGCCCACGCCCTCCCAGGAAAACCCTGGCTGAGAGCTCCTTCTAACTTGCGCGCAAGCCCCTGGTTGCTGTCCGGTTTCCTGTGATACTGGACTTTTGCAACCAACGCACAAAAACCTACATGGCTACCAGGGGTTCCTCGTCCGAATTTCGCATCCTCGCGCTCAGCGGCGGTGGGTATCTGGGGCTGTACGCGGCTGTGGTGCTGGCAGAGCTGGAGGAGCGCGTGGGCGAGCCGCTGGGGCGGCGCTTCGACCTGATCGCCGGCACCTCCGTGGGCGGCCTGCTGTCGATGGCGCTGGCCTTCGAGGTTCCCATGGCCGAGCTGGTCAAACTGTTCCTGGAGCGTGGCGAGGAGGTGTTTTCCTCGCGCCGCCTGCCCACCGGCGCCGTGACGCGGCTGCTCGACCTGTCGCGCTCCGTCATGGGCCCAAAGTACACGGGCGAGGCGCTGCGCAAGGAGCTGACGCGCCATTTCGGCAAGCGCACGCTGGGCGATGCGCTGCATGCCGTCGTGGTGCCCGCCGTGGACGTGACGCGCAGCGTCACCAAGGTGTTCAAGACGCCGCACGCCCAGGCCTCGCTCGGCGACGCGGGCCTGAGCGCGGTGGACGTGACGCTGGCCACCTGCGCCGCGCCCGCGTTCTTCCCGTGCGTGAAGGTGGGCGACAAGCTCTACGCCGACGGCGGCCTGTTCGCCGTGGCGCCGGACCAGGTGGCGCTGCACGAGGCCGAGCTGTTCATGGGCGCCAAGCCGTCCAAGGTGCGCATGCTCTCCGTGGGCACGGCCACCATGGGCTACCAGCCCATGGAAAAGCCCGAGGCCGACGTGGGTGCCGTGGGCTGGCTGACCGATGGGCGCCTGATCCTGACCATGATCTCGGTGCAGCAGCAGCACGTGCAGGCCATCATGGAGGACCGCCTGGCCGACCGCTACATGCGCCTGGATGCACCCTGGCCCGCGCAGGCGGGGCTGGGCATCGACATCGCCACCAAGCAGGCGGCGCAGACGCTGACGGCCCTGGGCCAGCAGACCCTGGCCGGGCTGGACGAAGAACGGCTGCAGAAGTTCTTGTAGCCTTTTTCGAGGTTTGCGCTTGCTGGACAAGCGCTGGTAGCTATCATTTTTGAAGTCCAGGCGGGGTTGCCCCGCCTGGACTTTTCCCATGGTCAGGCCATGGTCATGAGCTGGGCGTTGCCGCCCGCCGCTGCCGTGTTGGTGCTGATCGACTGCTCGTGGCACAGCGCCGCCAGGTCGTAGCCCTGGCCGGCCTGCAGTTCGTCGCTGCCCAGGCTTTCCACGCGCACCAGCGGGCCGGGGCGGGCGGCCACGGCGCGGCAGGCTTGCAGCAGCGCGTCGCCGTCGCCCTCGAACAGCAGGGCAGCCACCGGGGTGGCGCCGTCGGCCAGCGCCGTGCCCTCGGCGCCGTGCAGCCAGGGCGCGCCGGCATCGCCGGCCGCGGCGCGCAGCGCCTGCCAGAGGGCGCCGCAGCCGTTGTCGTCCTGCGGCAGCACCACGTGGCAGGGGTTGCCGCTGGCCAGCGCGGCGGCCACCTGGGCCACCAGGCCCAGCGGCGTGCGCGGCAGCGCCCACACCGGGCCGCGCGGCAGCAGGCGGTAGCGGTTGGATTCACCCGTGGGGCCGGGCAGCAGCAGGCTGGCGCCTAGGCGCGAGGCGTTCAGCGCCGCCTCGCAGGTCGTGTGGGCGCGGGCCTGTTCGGGCGTGGGCAGCGGCAGCGTGGTCTGGCGCAGCTGGCGCAGCAGCTGCAGCGCCGGGTGCTCCGCCAGGCTGGGCGTGGGGGGCAGCAGGGCCAGCGCGGTGTTGGCCGGGCCGTGCACCAGGCGGTGCAGGTACAGCGGGCCGCCGGCCTTGGGGCCGGTGCCCGACAGGCCCATGCCGCCGAAGGGCTGCACGCCCACCACGGCACCGATGACGTTGCGGTTGACGTAGAGGTTGCCGGCGTGGACGCGCTCGCTCAGGTGCTGGATGGTTTCGTCGATGCGGCTGTGCACGCCGAAGGTGAGGCCGTAGCCTGTGGCGTTGATGCCGTCGAGCAGCGCGTCGAGCTGCTCGCGCGGGTAGCGGATGACATGCAGAACCGGGCCGAAAACCTCACGGGTCAAGCGCGAGGTGCTATCGATTTCGATGATGGCCGGGGCCACGAAGTGGCCATTGAGCGTGCCGTCCGTGCGCTCCACGCGTGTCACCTTCTGGCCGGCCTCGGCCATGCGGGCGATGTGCGCCTCGATCTGCGAGCGCGCCTCGGCGTCGATCACCGGGCCCACGTCGGTGTGCAGGCGGTCGGGGTTGCCCAGCGTCCATTCCTGCAGCGCGTCGCGCAGCATGGTCAGGGTGCGGTCGGCCACGTCGTCCTGCAGGCACAGCAGGCGCAGGGCCGAGCAGCGCTGGCCCGCCGAGTCGAAGGCCGAGGCCAGCACGTCGGCCACCACCTGTTCGGCCAGGGCCGACGAATCGACCACCATGGCGTTCTGGCCGCCGGTCTCGGCCACCAGGGGAATGGCCTGGCCGGTGGGCGACAGGCGGGTGCTGAGCTGCCGTGCGATCAGGCGCGCCACTTCGGTGGAGCCAGTGAACATCACGCCGGCCACCTGCGGGTGTGCCACCAGGGCCGCGCCCACGCTCTCGCCCTGGCCGGGCACCAGTTGCAGCGCATCGCGCGGCACGCCGGCTTCGTGCAGGAGGGCGACCATGGCGGCGGCCGTGAGCGGTGTCTGCTCGGCAGGTTTGGCCAGCACGGTGTTGCCGGCGGCCAGGGCGGCGGCCACCTGGCCGCAGAAGATGGCAAGCGGGAAGTTCCACGGACTGATGGCCAGCACCACGCCCAGCGGGCGCTGCGCGGCGTTGTCGAATTGCGTGCCCACCTGGGCGCCGTAGTAGCGCAGGAAGTCCACGGCCTCGCGGATTTCGGCCACGGCATTGGGCAGGGTCTTACCGGCCTCGCGCATGATCAGGCCCATCAGCGGCTGGCTGCGCTGCTCCAGCAGGTCGGCGGCACGCTGCAGCGCGTCGGCACGCGCAGCGGGCGGCGTGCCAGCCCAGATGGGCGCGGCCTGGGCGGCGCGCTCGCAGGCAGCCTGCACGTCGTGCGCCGCGGCCTCGTACACCCAGCCCACGGTGTCGCTGAGCTCGGCCGGGTTGCGCAGCGGCTGCCAGCCGGGCGCGCGTGCCGGGTCGGCGGGCAGCGGCACGCCGGGGGGCGCCGCCAGGTAGGTCTGGCGGGTGCTGTAGAGCAGCGCGGCGGCGAGCGAGGCGAGCTGCTGTTCATGTGCCAGGTTCAGGCCGTGTGAGTTGGGGCGCGACTGCGCCCCCAGGTCGGCAAACAGGTCGGCAGGCAGCGCAATGCGCGGGTGCGGCGCGCCCAGGCGGCCCTCCTGGTTGGCAATGCGCAGTGCGTCCTCCACCGGGTCGGTGACCAGCTCGGCGATGGGCACGCTGGCGTCGCCGATGCGGTTGACGAACGAGGTGTTGGCGCCGTTTTCCAGCAGGCGGCGCACCAGGTAGGCCAGCAGCGTTTCGTGGCTGCCCACGGGGGCGTAAATGCGGCAGGGGCGCGCCAGCTTGCCATCGGCGGCGGTGCCGGTGACCTGGGCGTACAGTGGCTCGCCCATGCCGTGCAGGCACTGGAATTCGTACTGACCGCTGTAGTAGCTGCCGCCCACGCTTTGCGCCAGGTGGTAGATGCTGGCCAGGGTCTGGGCGTTGTGCGTGGCGAACTGGGGGTAGATGGCGTCGGGCGCCTCCAGCAGCTTGCGTGCACAGGCCAGGTAGCTCACGTCGGTGTAGACCTTGCGTGTGTACACGGGGTAGCCTGCCAGGCCGTCGAGCTGGGCGCGCTTGATCTCGCTGTCCCAGTAGGCGCCTTTGACCAGGCGCACCATCAGGCGGCGGCGGCTGCGCCGGGCCAGGTCCACCAGGTAGTCGATGACGTGCGGGCAGCGCTTTTGGTAGGCCTGCACCACGAAGCCGATGCCGCTCCAGCCCTTGAGCGAGGGCGCAGCGCACAGGGCCTCCATCAGGTCCAGCGACAGCTCCAGGCGGTCGGCCTCCTCGGCGTCGATGTTCATGCCGATGTCGTACTGCTTGGCGAGCTCGGCCAGGCGCAGTACGCGCGGCAGCAGCTCGGCCATCACGCGGTCGTACTGGGCGCGGCTGTAGCGCGGGTGCAGGGCCGAGAGCTTGATGGAGATGCCGGGGCCTTCGAAGATGCCGCGTCCGTTGGACGCCGCGCCGATGGCGTGGATGGCCTGTTCATACGCCTGCAGGTAGCGCTGCGCGTCGGCGTCGGTGGCAGCGGCCTCGCCCAGCATGTCGTAGCTGTAGCGAAAGCCTTGCTTTTCATAGGTGCGGCTGTTGGCCAGGGCTTCGGCAATGTTCTGGCCGGTGACGAACTGCTCGCCCATCAGCTTCATGGCGCGGTGCACACCTTGGCGGATCAGCGGCTCGCCGCCTTTGCCGATCACGCGGGAGAGCGCGGCCGACAGGCTCTTTTCGCTACTGGTGGAGGTCAGCTTGCCGGTCAGCACCAGGCCCCAGGCGGCGGCGTTGACGAACAGCGAGGGTGAGCGGCCAACGTGCGACTTCCAGTCGCCCTTGCTGATCTTGTCGCGGATCAGGGCGTCGCGCGTGGCGCGGTCAGGAATGCGCAGCAGCGCTTCGGCCAGGCACATCAGCGCCACGCCTTCCTGGCTTGAGAGAGAAAACTCCTGCACCAGCGCGGCCACGCCACTGCCCGCGGGCGCGTCGCGCAGGCCTTGTACCAGGCGCGTGGCCAACTCGCGCACCTTGCTGGCCTGTTCGGCATCCTGGGCGCGCGCCAGCGGCAGCAGCGCGGGCAGGCATTCCGTCTCGGGGCGGTGCCAGGCCGCGGTGATGGCGGCGCGCAGCGGCGTCTGTGGCAGGATGGACTGGGCGAACACCAGGAAGGGCTGCGCTGTTTCCATCGGTGGGGGCGGGGGCGCGTCTTCGGCACTGTCGTCCTGCGGTGGCTCACCCAGGCCGGTGAGGCGGATGGTGGTGGCGCCGCGCTCCAGCGCATCGACGTACTGCAGCACTGCCTGTTTGATCAGCCAGTGCGGTGTGCGGCCCATGTTTTGGGCGGCGTTGCGAATGCGCTCGCGCAGCGTGTCGTCGACTTTGATGCCAATGGTGGTGGACATAACGGATCCGAAGGGCAAGAGGTGAGGAAAAGGTGCAACCTTTTGGGCTCGATAAATGTCGCAAGGTTGCACCTTTTTGAATATAGGGTAAACCCTATGTTTATGTATCCTCAGAAATCGTTAACGATGTTGTGGGCTGATGCGCGGCGCAAGGGGCTGACCTACACTTGCAGCATGCATTGCCGGAGTAGAAAACCATGAGCAACACGTCGGTGATCGTGTTTGCTGATATCGCGGGAAGCACTGCCCTGTACGAGGTTTTGGGCAATGCGCGCGCCACTGAAGCCGTGACCCATGTGGTGCATTGGCTCGGCCAGTCGGTTGCAAGCCAGGGCGGGCGCGTGGTTAAGACCCTGGGGGACGGCGTGCTGGCCACCTTCGACACTGCGCCGCGTGCCGTGCAGGCCATGGCGGCGCTGATGCGCGACCACCAGCAGCACCTGCGCGAATGGCCGAGCGAGATGTGCCTGCAGGTGCGCGTGGGCGTGGCGGGCGGAGAGGTCGTGGAGGTCGATGGCGATTGCTACGGCGACGCCGTGAACCTGGCAGCGCGCCTGTGCGAGCGTGCGCGGCCGGGCGAAGTCTGGCTCAGCGCCAGCACGGTGAAGGATGCCGAGGCCGCCCAGGGCAGCGCGAATGCCCCGGGCACCCGCTTCGTGCGCCTCGGTTCCCTGCCCATCCGGGGCAAGGCCGAGCCGATCACGGTGTATGGCCTGGAGTGGCGCCAGGACGAAGACCCCGATTCCCAGACCATGCTGACCAACCTGCCCAGCACCCTGGGCGTGCTGCACAGCGGCCCCATGCAGCTGCAGGTGCACTGGCATGGCGAAGGGCATGTGTACTCAGCGCAGGACATGCCGCTGCTGCTCGGGCGTGCGCCGCAGGCGCAGGTGTGCGTGCCGGATCCGCGCGTTTCGCGTGAGCATGCGCGCATTGACTGGCGCAACGGCGCCTTCGTGCTGACCGACCTGAGCCGCTTCGGCACCTGGGTGCGGTTTGAGGGCTTTGAGCCGGTGCTGCTGCGCCGTGACACCTGTCTGCTGCACGGTGCCGGCCAGGTGGCGCTGGGCGTGGCTTTCAGTGACGACAGCGCACCCGCGCTGGCGTTCACCGTGTCCGACGCGGGCGTGATGGTGCAATAGGCACAAAAATAGGCATAAAAAAAGCTCCTGGCGCTTATCTAGCAAGCGCCAGGAGCTATTTTTTTAATAGCGTTTGAATCAGCAGCCGCGGGTAACCGGCACGGGTGCGTTGCTGCCGTGCGGCGCCCACTTGCCCAGCTCCCACTTGGCAATGGCGTTGCGGTGCACTTCATCTGGGCCATCGGCGAAGCGCAGGGTGCGCGCATTGGCGTAGGCGTAGGCGAGCGGGAAGTCGTCGCTGATGCCAGCGCCGCCATGCACCTGCATGGCCCAGTCGATCACCTGGCAGGCCATGCTCGGCGCGACGACCTTGATCATGGCGATCTCGGCCTTGGCAACCTTGTTGCCCACGGTGTCCATCATCCATGCGGCCTTGAGGGTGAGCAGGCGCGCCATGTCGATCTTGCAGCGCGCTTCGGCGATGCGCTCTTGCGTCACGGTTTGCTGGGCGATCAGCTTGCCGAAGGCTGTGCGGCTGCTGGCGCGCTTGCACATGAGTTCGAGCGCACGCTCTGCCTGGCCGATGAGGCGCATGCAGTGGTGGATACGTCCGGGGCCAAGGCGGCCCTGGGCGATCTCGAAGCCGCGGCCTTCGCCCAGCAGGATGTTGTCCACAGGCACCTTGACGTTTTCGAACAGCACCTCGGCGTGGCCGTGCGGGGCGTCGTCGTAGCCGAACACATTGAGTGCGCGCAGCACGGTGATGCCAGGGGTCTCGGCAGGCACCACGACCATGCTTTGCTGCGAGTGTTTGGCCGCCTCGGGGTCGGTCTTGCCCATGGTGATGAACACCTTGCAACGCGGATCATTGGCGCCGCTGGTCCACCACTTGCGGCCGTTGATGATGTAGTGGTCGCCCTGGCGTTCGATGCGCGTGGCGATGTTGGTGGCGTCGCTCGAAGCCACCTCAGGCTCGGTCATGGCGAAGGCCGAACGGATCTGGCCGTCCAGCAGCGGGCGCAGCCAACGTGCCTTGATGGGCTCGGAGCCGTAGCGTGCAATGGTCTCCATGTTGCCGGTGTCGGGCGCGGAGCAGTTGAACACCTCGCTGGCCCATACGACACGGCCCATGATCTCGGCCAACGGCGCATATTCGGCGTTGGTCAGGCCCGCACCGTGGTAGCCCGAGGCCTCGGCCGTGTCCACCGGCAGAAACAGGTTCCACAGCCCGGCGGCCTGGGCCTTGGGCTTGAGCTGCTCAATGGTCTGCAGCGGCGTCCAGCGCTTGCCAGCCGCCGTGTTGGCGGCCATTTCGGCGGCGTAATCCTTCTCGGCAGGGTAGATGTAGTCTTCCATGAACTGCGTCAGCTTGGCCTGCAGTTCCTTGGTTTTGGGCGAGTAGTCGAAGTCCATGGGGATTCCCTTCAGAGGTCAGAAACTAGGGGTGGGTGGATGCTCAGCGCTGCGCGAAGGACCAGGCCAGTTCGGCCATGGGGCGGGCCGTGGCGCCCGCCGCCTTGGCCTGGGCGCTGGCGGCGGTGCCGTCTTCCACGCGCTTGGCGATGCCTTGCAGAATGGCCGCGATACGGAACATGTTGTAGGCCATGTAAAAGTTCCAGTCGGCGTGCAGTGCGGCCACGTCCGCAGTGCCGGTACGCTCGCAATAGCGCTGGATGTAGTCCTGCTCCGAGGGGATGCCCAGCGCCACCAGGTCCAGCCCGGCGATGCCGCGGCCCAGCGCTGCCGGGATGTGCCAGCTCATGCAGTGGTAAGCAAAGTCGGCCAGCGGGTGGCCCAGTGTGGACAGCTCCCAGTCGAGCACAGCGATGACGCGTGGCTCGGTGGGGTGGAACATCAGGTTGTCGAGCCGGTAGTCGCCGTGCACGATGGCCACGCGGCTCTCGTCCTTGGCGCTGGCGGGCATGTGGGCGGGCAGCCATTGCATCAGCTGGTCCATCTCGGGGATGGGCTGGGTGATGGAGGCTTGGTACTGCTTGCTCCAGCGGCCGATCTGGCGCTCGAAGTAGTTGCCGGGCTTGCCGTAGCCTGCCAGGCCGCGTTCGGCGAACTTCACGCTGTGCAGCGCCGCAATGACGCGGTTCATCTCGTCGTAGATGGCGGCGCGCTCGGCCGGCGTCATGCCGGGCAGGCTCTGATCCCACAGTACGCGGCCCTGCATGAACTCCATGATGTAGAACGCGCGGCCAATGACCGATTCGTCCTCGCACAACGCCAGCATGCGCGGCACGGGCACGTCGGTGCCGGCCAGGCCGCCCATCACGGCGTACTCGCGCTCGATGGCGTGCGCCGAGGGCAGCAGCTTGGCCACCGGGCCGGGCTTGGCGCGCATGACATAGCTTTGCCCCGGTGTGACCAGTTTGTAGGTGGGATTGGACTGGCCGCCCTTGAACATCTCCACGGTGAGCGGGCCGGTGAAGCCGGGCAGGTGCTGCTGCAGCCAGGCGCTCAGCGCCCCCGCGTCGAAGGCGTGCTGTTCGGAAACGGGGCGCGTGCCCACGAAATGGTCGAAGTTGCTCATGCAGGGTTCACTGGGAAGAAAAAGGGGTTAGGTGTCGGACTCGGCGATGCGCATCAGCGCGTCGCGCTTGCGCACCACCAGGCCGCCGGGCTCGATGCGGATGGCTTCCTCGCGCTCCATGGACTTGAGTTCCTGGTTCACACGCTGGCGCGATGCGCCCAGCAACTGCGCCAGCTCTTCCTGCGCCAGTTGCAGGCCAATGCGCACCTCGCCGTAGTTCGCCAGGCTGGGGACGCCGTAACTGCGCACCAGGTGCAGCAGTTGCTTGGCCAGGCGCGCGCGCAGCGGCAGGGTGTTGAGGTCTTCCACCAAGCCGTAGAGCTGGCGGATGCGACGCGCATGCAGGCGCAGCAGCGCTTCGTACAGCTCCACGTGCTGGGCCAGGATTTTGTGGAAGTCGGCTTTGGACACGCACAGCACCGTGGTGTCGCCGTGGGCATAGCCATCGTGCGTGCGCCGGTCGCCGTCGAACATCGCCACGTCGCCGAACCAGATGCCCGGCTCCACGTAGGTCAGCGTGATCTGCTTGCCCGAAATCGAGGTTGAGCTCACGCGCACGGCGCCCTTGGCACATGCGATCCACTCCTCGGGTGGATCGCCACGTGCACAGATCAGTGTGCCGTCCTTGAAGCGTTTGACGTAAGCGCATCGGAGAATGTCGTGCCGCAGCGATGGGGAAAGGGTTGAAAACCAGCGACCGGAGTTGATCGCCTCTCGTTCTTCGATGGTAAGAATGGGGTCGTCCATGGTCTGTCTTTTGGGTGACTACAGTGCCGCTGGATTGTCGCGTCAGGGACGAGGGCGTGGAGTCGCGTGCGTGTCTGGTGCACCCAAGTGTGCGCGTCCGTGGTGGGTGAAAGGGCGAAAAGGCGTTGCCCCCGCCGTGTTCTCCGGCAGCAGCCCCGGGCGTTGTATGCCAGAATCAGATTTCAATAAATGCAACCGCTGTGAAAAAAAGTGACGTCATCATTGGGGCCGGGCTGTATGCAGTTGCGCTGAGCGCTGCAGCGCTTTCGCTTGGCAACAGCCGCAGCGTTGTGGTGCTGGGCTCTCCCATTGACTTGACCTTCGAGGTGCAGCCCGACCCGGGTGTGGACCTGGCCTCGTCCTGCATTTCTGCACAGCTGGTGTCGGGTGATGTTCCGATCAGTCCTTCCCAGGTGCGCGTCGTGCCGTTGCCCGAAGTCGCGGGGCATTCCTCGGCCGTGCGCGTGCAGGCATACACCATTGCCCGCGAGCCGGTGCTCACGGCCACCATCACGGCAGGCTGCATGGGGCGTGTTTCGCGCACCTACACATTTCTGGCTGAGCTGCCCAACACGTCGCCCAGGGGCGGTGATCCCGTGGATATTGGGCGTTTGGCGGCGGCTCCGGCCAACCGTGCCGCCGTGGCAACGCGCCCCGTAGCGCCGCAGGTACTTCCCGCGGCGCGGCCCGAGGTGGAGCCCGCGGCGCGCAAGGCACCGGAGCCGGGTGCATTGCAGCAGGTGCAGCCAGCCCCGGCTAAACCTAAGCCCAAGCCCCTGCCCAAGGTTCAGCCTAAGTCGGCGGTGGTGCCTTCGCAGCCCGCCCCGCGTCCGCGTCTGGTGATGGAGTCGCTGGAACAGCTGTTGGCCGAGTCGCCGGCCGCCGCATTGCGGCTGACCCCTGAGATCACGGCGTTGCCTGCCACGACGGACGAAGAGCGTGCCAAGGCCGCAGCGCTGTGGAAGGCGCTCAGTGCCGACCCACAGCAGGCAGAGGGGGCTGATGCACCGTGGCAGGAGCGTGTGCGCGCGCTGGAGGCAGAAATCGCCAGCATGAAGGCACAGGCAGCGCGCGAGCGCCAGGATGCCGCCCTCCTGCGCGAGCGCCTGGCGCAGGAGGAAAGCGGCCGCTATTCCGCCACCGTGGTATACGGCCTGGGTGGCGCGCTGGCGCTGCTGTCCGGGTTGCTGGGCTGGCTCTGGGTGCGTATACGTCGCCAGGAAAGTGACGCCGTGCGTTCCTGGCACGACTCGGTAGCCCATGTGGTGGCGCTCGATAAGGCCCCGGTGCCGACGCGGCCTGCCACTCCCGAGCCTCCAAGCCCCTGGCTGGAGAAGGACGAAGTGCACGGCATGCCAGTGACGGAGCAGCTCGCGCCCTCCACGCTGCCGTTGGAGCCCGCCACCGCCGAGGCATACGCCTTCGAGCCTGCCCCGGAGCCCGTGCCTGCTGTGGCCCCGGCCAGCGCGCCGCAGGGGCTGCAGATCGTCAACCCCGAGGAGTTGTTCGACATCCTGCAGCAGGCCGAGTTTTTCGTCTCCGTGGGCGAGCACGACCAGGCCATCGAGGTGTTGAAGCAGCATATCGCCGACCGTGGCGAGACGTCGCCGTTCAGTTACCTGGAGTTGCTGCGCCTGTACCACCAGTTGGGCCGGGCAGACGATTTTGCACAGCTGCGCACGCAATTCATGCGCCATTTCAACGCCGACCTGCCGGCGTTCTCGCAGTTCCGCACACAGGGCAAGGGGCTGGAGTTCTACACCGACGAACTGGCCGAGATCGAGGCGCAATGGACTTCGCCTTCGGTGCTGGCACTGCTGGAAGGCTACCTGTTCGTGAAGGAAGGCGGCGGTGCGGGCACGGCAGCGCGCTTCGACCTGGCGGCCTATGACGATTTGCTGTTGCTGCTCGCTATTGCGCAGACCACCCCGGCCAGTGCCCGAGGCGAGCCGCCGCCGCGCAAGCGCACCACGCCGCTGGGTTCGCCCGCAGCGCCGGTGTTGCCCGAAGTCCAGCCTGCCGAGCCCGACTGGGGGCACGTGTCGACCCAGCCGCCGGAAAAGCTGGCGCTGGATCCGCTGGATTTCATGATCGACGACCTGACCCTGGCGCCGCGTGACGTGGCACCGGCAGAACCGTCACCGAGCGAGTCGCTGCTGGACCTCGATCTGACCGAACCACCCCCGATCGACGCAGGGGCTGGGCAGCCGGCGTTGCCGGTGACGCCGCCGCCCGCGCCCGGGCAAGCGGTGGGTTTTGGCTTTGACGACAAGTACGAGCTGCGCTTCGAGCTCGAAGAGCGGCCGCCGAAACCGTAACGGCAGCGGGCTGGCTCAGCCTTGCATGTGCTGCAGCAGCGCTGCGGCGGCCTGCTCTGGGTGGGGCGCCTGCACCAGGGCACGCACCACTGCGATTGAGCCCACGCCGGTGGCCAGGATTTCGGGAAACTGCGCGGCGCCGATGCCGCCGATGGCCACCAGCGGATAGCCCTGCATCAATTGCACATAACCGCCCAGACGGGCTACGCCTTGGGGCACCGTGGCCATTTTCTTCAGCGTGGTGGGAAACACGGCGCCCAGCGCGATGTAGCTCGGCGCCACGGCATCAGCGCGCAGCATCTCGGCGTAGCCATGCGTGCTCACGCCCAGGCGCAGTCCCGAAGCGCGCAGCTGTGCCAGTTCCTCAGGCGCCAGGGCGTCCAGGTCTTCCTGCCCGAGGTGCACGCCGTAGGCGCCTGCGGCCATGGCATCGCGCCAGTGGTCATTGATGAACAGCAGTGCCTGCGTGCCCTGCACGGCTGCCACGGCAGCGCGCACCTCCCGGGCAATGGCGGCCGGATCCTCATGCTTGAAGCGCAGTTGCACCGTGGGTACGCCCGCACGCGCCATGCGACCGACCCACGCCGCGTCGGGCAGCACGGCATACAGGCCCAGCCGCTGCGGGCAGGCAGGAAAGCCCGCGCGCTCGGCACGCGCCTGTACGCCAAAGTCTTGCGGGTTGCAGGGCCACAGCGTGGCATCGAAAGCGCCCAGGCGCTGGCTTTGGCGCATCCAGGCCTGTGCCAGGCATTCGGCGTCGATGCCGATGAAGCCCAGTTGGCTGCAAGCCGCCAGGGCAGCGCGGTACACCGGGTCATCGCTTGTGGGCGCAGGCGCAGGCTGTGCGGGGAAATCGGCAAAGCGCGCGCCATGCGCGGCGGTGATGGCCTGCGCGCCGGCACGCCGGTCAGAGAGAGAGGGCATGCTGCTCATGCCTTGTCGTGGTGCCAGAAGGGCGTGCCGAGCACCGGGGTGCTGGGCTGCGCGGCCTGCTGCGGCGCCATGGCACCGGCGCGGTGTGCGGCGCGGCCGGCGGCCACGGCGTTGGCAAAGGCGCTGGCCATGGCCACGGGGTCTTGCGACAAGGCCACGGCAGTGTTGAGCAGTACCCCATCGAAGCCCCACTCCATCACCTGGCAGGCGTGCGAGGGCAGGCCCAGGCCGGCATCGACCAGCAGCGGCACCGGCAGGCGCTCGCGCAGCGTTTGCAGCGCGTAGGGGTTTTGCGGGCCGCGGCCGGTACCAATGGGGGCGGCCCAGGGCATGACGGCCTGGCAGCCCACGTCCACCAGGCGCTGGCACAGCACCAGGTCGTCGGTGGTGTAGGGCAGCACCAGGAAGCCGTCCTTGATGAGCAGCGAGGCAGCCTCCACCAGATTCAGCGTGTCGGGCTGCAGGGTGTAGTCGTCGCCGATGACCTCGAGCTTGATCCAGGGCGTGCCGAACACCTCACGCGCCATTTGCGCCGTGGTCACGGCCTCTTGCACGCTGTGGCAGCCTGCGGTGTTGGGCAGCACGGGCACGTTCAGGCGCTTGAGCAGCTCCCAGAAGCTCTCGCCAGCGTTCGTGGCGTTGATGCCCTGGCGGCGCAGCGAGGCCGTGACCATGGCCGGGCGTGCGCACTGCACGGCGGCTTCAAGCACGGCGGGCGAGGGATAGCGGGCAGTGCCCAGCAGCAGGCGGCTGGTGAAGGTGTGCCCGTAGAGGATCAGCGGGTCGGTTGGCGGGGTGAGCGGGTTCATGGCTTTCTATGGTTTTGATAGCTGCTAGCGCTTTCCTGGTAAGCGCTGGAGGCCAATTTGACTTGAAATTTCAGCCGCCGGTCACGGGGGCGATCACTTCCATGCGGTCGCCCTCGTGCAGCGTGTGGCTGGCGTACTGCGTGTTGGGTACGAAGCGTGTGTTCACGGCGACCGCGAAGGGCGGGCGTGCGGAGAGGGTGGCGAGCGCATCCTGCACCGTGGCGTGTGCGGGCAGCGTGGTGGTTTGCTGGTTGATGATGACGTTCATGCGGTGTATTGCAGAGACAGGTCGAATTGCGGGGCGAGGGCCGATTGTCCCTGCTCCAGCAGCTCCAGCGCCACGTCGTGCAGTGCCGGGGCGATCATGAAGCCGTGGCGGTACATGCCGTTGATTTCCATGACCCGTGGCTGCGGCATGCGGATGGCAGGCAGGTTGTCCGGCAGGGTGGGGCGGCACTGTGTGTTCATTTCCAGGATGCGGCCCTCGGCGAAGCCACTGTGCACGGTGTAGACGGCGCTGAGCAGCTCCAGCGCCGAGCGCACGCTCATGGGCGAGCGGTCGTCAGACTCGATCTCGGTGGCGCCGATGACAAACAGGTGGTTTTCTTTGGGCGCAATGTAGATCGAATAGCGCGGGTGCACCAGGCGCGTGGGGCGTGCCAGCGTGACTTCGGGCGCATGGATGCGCAGCACCTCGCCCCGCACGCCGCGCAGGGCACTCCACTGCGTGCGCGCACCCAGACCGCGGCAGTCCAGCACCCAGTCGGGCTGGCCGGCCTCGCCAGGGCGAAAGTCGCTCACCTCGCGCGGGCTGTGCCAGTGCACCTGCACGCCCAGTTGCTGCATGTCCTGCTCCAGCGCGGCCAGCAGCTGGCGGTTGTCGAGCTGGCCTTCGCCGGGCAGCAGCAGGCCCTGGCTGAAGCGGTGCGCCAGCGCGGGTTCGGCCTGTGCCAGGGCCTCGGCGTCGAGCGCCCGCATGTGGGGCAGGGTGGGAAGCAGGGTCTGGGTGCGCTCCAGCAGGCCGCGCAGGCGCAGCGCGTCGGGCGTGTCCTGGCGGTGCCAGACGATCAGTGTGCCGTTGCGCTGGAAGTACACCGGCGCAGGCAACTGGGCGAGCAACGCGGGCCAGCGTTCCAGCGCGTGCTGGCCCATGCGCACCACGCCGGGCTCGGTCACGGCCGATTCGGCCAGCGGCGCCAGCATGGCGGCCGCCACGTACGCGGCGGAGCCCGCGCCTTCGGGGCCGCCAGCTTCAAAAATTTGCACGCGGTGGCCCTGGCGTGCCAGGCTGGTGGCCAGCAGGCGGCCCAGCAGGCCGGCGCCGAGGAGGGTGATGGAGGAGGAGGCAGCGAGGGTATGCATGGCGTTGGTGTCCGCAGTCCGAAGAGTCAGGCAAAGGGACAAAACGCGGGCGTGCCATGGCAGCGCTGTACTGGTGAAAACTCCCCACGCCAGCATGACCTGGATCGGGTGCCGAGGGTCTTTCTCAGTCGCCAGCCTGTGCAGCCGGGACACCCCTGTTTCGTCCGTGGCGCAAATTACAGCACGGAGCGAGAGTCCTTACCGTCGATAATTTTTGCCATGACGCAAGAAAAACCGACTTCGCTGCCGCGCTATGCGCGCGTGCTCTCCATCGCCGGCTCCGACAGCGGTGGCGGCGCCGGCATCCAGGCCGATCTCAAGACCTTCAGCGCGCTGGGCTGCTACGGCATGACCGCGATTACGGCCATCACGGCGCAGAACACGCAGGGCGTGCGCGGCATCCACGGCATACCGCCCGACATGCTGCGTGCGCAGATCGACGCCGTGGTTGAGGACATCGGCGTTGACGCCGTGAAGATCGGCATGCTGGCCTCGCCCGAAGTGGTGCAGGTGGTGGCCGACGCCATCCGCCGCCACCAACTGCCGCACGTGGTGCTCGACCCGGTGATGGTGGCCACCAGCGGTGACCGCCTGATTGCCCAGGAAACCGTGGCCGTGCTGGTGCGCGATCTGTTCCCGCTGGCCGAGGTGGTCACGCCCAACCTGGACGAGGCGGCACTGCTGCTGGGCCAGCCCATTGGCGGTATCGCGGCGCTGGATGATGCGGCGCGTGGCCTGCTGGCGCTGGGCGCACGCGCCGCACTGCTCAAGGGGGGGCACTTGCCGGGGGACGAGGTGGTGGACGTACTGGCCTTGCCCGATGGCCGCCTCACCCGCTTGGGGTCGGCGCGTATCGCCACGCACAACGGGCATGGCACCGGCTGCACGTTGTCGTCGGCCATTGCCGCGCACCTGGCGCTGGGCCACGCGCTGCCCGAGGCCGTGGCGCGCGCGCGCGCCTACATTCTGGGGGCCATCGAGGCTGGCGCCGCCGTGCGCACGGGGCACGGGCATGGGCCGCTCAACCATGGCTATGCGCCGGTGGCGCAGGTGGTTTTATCGGTGTGAGGTGTTTTGGGCTTCCGGCGCTTTCTGTGGAAACGCTAGAAGCTATGAACATGGAGACATGTTGCTTCTTGGTTATGCGTTCTGTTTTTTGTGAAGCATGAATGCCGGGTGTGATTGTTGAAGCATGCGGGGATATGAATCAAATTAAAGAATCCAAGGCGGGCAGGGTTGCGAGAAATGCTGGGCTTGATTATTTGCGGACCATGGCGATTTTTATCGTCCTGGCGAATCATGCATTCATTAATTTCTTTATTTACACCGAGACCTCTGCGTGGGAGGGCGTCCTTGCGAAGATTAGCCTGCAGTCTGTCATATCGATTGAATGGCTTTTTGTTTTGAGTGGTTTCCTGATTGGTACCATCATGATCAGGAGCTTTTCAAAAAGCGATTCATGGTGGCAATGTAGTAAAGATTTCTGGATGCGGCGCTGGTTTAGAACGTTGCCGTCATATTATTTATTTTTGGTGGTTAATTGGCTTCTAGTGGCCTTTGGGATTGAGAAGGGCTGGTTTACATGGGAGTTTTTAGTATTTTCTCAGAACCTTTTTAGTGGCGATGTCTCGGATAATTTTTTTGGCGAGTCATGGTCGCTTGCGCTCGATGAGTGGTTTTATTTTCTTATGCCAATAATTATTGGTTTGTTTTTTTTGGCAAAGAAGATGGAGAATAGGCATTGCTTTTTGCTGACGGCCGGTGTTTTGATCGTCTTGCCAGCCTGCGCACGTTTTATTTATCCGCCCGTGCTTGATGTGTGGGAGTGGGATCTGGAGATTCGCCGCGTTACGCTTTACCATTTGGACGCAACAGGCTGGGGGGTTCTTGCTGCGATAGTGAACAATTGGTACAAGGATTTTTGGGATAAATATTCTAGGTTGCTCGCTATTCTGGGAGTTGCTGCAACGCTGCTTGGAATGTATTTTTTGTGGATTTTGCTGGATCCTGGAGCCTGGGGGCAGGGTCTTTTTTCCAGGGTTGTCAATTGCATTTCTATTACTTTGCTTTCCGTTGGTACAGCCATGATCTTGCCATGGTTGACGAAAATGCCGGTGCATGCATTGGTGGAAAATTATTTCGGGAAATTCGTTGAAAAAATAAGCCTTTATTCTTATACGATTTATCTATCTCATATGCCATTGTTGTTCTTAATCCGGCATTTTTTCAACATTGACACTCGCTCTGGTGTGGTAGAGGTTTGGTTTTTTGTATTCTTCTGGCTTTTTGTTGTCTATGCGGTTTCTTCGGTTGTTTTCTATAGATTCGAGCTTCCCATTTCTAGGGTAAGAGATAGGTTTACGAGAAGAATCAATAGCATGCCTCTGTGATGCGTCGGGCATCGGCATGAAAGTATCAATGAGTAGGTGCAAGCAACAGGGGCAGCCCTCGCTGTGCCCCTGTTGGATGGAGTGAGAATCACGCGATTGGGCGCACCGGCCGCCACCAACTCACCAATAACCCAGCACCTTCCACCACACGCCCCCCACCACCAGCCAGATGGCCAGGAGCGCCAGGCTCATGATGAAGCCGGTCTTCCACCATTCGCCCAGTGTGGTGTAGCCGGAACCAAAGATGACGGGTGAGGTGCCCGTGGCGTAGTGGGTCAGCGTCATCATGATGTTGGAGGCCGCGGCCATCATCAGCGCGAAAGGCAGCGGGGGGGCGCCCAGGGCCAGGCCGGCGCCGTAGAACGCAGCGAACATGGCGGTGATGTGGGCGGTGGTGCTGGCGAACATGTAGTGCGCGTACAGGTAGGTCAGCATCAGCAGCGCGCTGGCGGTCACCCAGCTCAGGCCCATGTGGCCAATACCGGTTTCGATGCTCTTGGCAAACCAGGTAATCAGGCCGAGCTTGTTGAGAAAGGTGGCCATCATCACCAGCGCGCCGAACCAGACGATGGTGTCCCAGGCGCTCTTTTCCTTGATGACGTCTTCCCAGGTCAGCACCCCGGTGACCAGGCACAGTGACAGGCCAATGAAGGCTGTCGTGGTTGGGTCCACTGCTGCGCTGGGGCCGAAGAGAAAGGTCGGAACGCCGGCCCACAGCACGAGCAGCACCGCGAAAACACCGAACATCGTGATCTCGCCACGGCTGATCGGGCCCAGCTCCTTGAGCTTCTCGCGCGCGAACTGCATGGCGTTGGGCGTGCTTTTGATTTCTGGCGGGTGCAGCATGTAGATGATGAGCGGCATCACCGCCAGTGCGACCAGCCCTGGCAACAGCATGGCCAGTGCCCAAGTGCCCCAGCTCAGGCTGATTTGCGCGCCCGTCACGTCGGCAATCAGTTTGACCACCAACGGGTTGGGCGCGGTGGCGGTGATGAACATGGCCGAGGTGATCGGGTTGGCGTGGTAGTTGGTCAGTGCCAGGTAGCGGCCCATGCGCCCCTGCGTGCCCTTTTCAGGGTCGGAGCCGTAGCTGCCTGCGATAGCGCGCATGATGGGGTGGATGATGCCGCCGCCGCGCGCCGTGTTGCTGGGCGTGACCGGCGCCAGGATCAGCTCCGACAGCGCCAGTGAATAGGCAATGCCGATGGTCTTCTTGCCCCATACGGCAATAAACAGGTAGCCGATGCGCGCGCCCAGCCCGGTTTTGATAATGCCGCGAGAAATCATGATCGACACACCGATCAGCCAGATCAGCGAGTTGGAAAAGCTGCTCAGGGCATCGTTGATGGCGCCAGCGGCTTTGTCGTTGGTCACGCCCGTCACGGCCACCAGCGCAATGGCGATGATGGACAGCGCACCAATGGGCAGCGCCTTGCCGATGATGGCTGCGATGGTGCCCACGAACAGTCCCAGAAGATGCCAGGCATCGGGCGTGACGCCCGCGGGCACCGGAATCACGAAGCCGATGATCAGCCCCAGGGCCACCGCGATGGCGGTGGGAAGTGGTTTGAAGCCCATGCTTTCTCCTTGAAGAACCACGTGGTGTGGCGTGTGTGGGAACCTGCCGCTTGGCGCATGCCAAGCGCATCAACTCTGCAGGTGATTCTCACACACGGAGTAAGGGTAAACCCGTGGTTTCAAAGATAAAGCGCGCCAGCTTTTGGCGATGCGCAGGATGGCGCTGGTGCTTATTGCGGGGCACGCGGCGGCGTGGCTGGGGACGCGGAAGCGGGAATGCGCGTGGTCCGCACTGTTTCTCCTGTGACCGGGTGCATGTAAGTCTCGACCACTGTGCCCTGCGCATCCACAGCGTAAAACTCGTGGCAGTTGCCCTTCGATACCTTGTACTTCACCAGGACATACCGCGATGCCCCAAACCGTTCGCGTGCTTCGGCTTCCGGGATCCATTGCGTGCGGGGGGCATCGGTGCAAAACACCTTTTCTTGGGGGGCGCTGGCCCAGGCTACGGGGCTGGCCCCAGCAAGGAATGCCATGGTGAGCAGCCAGGCGGGCGTGTGGTGTCTCATTGTGTGTGGGGTCATGCCAAGGCACTGTACCCAGCGCAACTGAATGGGACATGAACGCTGCCTGCAGCGCCTGGTGCTGGCGTTCCAGGCGGGCAAACGTGTTTCTACCGGGTGCTGGGGCGCGTGGCCCAGGCCAGGGCAAAGCTCAGCACCAGGGTGGGCAGGGCCGAGCCCAGGGCCGGGGCCAAGCGGGGCAGCAGGTGGTAGCAGGCGATGCCCGCCAGCCAGATGGCGATCGGCACGGCATGCGCCCGGCGCGCGCGGGCCAGCAGTGCGGCGGCGTTGGCGCCCCACGCCAGGCGCCCCAGGATGACGCCAAACAGCGGCACGAACACTGAGCTGAGCAGCAGCAAAAAGGGCTCCAGGCTGTGCATGGGCAGCACCAGTGCCCCGAGTGTGCACGCCACGGCAACCCCCAGGCCCCACTGGCGCACGCCCCAGCGCGGCCACAGGCTGTGGCTGGAGACCGCGCCGGAGTACACGTCGCCGTAGGCGTTGTCCACTTCGTCAATGAGAATGAGCGACAGCGCAATGAGCCCGCCCTGCGCCAGCAGCAGCGCGGTCACCAGGTCCTGGCTGGGCAGCGTCAGCGCCACCAGCACGCCCAGCGTGTAGCACCAGATGTTGGCCACTGCATAGCCCGCCCAGGCACCGCGCAGCGCGCCGACGCCACTGCGGCCGTGGCGCGCGTAGTCGGCCACCAGCGGCAGCCAAGAAATGGGCATGGCGATCACCAGGTCGAGCGCAGGCATCACGCCCATGCCGCCTTCGCCCTGGCGCTGCCACAGTGCAGCCAGTCCTTGGGCCTGGGCCAGCCCAATGAACTGCCAGGTCAGCCACAGCAGCGACAGCACCACCAGTGGCAGTGCCACGCGCGCGATGATGCGGCGCACCAGTTGCACCATGGAGCCGCTGATGAGCAGGACGACCACACCGCCCCACAGCAGGGTGGCTGCCACCGGCCACCAGCCGGCCTGCATGGCGCCCGCTTGCCGGCCGATGGCCACGCTGGCGTCGCGCATCACCACCAGCTCGAACGTGCCCCAGCCGATGAGTTGCACGATGTTCAGCGCGATGGGCAGGCGCGCGAACGTGCGCCCATACACCGCGTGCATCAGGCCTGCGCTGGCCAGCCCGCTGTCGCAGCCGATCTTCGCCACCCAGCCCAGCAGCCCGGCGCCAAGCAGTGAGCCGGCGACGATGGCCAGCAGCGCTTCCTGCGTGCCCAGTGCGGGCATCAGGTAGGCGCCCACCTGCATGACCAGCAGGCCCACGCCCAGGCTGAACCACAGCGAGGCGTGGTCATGCCAGCGGAAGACGCGTTGCGTGTCGGGGATCGGGGTCAGCGCCTCATTGGCGGCGGGGGTGTGCATGTGGCGGGCTCCTTGCGCCGCCAGGGGGGGATGCCCCAGGGGCGGCAGGGCGCGATTGTAGGCGCCCGTGCCTGCGCCTTTGTTTAGGCATGAAAAACGGCTCTAGCCCTCTTTCAGAAAGCGCTAGCAGCTATTCAATCAGTAGCAAACACGAGTTCTTCCACCGCCACGGGCTGGCCGAACAGGTAGCCCTGGTAGGTGTGGCAGCCGTTGCGTGCCAGGCTGTCGCGTTGCTCTGGGGTTTCCACGCCCTCGGCGATCACGTCCAGTCCCAGGCTGTCGGCCAGTGTCACGATGGTGCGCACGATGGCTGCGGCACGCGGGTCTGCGCTCAGGTTGTGCACGAAACTCTGGTCGATCTTGAGCTGGCTCAGGGGCAGCTGCCGCAGGTAGGCCAGCGAGGAGTAGCCGGTGCCGAAATCGTCGAGCGAGAAGCGCACACCGTGCGCCTGCAGCGCCGCCATCTTGGTGATAGCGTCCTGCGGGTTGTCCAGCAGCAGGCTCTCGGTCAGCTCCAGCTTCAACCGGTGGGCCGGTGCGCCGCTGTGCTGCAAGGCCTGCAGCACCTGCGCCACGAAGTCGGTCTGGCGCAGTTGCCGGCCGCTGATGTTCACTGCCAGCGTGAGCTGCTCGCGTCCGGGCTCCGTGGCCCAGCGCGCCAGCTGCGTGCAGGCGGTTTGCAGCACCCACTGGCCCAGCGGCAGGATCAGCCCGGTGTCCTCGGCCAGTGGGATGAAGGCGGCGGGCGAGACCAGGCCACGCTGCGGGTGGCTCCAGCGCACCAGGGCCTCGGCGCCGACCATGTGGCCTTGGGCATCCACTTGCGGCTGATAGAGCAGGCGCAGTTGGCCTTCCTGCAGGCCGGTGCGCAGGTCCTGCTCCAGGGCCACACGCTGCACCACGGCCGCGTGCATTTCCGGGTCGAAGAAGCGCACCGTGTTGCGCCCCGACTCCTTGGCCTGGTACATCGCCAGGTCGGCGTGCTTCATCAGGTCCTCGGTGCGCGCCTGGTCGTTGGCGAACAGCACCACGCCGATGCTGCAGGTACCGCGCACTTCGTGGCCGTCCAGCGTCACTGGCGCCGCCAGGGCGCACAGCATTTTCTCGGCGACGGTCTCGGCCTCCTGGGCCGCCCGCCATGGTTGCGCGCTCAGGCCCTCGAGCACCACCACGAACTCGTCGCCGCCCAGGCGTGCCACGGTGTCGTCCTCGCGCACCGAGGCCACCAGGCGCCGCCCCATTTCCTGCAGCAGCAGGTCGCCCTGCTCGTGCCCCAGGCTGTCGTTGACCAGCTTGAAGTTGTCCAAGTCGATGAACATCAGCGCGCCCTGGCGCTGTGTGCGCTGGCAGCTGCGCAGCGCCTGCTGCAGGCGGTCGAGCAGCAGGCGGCGGTTGGGCAGGCGGGTCAGCGGGTCGTAGTACGCCAGGTGACGGATTTCCTCCTCGGCCGCCTTGCGCTGGGTGATGTCGGTGAGCGTGCTGACGTAGTGCGTGACCTCGCCCGTCTCGGTCTTCACGGCGGTGATGGTCAGCCATTCGGGGAAGATGGCACCGCTCTTGCGTCGGTTCCAGATCTCGCCCGACCAGGCGCCGGTAGTGGTGATCGCTTCCTGCATTGCGGCGTAGAAGTCGTGCCCGTGGCGCCCGGACTTCATCAGCGCCGGGGTCTGGCCGATGGCCTCCTCGGCGCTGTAGCCCGTGATCTCGGTGAACGAGCGGTTCACGCGCAGGATCACGCCGCGTGTATCGGTGACGAAGATACCCTCTTGCGACTCGAAGGCAATGGCGGCGATGCGCAGGTTTTCCTGGGCCTGCTGCAGCTCGCGGTGGTAGTTGGCAAACAGGCGGCGCGACCAGCGCGAGAAGCCGAACGAGCCGGCCACGCCCAGCGCCAGCGCACCCAGCACCATCAGTGCCAGCTCCACCCGCTGCTGGATGTTGCCCGCCTCGTGGGCGCGGGTCTCGGCACGCAGCGTGGAGTGGAGTTCGTCGTTGAACATTGACGTGACCAGCACCCAGCCCCAGGGGGCGTAAGTGGTGACCAGCGCGGTCTTGCGGCCCAGGGGCTCACCTTCGCGCGCGCCGGGGCGGGGCCATTCGTATTCGACGAAGCCGCCCCCGGCCTGGGCCACGTCGCGCAGCTTTTGCAGGGCGCGCTGCTCCAGCTCCGGCATCTGCGCGGGCAGCAGGCCTTCCAGCGCGGGGTTGTTGGGGCTGAGCAGCGAGCGCCCCTCGGCGTCGATCAGGCCGACCGAGCCGCTGGCGCCGAAGCGCAGCCCGCGCAGGCGCTGCATGGCCTCGCGCTTTTGCAGCGCTTCCCACTCGTACAGGTAGTCGCCCGTGCCGAGGAGCCAGTCGTAGGGCGCGAAGTGGCGCACGTAGGCCACCTTGTCGGCCATCACCTTGGGCGTGTCCGGGCGGTACCAGCGGTAGCGGAAGAAGCCCTTGCCCTGGGGCAGGTAGGCGGCGTTGATGAGGCCGCGCATGATGTAGTTGCCCGTGTCGTCGCGGTTGTCGATGCCCGCGCGCCCCTCGTACTGCGGTGCGGTAGGCAGCAGCACGAAGCGGCCTTGCATGTCGTCGATGAAAAAGTAGCCCCGGCCCTCGAAAAAGCGCGCCGGTCGCAGCGCTTCGGTGATGAGTTTTTGCACCTGGGCGGGCGGGCGGTGCGGCGCCTCGCGGTCATAGATGGCCTGGGCGATCTGCATGGCTGCATCTACTTGCTCGACGATGCTGCGGCGCATTACGTCTTCGGTGCGGCGGCGCTGGAATTCCAGGTAGCTCACGGCCGACTGCATCTCGGTGGTCAGGCGCTCGTGCTGCTGCTGCGTGATGACCTGCTCGATGCGCGCGAACGCCGTACGCTGCTCGCGCTCGTTGCGCCAGGAGTAAAAAACGGCCATGGCCAGCGTGACCACCAGGAGCAGGCCCACGGTGCCGATCAGGTGCAGCCGGGGCATGGTGGTTTCATTGGCGGAAAGATGCATCCAGGGTGTTTCGAAATGTTATGGATGAATTTTACCGGGCGTTGCAAACCACCCCGCTGCCCGGTAGCGGGGTGCGTGGCAGATGCCCTGGAGGGCGTTGGCATAGCGGGTCACCGGAGCCGGTGGCAAGCACAGAACGGTATCTTTTTGATAGCTTCTTGCGCAAGTCAGGCAAGGCCTAGCGCCTGAAAAGGCTTGCGTTCATGTGGCTTGGGTCACGCCCAGGCGCTGCTGCAGCCGCTCGCTGCTGGTGGTGTATTCCAGCGGCAGCTTGTGCCCGGCCAGCCATTCGGCGGCACCGAAGGCGGCGAGCGTGGCCTCGTGAAAGCCGCTGGCGATGAGCTTGCGCTTGCCAGGGTAGGTGATGGCGTCGCCCACGGCATGGATGCCGGGCACGCTGGTGGCAAAGGTGGCAGTGTCCACCACAAGCTGCTTGCGTTCGAGTGCCAGACCCCAGTCGGCGATGGGGCCCAGGCGCGGCACCAGGCCCAGGCGCACCAGCAGCAGGTCCAGCGGCAGGTGCAGCGGCTGGCCGTCCGGGGCCGTCAGCGCCAGGGCGGCCAGGCGCCCCGCGGCCTGGGTGATGCCGCTGGGCACACCAATGGCGACGTCGATGCGGCCTGCCGCACGCAGCGCCTGCAGCTCGGCCAGCAGCGCGGGCGGGGCGTCGAACACGTCGCGGCGGTGCTGCAGCGTCGTGCGTGCGGGGCGCAGTGCCTCGGGCGCGGTAGCGCAGGCAATGGCCTGCTGCACGGCGGCTTCGTCGCCGCCATGCACCACCACCCGTTGCCCGGCCAGGCAGGCGTTGTCGTCCAGGCGGTAGCGCAACTGGCTGCCCTCGAAGGCCTCCAGCCCTGGCAGCTTGAGCGTGCGTGGCACAAACGCACCCACGCCCGTGGCAAGGAAGACGGCGCGTGCGTGCCATGTGCCGCCTTGCGCCGTGCTGGCGTGAAAGCCGCCCTCGGGCAGCGCCTGCAGGGCATTGACTTGCTGGCCGAGGTGAAAGACGGGGGCAAAAGGCGTGGTCTGCGCATGCAGGCGCTGCACCAGCTCGTGGCCGGTGCAGGCGGGCAGGGCAGGGATGTCGTAGATCGGCTTGTCGCCGTACAGCGCGACGCACTGGCCGCCCAGGTGGGGCAGCGCGTCGATCACATGGGCCTGCAGCCCCTGCAGGCCGAGCTGGAATACCTGGAACAGGCCCACCGGCCCGGCGCCGATGACCAGGGCGTCGGTGCTGTGCATGCCTGGCGGTATCAGCGGATCAGATCCTTCACCTTGCCGGGCTGGCCGTTCCACTCGTCGGCGTCGGGCAGTGCGGCCTTGCGCTTGGTGATGGGCTTCCAGCCGGGGGCGTTGGTCAGGTCGGCGTTGATCTTGATGAAGGCGAGCTCGGCGGAGGGCAGGTCTTCCTCGGCAAAGATGGCGTTGGCCGGGCACTCGGGCACACAGACGGCGCAGTCAATGCACTCGTCCGGGTTGATGACCAGCATGTTCGGGCCCTCGACGAAGCAGTCAACGGGGCATACGTCCACGCAATCGGTGTATTTGCACTTGATGCAGTTTTCGGAAACGACGTGGGTCATGGTGTGGTTGGAATCAGGGGGTAACCCTCAATTTTAGGCGGTTCCACGGGGGCGGGCCGCAGCCGGCCCCGTGGCGGTAAGGGCTTCGTTGACCGGCGTCAGTTCACCAGGATGGCACCCGCCGTGCGGTGGCTGGCGGTATCGACCAGGATCAGCGAGCCCAGCAGGCGTGCCTGGGCGAAGGGTGCTGCGGGCAGGGGCTCTTGCAGCAGCAGCTCGACGTGGCCGATGGCATTGGGCTCCAGCTGCTGCGCTTCTTCTTCCGCCAGGGTGTGGATGTTCAGGCGATGCACCACGCGGCGCACCTTGGCCTTCACCCAGCGGTGGCCGTGCAGCGCCCAGTACACGCGCCCGGCCACCAGGGGCTCGTCGTCCATCCAGGCGACGGTGGCGCGCAGTTCGCGCTGGCCGGGCCAGGGGCTGACGGCGGCCGGGGTGTCAAAGTCGTCCTCGGCGGGGGTGGCGGGCACAGGCGCAGCCACAATCCAGTCGCCGCGCGAGACATCGACCTCGCGGTCCAGGATGATGCCGGCGCTGGTGCCCGCGCCCACGTTGGTGGGGCGGCGCGCGTGGTCTAGGACCTGCGCCACGGTGGCCAGCTGGCCGCTGGGGAAGATTTGCACGGGCGTGCCGGGTTGCACCTGGCCCGCACCCACGCGGCCCCAGAACACGCGCCGGCCCTGCGAGGTGTCGCTAGAGGCCGAGAATTTCTCGACCCACTGCACCGGAAAGGCCAGCGGCAGCGCGGTGTCGGGCGGGGTGTTGGGCAGCAGCTCCAGAATTTGCAGCAGGCTGGGGCCTTCGTAGCCGCACCATTGGCTGTGCGGCTCCACCACGTTCCAGCCTTTGAGGGCCGAGACCGGCACCACGCCAGACACCGCAATGCCTGCGTGCTGGGCGAACTGCTCCAGCGCGGCGCGAATGTGGCGGTAGGCCAGCGCGGGGTCGGCCACGGCGTCGAGCTTGTTCACGGCAAACACCAGCGAATGCACGCGCAGCAGGTGCACCAGCAGGCTGTGGCGGCGCGTTTGTGGCAGCAGCGTCAGCTGCGGGTTTTGCCAGTCGAGCTTGGTGGCGTCCACCAG
>Ga0222428_100276_pt1 | contig 29993 bp, 30 predicted proteins | sample 2B5Ametagenome_FD_182471 | JGI IMG/M metagenome (GOLD analysis project Ga0222428, IMG submission 182471) | Enriched microbial communities from leaf-cutter ant dump, University of Wisconsin, Madison, United States - 2B5A (version 2) | ecosystem: Environmental > Terrestrial > Nest > Insects nest >...
AGAATCGGCTCTGTTACAAATTGGACTGGGGAAGAACCATGGCCACAACCGCCAACCGTACCGACAAGATTCTTGTGGTGGATGACGATGCACGCATCCGCGACCTGCTGCGCCGCTACCTCACGCAGGAAGGCTTCGAGGTGATGATCGCGGAAGACGGCAAGGCGCTGAACCGCATCCTCCTGCGCGAGACGGTGGACCTCATCGTGCTCGACCTCATGATGCCCGGCGAGGACGGCCTGTCGATCTGCCGCCGCCTGCGCGCCGCCAACGACCGCACGCCCATCATCATGCTCACCGCCAAGGGCGAGGACGTGGACCGCATCGTCGGCCTGGAAGTGGGCGCCGACGACTACCTGGGCAAGCCCTTCAACCCGCGCGAGCTGCTGGCGCGCATCCACGCCGTGCTGCGCCGCCGCCCGCCGCAGGAGGCCCCGGGCGCGCCCTCGGGCGACAACGAGGTGGTCAGCTTCGGCCCCTTCACCTTCGACATGGGCACGCGCGCGCTGCAGAAGAACGGCGAGGAGCTGCCCCTGACCACGGGCGAATTCGCCATGCTCAAGGCCCTGGTGCGCCACCCGCGCCAGCCGCTATCGCGCGAGAAGCTGGCGCTGCTGGCGCGCGGGCGCGAGTTCGAGCCCTTCGACCGCAGCCTGGACGTGCAGGTCTCGCGCCTGCGCAAGCTGATCGAGGTCGACGCCGCCGCGCCGCGCTACATCCAGACCGTGTGGGGCGTGGGCTACGTGTTCGTCCCTGACGGAACGAACTGACGCCCCCACCCTGAACCGCCTGCGGCGCCCGCCCGCAGGCGGGCGCCCGTTCCACCGCGCACCCCATGAACGCCACCCAAGACGCCGCTTCCGAAGCCACCAGCCCGGCCCCGCTGGAGTCCACCGTGCACGCGCCCGTCCAAGGGTCGCGCATGGGGCTGAACCTGTTCTGGCGCACCTTCTTCCTGCTCGCGCTGCTGCTGGTGGGCTCCATCCTGGCGTGGCTGCAGACGCTGCGCGCGCTGGAGTTCGAGCCGCGCACGCTGCACACGGCGCAGCAGATCGCCTCCATGGTCAACCTGAGCCGCGCGGCGCTGGTGCACGCCGACGCCATCGCGCGCGTCTCGCTCATCAAGACCATGGCCGACCAGGAGGGCGTGCGCATCCTGCCGCGCGAGCCGGGCGACCATTTCGAGCTGCTCGACGCCACCGACCTGGGCCTGCGCCTGACCGAGGCGCTCACCGAGCGCCTGGGCCCGGGCACCGTGGTGGCGCGCAGCGTCAACGGCGAAGAGGGGCTGTGGGTGGGCTTCACCATCAACGACGACCCCAACTGGCTGCTCATGGACCGCTCGCGCTTCAGCCCCGCCGGCGGCAAGACCTGGCTGGTGTGGCTGGCCACGGCCACCATCCTGTCGCTGGTGGGCGCGGCGGCCATCGCCGGGCTCATCAACCGGCCGCTCAAGCAGCTCTCCAACGCCGCCAACCGCGTGCGCGAGGGCGACTTCGCCGCCAGCCACCTGGACGAAGAGGCCGTGACCAGCGAGATCCGCGAGGTCAACATCGGCTTCAACCGCATGGCGCAAAAGCTCGCCAAGCTGGAGCAGGACCGCGCCGTGATGATCGCCGGCATCTCGCACGACCTGCGCACGCCGCTGGCGCGCCTGCGCCTGGAAACCGAGATGAGCGTGAACGATGACGTGGCGCGCGAGCACATGGTGGCCGACATCGTGCAGCTCGACGCCATCATCGACAAGTTCCTCGACTACGCGCGCCCCGACCACGTCTCGCTCACGCCGGTGAACCTGCACGCCGTGGTGTCGTCCTGCGTCTACGCCGTGCAGGACCACCGCGAGCTGCAGATCACCATGAACGTGCCCGAGGACCTGAACGTGATGGCCGACGAGGTGGAGCTGGCGCGCGTCATCTCCAACCTGCTGGAGAACGCGCGCCGCTACGGCAAGACGCCCGACACCGACATCACCAGCGTGGATATTGCCGCCAAGGGGCGCGAGAACTGGGTGCTCATCAAGATCCGCGACCGCGGCAAGGGCGTGCCGCCCGAGCAACTGGCCAACCTGACCAAGCCCTTCTTCCGCGGCGACTCGGCGCGCACCGCCGCCGCAGGCGCGGGCCTGGGCTTGTCGATCGTGGACAAGACGGTGCAGCGCATGGGCGGCATGTTCGCGCTGGCCAATTCCAGCACCGGCGGGCTGGCGGCGCACATCCAGCTGGAGCGCGCGCGCAACCAGCCCAAGGGCGAGGACCCGAAGCAGCGCCTGCAGCGCCCGCAGATCAAGCGCCACCTGCCCCGGCGCCCGCCCGCCGAGGACAAGGATTGAGAACGCACCGGATTTTCAGCCAAAACGGCCTCCAGCCCTTACCCAGAAAGCGCCAGCAGCTATCCGATAGATAGCAAAACCTCAGCAGCCCCCGCGCCGCACCAGCAGCGCGGCCGCGCGCGCCTCGATCGCCAGGCCCTGGCCCACGGGCCCCAGGCGCTCGGCGGTCTTGGCCTTGATGTTGATCTGGCCCGCCTCCAGCCCCAGCGCGTCGGCGATGCGCGTGCGCATGGCTGGGATGTGCGCCGCCAGGCGCGGCGCCTGCGCCACGATGGTGCTGTCGATGTTGCCCACCTCCCAGCCCGCCGCGCGCACGCGCCGCAGCGCCTCGGCCAGCAGCACGACCGAGTCGGCGCCACGGAATTGCGCATCGCTGTCGGGAAAGTGCGTACCGATGTCGCCCAGCGCCGCCGCGCCCAGCAGCGCGTCGGTGATGGCGTGCAGCAGCACGTCGGCATCGGAGTGGCCGAGCAGGCCCAGGGCGTGCGGCACCTCCACGCCCCCCAGCACGAGGCGGCGCCCCGGCACCAGGGCGTGGATGTCCCAGCCCTCGCCTATGCGGAAATTGGTCATTGGAAAAAACTCAGGAGAAAAAAGGATTGTTGTGCGGATCGCCCGCCGCCACGCCACGCGCGCCGCCGAAGCGCTCCAGCGTGCCGCTGTGCATGCGCAGCATGAGCACCGCCGTGGCCAGGGCGAAGTCGTCGGGATAGGTCACCTTGAAATTCTGCGCGCCGCCCGGCACCAGGCGCGGGTGCAGGCCCGCCGCCTCGATGGCGCTGGCCTCGTCCGTCACCGACAGCCCGGCGCGCTCAATGGCGCCCAGCAGCGTGCCGATGCGGAACATCTGCGGCGTCTGCGCCAGCCACTTGTCGCTGCGCTCCACGGTGCTGGCCACGCGCACGCCGCCCGGGCCGTCGGTGGCGGTCTTGAGCGTGTCGGCCAGCTTGTGGCCCAGCAGACCGCCCACGGCATCGTGCGCGCAGGCGTCGATGAGCGCGTCGATGCGCTCGGCGGTGATGAGGCAGCGCGCCGCGTCGTGCACCAGCACCCAGTCGGCGGGCAGGGCGCCGCGCGCCAGCAGCGCGCGCAGCCCGCCCAGCACCGTGGCCGCGCGCGTCGGGCCGCCGCAGGGTTCGGTGGCGTAGCTGGCGTGCGGGTAGGCGTCGAGGAAATGGTCCCCCGGCGCCACCGCCACCAGCGTGCCCGCGAGCCGCGCCACGCCGGCGAACGCCGTGAGCGTGTGCAGCACCAGCGGGTGGCCCGCCACCACCTGGTACTGCTTGGGCAAATCTGCCGCCGCGCCCGCGGGCACGGCGCGCGAACCCGTGCCCGCGCAGGGCACCAGGCCCCAGAAACGCCCGGGCGTGCCGGGGGCGAAGGATGGCGGTGCTGGCATCTCGGTCATGCGCGCCATTCTAGAATTGCCCCGCTCCAAATAACGCCTGCCGCCCTTGCGCGCGCACCAGGCCGCCCGCATGCAACTGCCCAAACTCTCCTCCGGCAAACGCTTCGCCCTGCCCCGCCCGGCAGGCAGCAGCGATGCCCTGCTGCTCGCCCGCCTGGGCGAGCGCGAAAAAGCCGCGCGGCGCACCGTCGCCATCGTCACCGCCGACGCCTCCGATGCCCGGCGCCTGATCGACGAAATGGCGTTCTTCGCGCCCGAACTGCGCTGCGCCATGTTCCCCGACTGGGAAACGCTGCCCTACGACGCCTTCTCGCCGCACCAGGACCTGATCAGCGAGCGCCTGTCCACGCTCTGGCGCATCTCCCAGGGCGAGGCCGACGTGGTGCTGGTGCCCGCCACCACGGCGCTGTACCGGCTGGCGCCGCCGTCGTTCCTGGCGGGCTACACCTTCCACTTCAAGACGCGGCAAAAGCTGGATGAAGCCAGGCTGCGCGCCCAGCTCACGCTGGCGGGCTACCAGCACGTGGGCCAGGTGGTCAGCCCCGGCGAATACGCGGTGCGCGGCGGACTGATCGACCTGTTTCCCATGGGTTCGCTGCAGCCCTACCGCGTCGATCTGTTCGACGACGAGATCGACTCCATCCGCACCTTCGACCCCGACAGCCAGCGCAGCCTCTACCCCGTGCCCGAGGTGCGGCTGCTGCCCGGGCGCGAATTCCCTATGGACGACGCGGCGCGCGCGCGCTTTCGCAACCGCTGGCGCGAGCTGCTCGAAGGCGACCCGACCAAGAGCCGCATCTACAAGGACATGGGCAACGGCGTGGCAACGGCGGGCATCGAGTACTACCTGCCGCTGTTCTTCGACGAAACCGCCACGGTATTCGACTACCTGGGCGAACACGCCACGCTGGTGCTGCACGGCGAGCTGGAAGGCGCCTTCCAGCGCTTCTGGCAGGACACGCGCGAGCGCCACCGCATGCTGGCCGGCGACCCCGAGCGCCCCGCGCTGCCGCCCGATGCGCTGTTCCTCAGCGCCGAGCAGTTCTACCAACGCGCGCGCGACTGCGCCCAGCTCGCGCTGCGTGAGGGCACGGCCGACGTGGAGGACAACGCCTTCGCCCAGAAGCTGCCCGAGCTGACCGTGGTGCGCGGCGCCGAGGACCCGCTGGCGCGGCTGCAGGCGCACATCCGCGCCACGCCGCAGCGCGTGCTGCTGCTGGCCGAGAGCAACGGGCGGCGCGAGAGCCTGCTGGACTTCCTGCGCGCCTCGGGCCTGAACCCGCCCGCCTTCGATTCGCTCGCCGAATTCGAGGCCCAGGGCGACGAAAAGACCGGCATCGCCACCGCCGCGCTGGCGCAGGGCTTCGCCTGGGCCGAGCAGGGCATCGACTTCGTTACCGAGACCGAGCTGTTCGCCGCCGGCCCCACCACGCGCCGGCGCCGCAAGCAGGAGCAGGTCAGCGATGTCGAGGCGCTGATCAAGGACCTGTCCGAGCTGAACGTGGGCGACCCCGTGGTGCACAGCCAGCACGGCATTGGCCGCTACCGCGGGCTGGTGCACATGGACATGGGGCAGCAGAACCCCGACGGCTCGCCCGCGTTGCAGGAATTCCTGCACCTGGAGTACGCCGACAAGGCCACGCTCTACGTACCCGTGAGCCAGTTGCAGCTCATCAGCCGCTACACCGGCGTGAGCGCCGACGAAGCCCCGCTGCACAAGCTCGGCAGCGGCCAGTGGGAAAAGGCCAAGCGCCGCGCCGCCGAGCAGGTGCGCGACGCCGCCGCCGAGCTGCTCAACATCTACGCCCGCCGCGCCGCGCGCGAAGGCCACGCCTTCCGCTATGCGCCGCAGGACTACGAGCAGTTCGTAGCCGACTTCGGCTTCGAGGAAACGGCGGACCAGAACGCGGCCATCCATGCCGTGATCCAGGACATGATCTCGCCGCGTCCCATGGACCGCCTGGTGTGCGGCGACGTGGGTTTCGGCAAGACCGAGGTGGCGCTGCGCGCCGCCTTCGTGGCCGTCACGGGCGGCAGGCAGGTGGCCTTCCTCGCGCCCACCACACTGCTGGCCGAGCAGCATTACCAGACGCTGGTGGACCGCTTCAGCAAATGGCCGGTGAAGATCGCCGAGGTCTCGCGCTTCCGCTCGGGCAAGGAGATCAGCGCCGCCATCAAGGGCATCGCCGACGGCTCGGTGGACATCGTGGTCGGCACGCACAAGCTGCTCTCCGAGTCCACCCAGTTCAAGAACCTGGGCCTGCTCATCATCGACGAGGAGCACCGCTTCGGCGTGCGCCACAAGGAGGCCATGAAGCAGTTACGCGCCGAGGTGGACGTGCTCACCCTCACCGCCACGCCCATCCCGCGCACGCTGGGCATGGCGCTGGAGGGCCTGCGCGATCTCTCCGTGATCGCCACCGCGCCGCAGCGCCGCCTGGCCATCAAGACCTTCGTGCGCAACGAAGGCCAGGGCGTGATCCGCGAAGCCGTGCTGCGCGAGTTGAAGCGCGGCGGGCAGTGCTATTTCCTGCACAACGAGGTGGAAACCATCGAGAACCGGCGCCAGAAACTGGAGGAATTCCTGCCCGAGGCGCGCATCGCCGTGGCCCACGGCCAGATGCCCGAACGCGAGCTGGAAAAGGTGATGCGCGACTTCGTGGCGCAGCGCTACAACATCCTGCTGTGCTCCACCATCATCGAGACCGGCATCGACGTGCCCAGCGCCAACACCATCGTCATCAGCCGCGCCGACAAGTTCGGCCTGGCGCAGCTGCACCAGTTGCGCGGGCGCGTGGGCCGCAGCCACCACCAGGCCTACGCCTACCTGCTGGTGCCCGACACCGAGGGGTTAACGAAGCAGGCCGCGCAGCGCCTGGAAGCCATCCAGCAGATGGAGGAGTTGGGCAGCGGCTTCTACCTGGCCATGCACGACCTGGAGATCCGCGGTGCCGGCGAGGTGCTGGGCGAGAGCCAGAGCGGCAACATGCTGGAAGTCGGCTTCCAGCTCTACAACGAAATGCTGTCCGAGGCCGTGAACAGCCTCAAGGCCGGCAAGGAACCCGACCTGCTGGCGCCCATGCAGGCCGCCACCGACATCAACCTGCACGCCCCCGCGCTGCTGCCGAACGACTACTGCGGCGACGTGCACCTGCGCCTGTCGTTCTACAAGAAGCTGGCCACCGCCAAGGCCAGCGCGCAGATCGACGCGCTGCTCGAAGAGATCGTGGACCGCTTCGGCAAGCTGCCCGCGCAGGCGCAGACCCTGATCGACGTGCACCGCCTGCGCGTGCTGAGCCAGCCCTACGGCGTGCAGAAGGTGGACGCGGCGCCCGGCGTCATCACCATCACCTTCAAGCCGCAGCCGCCGGTGGACCCGATGGCCATCATCGGGCTGATCCAGAAGAACAAGCACATCAAGCTCGCGGGCAACGAGAAGCTGCGCATCGAACGCGCCTTGCCCGACCCCGCCGCGCGCGCGCAGATGGTGCGCGACCTGCTGCGCAGCCTGGGACAGCCGCTTACCGTTTAGCGACTGAAACACCCCGTGTCCTCCACCGCATCGCACCTGGCGCCCCCTCCGCTGGCGGCCGCCACCCTCCCCCGGCCCGCACTGACCCGGCAGCTGCTGGACGGCGGCCTGGGTCGGCTCACGCTGGTGCACGGCCTGCCGGGCAGCGGCAAGACCGTGCTGCTCGCCAGCGCCCACGCCCAGTTGCACGCCGAGGGCGCCGCCGTGACGTGGCTGATGCTCTCGCCTGCGCACGGCGACCCGGCGCGGCTGCAGGCGGATTTGCACCAGGCCTTCTGCACGCCCCTGGCCGCAGGCGCCAGCGCCTTCATCGACGGACTGGACCAGTTGCCCGCGCCCGCCGCGCAAACCCTGGTGGAAGGGCTGCTGGCGGGCCTGCCGCCCACGGCGCGCGTGATCGCCGCTGGCCAGCCGCTGCGCGGTGCGGCGCTGCAGGATGCGCGCCTACGCGGGCTGGTGCGCGCCATCGGCCCCGATGCGCTGCGGCTGGACGATGGCGAGGCAGCCGCGCTACTGGCGCCCGCGTACAACGCTCTGCAGGCGCGGCACCTGAACCGCTTTCTGGAAGGCTGGGCGGCGGGCCTGCGGTTTTTCGCTGAATGGCCCATCGCCATCGACACCAGCGCGGAAGGCGACTGGCCCCTGCCCGCAGCGATGGCCGAGTACTTCGACGACGTGGTGTGCCTGCGCATCGCACCGCCCACGCTCGATGCACTGGCCCAACTGGCGGTGCTGGAACGTTTCACCCCCGCCCTGCTCCAGGCCCTGCCCGAGCCACCTTGCGACTGGCCACTGGTGGACGCGCACATTCGCGCCGGGCTGTTTTTGCGCTGGCGCGATGCCGCCCGCGAATGGGCCATGTTCCACCCGGCTTTCGGCCAGCACCTGCGCCAGCGCCTGCGGCGCAGCCGCCCTGCGCGGCACGCCCAGCTCAAGCAATTCGCCGCCGACTGGTTCCGCCAGCACGGCTTTGGCGCAGAGGCCGTGCGCCATGCCGCTGCTTTGGATGACCCGCAGCAGGCCGCACGCATCATCGAACATGTTGGCGCCATCAACGTCGATGTGGACGACGGACCCGACACACTCGCACCGCGCCTGCTGCCCCCGGCCAGCGCGGCGCAGTGGCCGCTGCTGTTTCTGGGGCAGACCTACCAGCGCATCCGGCGCGGCAGACAGCGGCAGGCGCACACCGCGTTCCTGCAGGCGTGGGCCTTGACCGATGGCTTCACCCGGCTGGATGCAGGCTGCGACGCCGCCACCGCCAAAACGTGGGCGGACATGATGTGCGCCGTCTTCCGGCTGGTGTTCGATGAACCCGTCGCGCCCTGCGGCCTGTCGCAACTGGCGCAGGCGATGGAGCGCCACCAAGACCCGCAGCCCGTGCTGGCAGCCAGCATCGCATCGGTGCTAGCCTTGGCGCATCTGGATGCAGCGCGTTACGCCGAGGCGCTGGACGTATGCAACGCGGGCATGGCCGCCCTGCCCCAGCCCGTGCGGAACAAGGCCGCAATGTGGGTGCGCCAACACCAGTCATCGGCCATGCTGGCGCTGCACAGCGTGGCCGATGCGCAGCGCTGCATCGAAGACGCCTGGCGTCTGGCGCACATCGAGGGCCACCCTGAAAGCTATGAAGTCCTCAGCACCCAACTGCACCAGGGCATCGTGCTGTACGAGGGCAACCAGCCCGACGCGGCGATGGCCTTGATCGCCCCGGCGCTGGCACGCATCCGCACCGTCAACGGCTGGGTCAGGCTGTATGCCGACAGCTACGCCGCAGCCGCTGCGATGGCCTGCCAGCAAGGAGGATGGGAAGCGGCAGAGGCCATCCTGCGAGCAGGCGAAGCCTTCGCGCACGAACGCCACCTGCCCCGCCTGCGCGATGCGCTGGCCGTCATCCGGCTGCGCGAGCTGACGCGCAGCGGCCAATGGCAGTCCGCCCGGCAATGGCTAGACACCGAACCGCTGGCCGCGCTGCTGACATCCGATGACGAAGATGGCCGCGCCATGCTGGCCCGTGCCCCCGCGCTGCATGCAGCGGCACAGCTGATGCTGGAGCTGGGCCAGCCACGCGAGGCGCAGCGCCATCTGGCGCGCATGCCCGCAGCCTTCATCGGCAGGGCCAGCAACCGCCTGAGGCTGCGCCACCATGTGCTGCTGATGCGCACGCACCATGCCCAGCGCCGCACCGGCGCGGCCCTGGCCCATCTGCGTGAGGCCGTGGAGATCGCCCGGCTCGGCGGCCTGCTGCGCCAGATGCTGGAGGATGCGCACCGGGTGGTGGACATCCTCGCCAACTGCACGGCTGCGGCGCATGCGCTGCCCGACAGCGCAATGCGCTATGTGGACGAAGTGCTCAAACCGCTCATCAAACCGCAATTGGCCCCGCAAGCCGCTTTGGATTCCCCTCGGGGCCGCCAGCCCCACGGCGCATTGAGTCCGCGCGAGGGCCAGATCATTGCGCTGATGGCCGAGGGACTCATCAACAAAGAGATTGCCACGCGCCTGGGCATCTCCGAGGGCACGGTCAAAACCCACCGCAAGGGCATCCACGAAAAGCTCGGCGTTACCACCCGCTCGCAGGCCATTCGCCGCGCGCGTGAGCTGCTGCTAATTTGACGCGCTATTTGACACGCAGGCAGGCGTTGATGGCCCCGGCCATCGTGCTGCCGTACACCACGGCGGGGTTGTTGGCGCTTTGCAAGGCTTGTTGCAGCGGCTCGCCCCTTGCGGTGAAGTAGCGGGCCGCGCAAACGCACAGGTCATCGCGCTTTTGCCCGGTGCGCCGAAGCTGCGCCCGCACCGCGTTGGAGTCGAACCCCGGCATGGGGACATCGTCGCGCAAGGCCATTGCGCACATGTCGGCATCGCTGCGGTCATAGTCCACACGCTCCGGGGCCAGATCGCCATCCGTCACCTCTGCTTTGCGGACCTTCTCGGGCGGCTCCAGGCAGGCCGTCATGGCGTTGCGGATGAGGCGGACCATGAACACCTCGGTATCCTCCTTGCCCGACCCACCGGTCTGCGTTTCGAAAAATTCACCCACGCAGGCGCAGTACGCGCCGCGTTCGCGCCCGGCCTTCACTGCCTGCGCGGCAAAGGGGGTACCGCCCAAACCGCCCGCATCCCACACCCGGTGGCAGGCGCGCTGGCCCAGATCGTGCAGCTGCACGCGCACATCCTGCGCCCCGGCAGACACCGCCCACAGCGCCATCACCCCCCATAGGCATGCCCGGTGCCCGCCCCTTCCCTTGAGTGCTGTCATTGCCATAAAACTCAAAAATGATAGCTACCAGCGCTTTCCATATAAGCGCCGGAAGCCAATTCCATGTTGATTTTTTCGCTATTGCCTGCGGCGCAGCACGGGCGCGCCCCACAGCGCCACGGCAGCCAGCAGGCTGCCCGTGAGCAGCCCCCCCCATTCAGACAGCGTGGGCACGGGCTGGACAGCGGTTGCACCGGTAGCGGTGACGGTCAAATTGGCTACCGCGCCGATCACCACATCGGGGTCACTGGCGCTGAACACATTGCCAGCGTCGTTATAGACGTAGGAACCCGCCGCATTGGCCGTGATTTCATAGGTGATCTGGCAGGTAGCACCGACAGGAATGCCGATATTGCTGAAGTTCAGGTGGGCAGTAGAAACACTATAGGTATTGCAGCCTGCAGAGGTGGCGTAACTTTTGATGCTCAAACCCGCAGGCAGCGGGGGGTTGGTGATGTCCAGGTTCGAGACGGCGGCCAATCTGGTGTTGAGGATGCTGAACCTCAGCTCCGTCGTCTGCCCCTGCGCGATGGAATTCGGGACAAAGGTTTTGGCGACGGTGATGGTCTGCGCTTGCGCGACCGTGGCCAGGGGCAGGGCCAGCGCCAGGGCGGCAATGGCACGCAGAGCGCGGCCCGTGCGAAAGGCCGAGGATGGATGGTGCATGGTGTGCTTTTCTTTCTTCATGGTGATGGGGACAGGCCTCAGCAGCCCAGCATCTTTCCGGCCATCTGGCCAAGCGAGCCGCCGAGCTGGCTCAATCCGCATTCGGGCTTGCCGGCCTCACCCTGCGGATGGCTCGCGGTGTCGCTTCGGGGCGTGCCGCTTTCCACAGTGCTTTGCGCCGCGCTTTCGGGCGGCAGCATGGCGGCCGTGGCGGCATTGGCGTTGGCCAGCAACTGGCGCTGCTCGGTCGTCAGCGGGCGCTTGTTGACCAGCGCGGCATTGGCCTTGCCCAGGGGGCCGTCGAGACGATCGTCGCCGAACATGGCTTTGTAGACCTCGCTGGCGTCTTCATCGCCCGGCCCCTGGCGCGGGTTGCGGCCACCGGTGATGGCGTAGATGTTGTTCCAGTCGCGGTAATGCGCCGAGCGGATATCCTGCACCGACAGGTGTTCGTAGCCGCTGGTGCACCAGATGCCCCATTCGGCAATCTCGCCCGCCTTGCATGCATTGTTGCCCTTCGGACGCGCCTTGGCCGGGCGTGCATAGTCGGTGGTGCATTTGTCCATGTACGTATGGAAACCTGCCGGGCAGCGGTCGCCCTTGTTGGCCTTGGCCATCACATGGGGGTTGGCCAGTTGCGGGTGTTCTTCGTGGCCTTTCACACACCATTCGTTGCGGTAGTTGCCATAGCCCGATTTGCAACTGCCGCTGCCATTGCGGTAGATGGCGGGGGAGTTGTTGTATTGCGGGTAGCACTTGAGCGGTGAAGTTTCAAAGTTGCCGTTGCCCTGCTGCCACCTGGGTGGGCAGAACTTGGCTTTTTCGAGATAGACCGCCCGATCCTCATACTGGTTCTTGGCCACGCTTTCGGTGGGCATGCCCAGAACCACCACGGCCAGCGCCGCCGCAGCAATGGCCGGCAGGGCGGCCCTGTTCAATAGTGGGTGCATGTCTGTGTGCTCCTTTGCGCCTTGGCGGTAAAAAGGGCGCAAGCGTAGAGAGCGGCCAGCCACCCGACAACTCCACCAAATGGGGGAGGGAGCATCCAAGACTTGGGACTTTTTCACTCCCCCTTCGGTTCGCCGTCAAAAACATCCGCCAAATAAGCCGCAAGCCGCTGGCGCACAAAACGCACGGCGCACCCGCCGCGCTGTGGACGCCACTGCTCGCCATCCTGGCCGTGCTGCCTTGGGCCTGGGCGCTGCCCACGCTACACCGCATGCCGCTGCCACCGCAGGCGCCACGGCCACCCGCACCGCCAGCGCGAACGCGGGCCACGCCTTCAAGAGCTGGGGCGGCGACTGCGCCAGCGCGGGCACCAGCGCCACCTGCACGCTGGCCAGCGTAACGGCGCCGCGCAGCGTCTCGGCCAGCTTCGGCCCCGTGGTGGCAGCCGCCACCGGGGTGCCCATTCCCGTGCTCGCCCCCTGGAGCCTGCCGCTGCTGGTGCTGCTGCTGGGCGCGCTGGCCGGGCGGCGGCGCAGGGCCGCGCGGGGTGGCGTACCATTCCACCCTGCCCCGCACAAGCGCCCCTTCCGGGCGCTTGTGCTTTTTTCGCCCCTACCTCCACCGACACATGCCCTGGGAAGCCGCCCTGAACGCCCTGGCCCTACTCGTGGCGCTGGCGTTACGGCCCTGGCGCATGCTGGCGCCGCGCCGCCTGCGCACGCCGCAGGGGCCGGTGAGCGAACCCTCGCCCCTGATCACACCGCTGCTGGCCACGCTGGTGCTGCTGCCGTGGATGTGGGCCCTGCCCACGCTCACGCGCATGCCGCTGCAACTGCAGTGGTCGGGCGCCTGCCTGGTGGTGCTGATGCTGGGCTGGCCGCTGGCCATTCCGGTGCTGGTGGGCGTGGGCGCGCTGGCCTGGCTGCTGTCGCCCGCCATGGACTGGGGCCAGGCCCTGGCGGCCATGGCCTGGCAGGGCGTAGTGCCGGCCACGCTGGCGCTGGGGCTGGGCGCGCTGCTGCGCCGCCTCACGGGCACGCGGCCGTTCGTCTACGTGCTCGGGCGCGCCTTCCTGGGCACGGTGGCCTGTCTGTTCGCGGCGGGCGCGCTGGCCCAACTCGGCGGGCACGAACTGCCGGGCGTGGACGAAGACCTGTCCCTCGTGGCGCGCTGGCTCATGGCCTGGGGCGACGGCTTCATCACCGGCATGCTCGCAGCCGTCTTCGTGGCGTTCAAACCTGGCTGGCTGGCCACCTGGTCCGACCGGCTTTACCTTCCCCCGCCGGATCAAACTAACTGAGGTCAAGCGCGTGCTTGATCCAGAACAAATTTCCACATATTTATTAGGGGCATAGTCAGGCATCGCATTTGTGGACTCTGTGGAGGGAGTTATGAAGCTGTTGACCGACCTGTTCGCCACCGACTACGGCCTCATGAGCGTTTTCGTGATCGTCTTCATCTTGGTCATGGCGGTGTTCTTCATCCGCCTGTTCCTGGGCAAGATCAACGAGGGCGCGCTTGCCGCGCCACCGGTCACGCAAGGCAACAAGGCAAAAAAATAAGGTTCCGGGGTTCTCCTCTGCGCGGGCTACCATTGCGGGCTTTGTGACCGCAACGTAGCCCGCTTTTTTTCATGACCCACGCCACCGAATTCGCACCCGGCATCACCGTCCAGGGCATCACCGCGCCCCTGGCCCTCAAGGATTACAAGCTCATCGCCTTCGACATGGACTCGACACTCATCAGCATCGAGTGCGTCGACGAGATCGCCGCCGCCGTGGGGCGCAAGGCCGAGGTCGCTGCCATCACCGAGGCGGCCATGCAGGGCATCATCACCGACTACAAGGAAAGCCTGCGCCAGCGCGTGGCGCTGCTGCGCGGCGTGACGGCGGCCCAGCTCGAAGCGGTCTACACCGAGCGCCTGCGCTTCAACCCCGGCGCCGAGGCGCTGGTCGCCGCGGCCCGGCAGGCGGGCCTGACGACGCTGCTGGTGTCGGGCGGCTTCACCTTCTTCTCCGACCGCGTGAAGGCCCACCTGGGCATCGACTACGCGCGCTCGAACATGCTGGAGATCGAGAACGGCCTGCTCACCGGCCGCATGCTCGACCAGGCCTGGGGCGACATCTGCGACGGTGCCGAAAAGCGCCGCACGCTGCTGGAGCTGGCCTCGCTCATGGGCATAGCGCCACACCAGGCCATCGCCGTGGGCGACGGCGCCAACGACCTGCCGATGATGGGCGCGGCCGGGCTGTCGGTGGCCTACCATGCCAAGCCCGCCGTGCGCGCGCAGGCCAAGGTGGCCATCCACCAGGGCGGGCTGGACCGGCTGCTGGAAGTGCTGCGCTGACCGGGGCCCGAGGTGCTCCCGTATTCATAGCTTCCAGCGCTTTCCAGGCAAGCGTTCAAGGCCAATTTCATTGCATATTGATTGGATAAAAAACCCACGCCATATATGAATATGAAAATAAAAGCTACGCCCTAGCGCCCTGGCCGCACTACACTTGCGGGCAGCCAGCGCCGTGCCACCAGCACGACGCGGTGCCATCCAAACCCTTCCAAGAAACGGATCTCCGATGCTGAAGAAAACCCTCACCGCCATCGCCCTGGCCGCCGCCGCGCTGGGCGCCAACGCCGCCGACGCCGTGCTGAAAGTGGCCGCCACGGCCGTGCCGCACGCTGAAATCCTGAACTTCGTCAAGCCCCAGCTCAAGGCCCAGGGCGTGGACCTGCAGGTCAAGGAATTCAGCGACTACGTGCAGCCCAACATCGCGGTGGAAGACAAGCAGCTCGACGCGAACTTCTTCCAGCACCAGCCCTACCTGGACAGCTTCAACAAGGACCGCAAGACCAGCCTGGTGGCCGTGCCCGACGGCAAGGTGCACGTGGAGCCCTTCGGCGCCTATTCGAGCAAGATCAAGAACATCAAGGACCTGAAGGACGGCGCCACCGTGGCCATCCCCAACGACCCGTCGAACGGCGGCCGCGCCCTGATCCTGCTGGCCAAGCAGGGCCTGATCGAGCTGAAGGACCCCAAGAGCCTCACACCCACGCCGCTGGACGTGGCCAAGAACCCGAAGAAGCTGAAGTTCCGCGAACTCGAAGCCCCGCTGCTGCCGCGCGCGCTGAACGACGTGGACCTGGCGCTGATCAACACCAACTACGCCATCGAGGCCAAGCTGAACCCGACGCAGGACGCGCTCTTCATCGAAGGCGCCGACTCGCCCTACACCAACATCGTGGTGTCGCGCACCGACCGCGCCCAGGACCCGACCATCGCCAAGCTGATCAAGGCCCTGCACACGCCCGAGGTGAAGAAGTTCATCCAGGACAAGTACAAGGGCGCTGTGGTGCCGGCGTTCTGAGCCCGGGCCACACCCACACCGTGAAACGCTGCCTGCGGGCAGCGTTTTTTTGTGCCCTGCGCCATCGCATGCATGGCTGCCAGTCCTGCCCCCATCAGGCGCCCCGCGCCACCCACCAGGCCAGCGCCAGCATCATGGCGCCGGTGAGGCCATCCAGCACCCGCCAGGCGCGCGGATCGGCGAACACGCCCTGCAGGCGCCGCCCCGCCAGCGCCAGGGCCACGAACCAGGCCAGGCTGGCGCTGGCCGCGCCCAGCACGAAGACGCCCTTGCGCCAGCCCGGCTGGCGCGCGCCGATGGAGCCGATCAGCACCACCGTGTCGAGGTAGACATGCGGGTTGAGCAGCGTGATCACCGCCAGCCCGCTGACCACGCCAAGCACGCCGCGCGCCACGCGCGCGCCGCCCGCGGCATCCATGCCGCCCCCGGGCGCGAACAGCGCGCGGTGCCAAGCGAACAGCCCGTACGCCAGCAGGAACAGCGCCCCGCCCCACTGCAACCACTGCGCCAGCGTAGGCGAGCGGCCCAGCAGTTGCGCCATGCCGGCCACACCCAGGCCGACCAGCAGGGCATCGCTGGCCACGCACCAGGCCACGCACACGCGCACATGCTGACCGCGCACCGCCTGGCGCAGCACGAACAGGTTCTGCGCCCCGATGGAGACCAGCAGCGACATGCACACGGTAAAGCCCGCGAGCCAGGAGGAAGACCAGGGCGCCAGGCCCGCAGCAAGGTTCGACATGCGCCCGATCGTAGGTGGGCACATGATTTACGTACACTTCAAATTCCTAACCCATATTCAGTAAAACTTCATGCTCGACTATGCTGGACTCGAAGCCCTGGCCGCCGTGCTGCGCGAGGGCAGCTTCGAGCGCGCCGCGCGGCGCCTGCACGTCACGCCCTCGGCCGTGTCGCAGCGCATCAAGCAACTGGAGGAGCGCGTGGGCCAGGTGCTGGTGCAGCGCGGCACCCCCTGCACCGGCACGGCGGCGGGCCGGCGCCTGTGCCTGCACCTGGAGCAAGTGGCCCTGCTGGAGCACCAACTGCGCCGCACCCACCCCGACCTGCTGCCCGGCACCGCCGCCGCCCCCACCCTCAAGCTGGCGGTGAACGCCGACTCGCTCTCCACCTGGTTCATGGACGCGGTGGCCGCCTTCACCGCCGGGGGCGACGAGCTGCTGGACCTGCGCATCGACGACCAGGAGCACACCGGCGAGCGCCTGCGCCAGGGCGAGGTCATCGCCGCGGTGACCGCCACGGGCACCCACATTCCCGGCTGCAACACCTGGCCGCTGGGCACCATGCGCTACGTGGCGGCCGCCAGCCCCGCCTTCGTGCAGCGCCACTTCGCCGCAGGCCTGACCCCGGCGGCGCTGGCGCGCGCGCCGATGATGATCTACGGCCGCAAGGACCGGCTGCAGGACCAGTGGCTGCACGGCCAGGGGCTGACGCCACGCACGCAGGCGCCGCGGCACTTCATGCCGTCCACCATGGACTACGTGCGCGCGTGCGAGATCGGCGTGGGCTGGGGTATGCACCCCACGGTGCTGGCGCGCGCGCAGTTGGCCCAGGGCACGCTGGTGGAGCTGAAGCCCGGCGCGGTGCTCGACGTGCCGCTGTACTGGGCCCACCCGCGCAGCGCGCAGCAGACGCTGGAGCGGCTCACGCAGTGCGTGATGGCCGCCGCCCGCGCCTGGCTGGCGCCGCTGGACACGGCGCCGAATGCTCCAGAATGAATAGCTTCCAGCGCTTGCCCCAAAAGGGCTGGAGGTCTTTTCCCTAAAAAAGCGCGCGATCAGTGCGCGGCCGCCATGGGCAGGCCCGGCACCAGGCGCAGCGCCTGCGCCGGCAGGCTGCCCGGCACCTGCGCCTGCGGCACTAGGTCGGCCAGGGTCACGCCGTCAAGCACCGTGAGGTAGGACTGGGTGGCGCGGCCCAGCACGCCCTTGAGCACGCAGTGCGCGCTCATGCGGCAGGCGTTGAGGGCCGGGTTGAAGCACTCGACCATGTCGAAATCGGTCTCCATCAGGCGTACCACGGCGCCGATGCTGATGCTGCCCGCGGGCTTCATCAGCCGCATGCCGCCGCCGCGCCCACGCGTGGTCTCCAGCAGCCCCTGCGCCGCCAGCTCCTGCACGATCTTGGTCAGGTGGCTGCGCGAGATGTTGTGCGCCGCCGCCACCTCGCTGATGGTCACCGGCTGCTCGCGCGCCTGGCAGGCGGCGCAGTACATGAGCACGCGCAATGCGTAATCGGTCCACTGGGTCAGGCGCATGGGCGGAATTGTCCTAAGTCAAGAAAACAGGCATGTCTTCTGTATTTTATTTCGATAAAATAATCATGTCGAATGAATCTTTAAAAGGACGCCCCACCATGAATGCCCGTCTGCCCCAGACCCCGATAGACGCCGAGCAAGCCATAGGCCAGATTGCCGTGCAATTGCCCGGCTCCACCGCCCTCTTCCGCCGCCTCAAGCTGGACTTCTGCTGCGGCGGCCAGGTGAGCCTGCGCCAGTCCTGCGCCGCCAAGGGGCTGGACCTGCAGGCCGTGGTGGACGAGCTGTCCACCCTGCAGCGCCCCACCGAGCTGCCCGACGCGGGCACGCCGTCGGAGCTGATCGACCACATCCTGGCGCGTTACCACGAGGTGCACCGCGCCCAGTTGCCCGAGCTGATTCGCATGGCGCGCCGTGTGGAGGCCGTGCACCGTGACCACTCCGAGGTGCCCGCCGGCCTGGGCGACGCGCTGGAGGCCATGGAGCAGGAACTGCTCGGCCACATGCACAAGGAAGAGGCGGTGCTGTTCCCCATGCTGCGCGCGGGCGGCAACAGCTTCGTCACCCAGCCCATCGCCATGATGCGCCACGAGCACAACGACCACGGCGAGGCGCTGGAGCACATCGCCCGCCTGACCCACGACACCACCCCGCCGCTGGGCGCATGCAACACCTGGCGCGCGCTGTATGCGGGCCTGGCGCAACTGCGCGACGACCTGATCAACCACATCCACCTGGAAAACAACGTGCTGTTCCCACAGTTCGAGCGGGCCGCCACGCAAGGCTGCGGCGGCGGCAACTGCGGCTGCAGCTGAGGGCACAGGAGCCGCCCGGGCGACAATGGCGGCCATGGCACCCGACCACGCCCCGCTCCCGCTGGACCTCGACAGCATCACCGCCCTGGTGCACGGCTTCTACGCCGACGTGCGCGCCGATCCGCTGCTGGGCCCGGTCTTCGCCCAGGCCATCGGCGCGCACTGGGACGCGCACCTGGCGCGCATGGTCGATTTCTGGAGCACCGTGGCCCTGGGCAGCAAGCGCTACCGGGGCAGCGTGGCGGCCCGGCACCTGGCGCTGGAGGGCATCACGCCCGCGCACTTCGCCGCCTGGGTGCGGCTGTGGGCCCGGCACACCGAAGCGCGCTTCGCCCCCGAAGCCGCGCGGCAGTTGCAGCAGGCGGCACACGGCGTGGCGCGCAACCTGTTCCGCGTGTGCCTGGGGCAGCCTCCGGCGTTCGTGCAGGCGCACGGCCACGCCCGCTGAGCGCTGCTTTTTTCAAGCAAAAACCACCTCAAACCCTTACCCAGAAAGCGCTACCAGCTATAAAAAGAGGAGCGCAAGCGCCCTTCAGCCTTGCGCCTTGCGCGCCGCGGCGCGCAAAGGCTGCAGCAAATGCCCGAGCCCGTTGTGGTCGATCTCGTGCATCAGCGCCAGCAGCCGCCCCAATTCGCCGCGCGGAAAGCCCTCGCGCGCGAACCAGGCCAGGTAGTTGCCCGGCAGGTCGGCCAGCACACGCCCCTTGTACTTGCCATACGGCATTTCGGTGGTGACGAGGCGCCGCAGCAGTTCGGGGTCCATGGCGTATCTCAGAGACGCGGCGGTTGCTGCAGCAGGTGGAAGTCCAGCAGCCGGGTCGCCATCACGGTCTCGGTGAGGAAGAACACCAGCGCCAGCAGGAAGGACAGCACGCCCGCCAGAAAACCCGCCACGGCCATGCGCGCGGCCTGCAGCCCGATGATTTCGCCCAGGAACAGCAGGATGATGGTGAGCCCGATGAGAAAGGCGCACAGCGTGAGCAGGCCGATGCACACGTTGGCCATGCGCCCGCGCGTGCGCAGCGTGGCCAGCTCGGCGTAGGTGCGCTGGATCAGCTCGGCATCGTCGCTGGCGCGCGCCTTGTCCTCCACGACGCGCGCCCGGTCGATGATGCGCGCCAGCCGCCCGGCCACCGCGCCAATCATCCCGGCTACCGCCGTGAGCAGGAAAACGGGCGCCACCGCGAGCTGGATGCCATGCGTGATGGCCGTGGAATCAAGGGGTACAGGCATGGCGAAAGGGCAAGGCAGCGGACGGTGAAAAACAGTGGCCGCGATTATCCCCGGCCCCGGCGCGCTCATGCGGCAGTTATCCCCGCCCCCTGGGCTGGCCCAGGCGCATCGGCCAGATGGTCGATCAACGCCCGCACCTTGAGCGGCAGGTGGCGCGAAGGCATATACAGCGCATACGCCCCGCGCGCGGCGTAGCCTCCCGCCAGTTGCCAGCCCGGCAGCACCGGTACCAGCGCGCCGCTGCGCAGGGCGGCATCGGCCGCGAAATCCGCCACCAGGCCAACACCCTGGTGCTGCAGCGCCAGCGCCACGATCGCCGTGCTGCTGGCCACCGCCAGTGGTACCGGCACGCTGACGTCCGCCACCTCGCCGCCCTCCGTGGCGGGCACGCGCTGCCAGCGCAGGCGGCTGCCAAAGTCACCATACCCCAGCGTGATACATGGCACCTGGGCCAGCGCGCGGGGATGCTCCAGCGCCGCCCCCAGCCCGGCCAGAAAGCGCGGGGATGCCACCGGGATGTAGCGGACGGTGCACAGCCTGCGTGCCGCCAGATGGGGCGGCAGATGCTCCGGCCGGGCGATGCGGATGGCCAGGTCCAGCCCGTGTTGCGCCAGGTCGACCATGTGGTCGCTCAGATCGACCACCACCTCCACCTCGGGCCAGCGCAGGCGCAATCCGGGCAAGCGCGCCGTCAGCCAGATTTCACCGAACACCGTGGGCGCCGTGAGCCGCACCGTGCCGCGCGGCGTGCCCTGGTATTGGCCCGCCATCGCATGCACATCACGCGCGGTGTGGACCAACTGGGCACAGCCTGCGTACACCTCCGCGCCCAGCTCGGTCAGCGACAGCGCGCGCGTGGTGCGGTGCAACAGCCGCACGCCCCAATGCGCCTCCAGGCGGCCCACGCTGCGGCTGACCGCCGAGGTCGTGAGCTGCAGTTGCCGCGCGGCGGCGGCAAAGCTGCGCAGCTCGACCACTTTGGCGAACACCAGCATTTCAGATACGAGCAAGGGCTCTGTACGCATACGGTCACAAACGGGTAGCAAAGCCCCATTGTTGCACCGTGATCAACACAGGCTTGAACTAAAGCCCATTGATGCATTTACAGCATTGATCCACGATCCAGCCCATGCATCCCCGCTCCATCACGCCACTGTCGCCCTCCCCTTGCCCCCCCGTGCCATCCGCTCCTGGCGCGCCGGCCTCCGGCCCTGCCGCGGCCGGCGGCACCTGGCGCATGGTGGCGGCCATGGCGCTGTCAGGCACCATCGGCCTGCTGGTCGTCGAAAGCGGGCTGCCCGTGCTGCTCGTGGTATGGCTGCGCTGCGCGTTCGGCGCGATGGGCCTGGCCGCGTGGGTGCTCTGGTCGCGGCAATGGGCTGCGCCGCGTGCCGCTGAATGGGCCTGGATGCTCGCGGGTGGCATGGCCCTGGTGTTGAACTGGGTTTGCCTGTTCCGCGCCTACCACTACAGCGGCATTGCCGTGGCCACCGTGGTCTATCACACCCAGCCCTTTCTTCTGCTGGTGCTGGCGGCCCTGCTCCAGGGCGAAGCACTGCCGCTGCGGCGCCTGCCGTGGCTGCTGCTGGCGCTGCTGGGCGTGGTGCTGAGCAGCGGCCTGGCCGGGCAGGCACCAGGCCAGGCCCTGCCGTGGACAGGCATCGGGCTGGCCCTGCTCGCCGCCGCGCTGTACGCCGTGGCCACGCTGGCCACGCAGCGCCTGCGCCGCCTCGCTCCGGCGCAAATCGCCATGTGGCAAATGCTGATGGGCGTGGTGTTGCTGGCCGTACCGGCCTGGAGTGTCTGGTCCGCGCCAGGGGCCGCGGCCTTCAGCCTGCGGGCGGGGGTGAGCGTGCTCATCCTGGGACTGGTGCATACCGCCTGGATGTATGTGCTGATGTATGCCGCCTTCCAGCGCCTGCCCGCGCAGGCGATTGCCGGGCTGTCCTTCATCTACCCCGCCATTGCGCTGCTGGTGGACCTGGCCTGGTTCGGCACCCGGCCGCAGCCCGCGCAGTGGCTGGGCATGGGGCTGATCCTGGGGGCGGTCTGGGCCTACCGGCGCACACCGGCGACGCGCTGACGGCTCAGAGCGTGCTCAAAGCATGCTCAATAGTGCGGCGGCAGCTCGTCGCGCAGACTGCGCGCGGCCACGCCGCCCTCGGGTTGCTGCTGGCGCAGCGCCTGCAGTTCGCGCTGCAGTTGCTCAATCTGCAGTTGCTGGCGGTAGATGGTGAGGTTGAGCTGGTCCAGCAGGTCTTCGGTGAAGGCAGCCTTCACTTCCAGCGCCTCCAGCCGCTGCGGCGTATCCGGCATCAGGCCTGCACCGCCTGGGCCAGGCGCGCCACGCCCTCGCGGATTTTGGCCACGTCGGCCGTGGCGAACGACAGGCGCAGCGTGGCAGGGTCCGGCTCGGCGCAGAAGAACGGCGTGCCCGGCACGAACGCCACGCCCTTGTCGATGGCGCGCTGGGCCAGCACGTTGCCATCGGCCACCTTGCCGCCAGCACCGGTCAGGCGCGCCCACACGAACAGGCCGCCCTGCGGCTGCACGAAGCCGATGGCGTCGCCCAGGTCCTGGCGCAGCGCGTCGCCCATGGCCTGGGCGCGCTCGGCGTAGACCTGGCGCACGCGCGCCAGCGTGGCTGGCATGCGCCCGGCCTGGAGGTAGCGCGCCGCCGTGGCCTGGGCAAAGGTGCTGGTGTGCGCATCGCTGAACTGCTTGCACATCGTGGCCTTGGCCAGCAGCGCGGGCGGGGCGATCATCCAGCCCACGCGCAGCCCGGGCGAGAGCACCTTGCTCAGCGAGCCGCAGTGCACCAGCAGCTCGCGGCTGCCCGGCACCTCGCGCGACAGCGCCAGCAGGCTGGGCGGCGGCGCCGCGCCGAAGTACAGGTCGCCGTACGGGTCGTCCTCGACGACCACGGTCTGGTACTTGACGGCCAGCTCCAGCACCCTGCGGCGCCGCTCCAGGCTGAGCGTGGCACCGCTGGGGTTGCCGAAGGTGGGGATCAGGTAGACGAACTTGGGGCGGTGCTCGGCGATCAGTTGCTCCAGCCGGTCGGTCTGCACGCCCTGCCCGTCGATGGGCGCGCTGATGAGCTGGGCGCCGTACAGCCGGAAGCACTGGATGGTGGCGAGGAACGTCGGCCCTTCGACGATCACCTTGTCGCCGGGCGAGACCAGGGTCTTGCCCAGCAGGTCCAGCGCCTGCTGGCTGCCGGTGGTGACGATCAGCCCCTCGGGCGCCACGTCCGGCGCGCCCTTGGCGGCCATGAACGCGCTCAGTTGCTCGCGCAGGGGCTGGTAGCCTTCGGTGGCACCGTACTGCAGGGCCGCGCCAGGCTCCTCGCGCAGCACGCGCTCGCTGGCCTCGCGGATGCCCTCCACGTCGAACATGGCGCTGTCGGGAAAGCCCCCGGCGAAGCTGATGATGCCGGGCTTGCCCAGCAGCTTGAAGAGTTCGCGGATGGCGGAGGTTTCCACGTTGTCGAGGCGGTCGGCGAAGGCGATGGGCATGATTTCCAGGAGATTGGCGAAATGGCAAACCCGCATTTTCGCCAATCCGCCCTGCCACGCCGCACGGCGACAATGCGGCGCATGAAACGCCAGGACATAGAACCGTTCTTCGCAGCGCTGAAGGCGGCCAACCCCCAGCCCGTCACCGAACTTGAATACACCAGCGTCTTCGAGCTGCTGACAGCCGTGCTGCTGTCGGCCCAGGCCACCGACGTGGGCGTGAACAAGGCCACGCGCCGGCTGTTCCCCGTGGCCAACACGCCCCAGGCGCTGCTGGACCTGGGCCTGGAGCGCCTAGAGGAGTACATCAAAACCATAGGCCTGTACCGCACCAAGGCCCGCAACCTGCTGCAGACTTGCCGCATCCTGGTGGAGCAGCACGGCGGCCAGGTGCCGCGCACCCGCGAGGCCCTGGAGGCCCTGCCCGGCGTGGGCCGCAAGACCGCCAACGTGGTGCTCAACGTGGCGTTCGGCCAGCCTACCATGGCGGTGGACACGCACATCTTCCGCGTCGGCAACCGCACCGGGCTGGCCCCTGGCAAGACGCCGCTGGAGGTGGAAAAGAAACTGCTGCAGCGCGTGCCCGAGGCCTACCGGGTGGACGCGCACCACTGGCTGATCCTGCTGGGGCGCTACGTCTGCCAAGCCCGCAAGCCGCACTGCTGGGAGTGCAATGTGGTAACTTATTGTAAATACAATCCCAAGACACCCGCGCCCTGATTCCGCACCCGATGCTTGCCCTGGACCCCCGCTCACTCATCGCCATGGCAGGCGTGATGGCGACGCTGATGGCCGTCGTGCTGGCCTTCATGCGGCGCCACTACCCGCCCGGCATCCGCGGCCTGGGCTACTGGGCAGCCGCACCCGCGGCCTGGCTGGTGGCCTCGGTGCTCTACAGCGGGCGCGAGGGCGGCCTGCCCGACCTGCTGGCGGTGGTGGGGGCGAACACGGTGCTCATGCTGGGCGCGGTGCTGTTCCACCTCGGCTGCCAGCGCTTCATCGGCCACCCCACGCGCTGGCCCGCCTGGGGGCTGTACCTGGCGGCCTCGGCCCTGGGGTTCACGTGGTTCATCTACGTGGAGCCGAACTTTCCGATGCGGCTGGTGCTGTTCACCACGCTGGTGAGCGCCATCTACGCCGCCAACCTGCACTTCCTGCTGCGCCACGGGGGCAAGCGCCTGCCCGTGCGCATGGTGCAGCTCGTGCTGGCGGCCCACCTGGCGGTGCTGGCCGTGCGGCTGGGCACCGCCCTGGCCGGCATGGCGGGCGCGCACCTCATGGAGCAGACGCTGCTGCAAACGCTGTACATCGGCGCCTACGTGCTCACGGTGCTGATGCTGTCGATCGGCGCCGTGCTCATGGCCACCGACCGCCTGGTGACCGAGCTGGAGCACCTGGCCACGCACGACCCGCTGACCCAGGTCTTCAACCGCCGCGCGCTGCTGGAGCGCTGCGAGGACGAGCTGGCACGCAGCCAGCGCACCGGGCGCGGGCCCTGCCTCATGATGCTCGACCTGGACCATTTCAAGCGCCTCAACGACACCCATGGCCACCAGCATGGCGACGCCGTGCTGGCGCACTTCGCCAGCACCGCCCAGGCCGTGCTGCGCCGCGCCGACCGGCTCGGGCGCTATGGCGGCGAGGAATTCATGCTGCTGCTGCCCGAAACCGGCGCGCAGGAGGCGCGCCTGGCGGCCCAGCGCATCCACGCGGCACTGGCCGTGGGGCACCGGCTGGACTGCCAACTGAGCATCGGCCTGACGCCATGGCGCGGCCCCGACGACACACTCGACGCCATGCTGGCGCGCGCCGACCAGGCGCTCTACCAGGCCAAGGCGCAGGGGCGCAACCAGACCTGCATCGGCTAGACGGCCACGGCTGCTTCAAGACTGCTGCGACACGCCCGCGCTGGCGAAGCTCGCCATCTCGCACAACACGCGGCAGGCCGACTCCAGCAGCGGCCAGGCCAGCGCGGCGCCCGAGCCCTCGCCCAGGCGCAGCCCCAGGTCCAGCAGCGGCTCGGCGCGCAGCACCCCCAGCATGGCGCCATGCCCGCGTTCGCCCGAGCGGTGCGAGAACACGCAGCGCTGCAGCACGTGCGGCTGCAGGCGGCTGGCCACCAGCACGGCAGCGCAGGTGATGAAGCCGTCCACCACGATCACGCGGCGCTCGGCAGCGGCCTGCAGCACCGCCCCGGCCAGGGTGGCCACCTCGAAGCCGCCCAGGGCCGCCAGGGCGTCCAGCGGCTCGCGCGCCTGCGCGTTGGCCTCCAGCGCTTGCTGCAGCACGGCCTGCTTGCGCGCGATGCCGGCGGCGTCGAGCCCGGTGCCGGCGCCCACGCATTCCGCCAGCGGCACGCCCCCCAGGCGCGCCAGCAGCAGCGAGGCCACCGAGGTGTTGCCGATGCCCATTTCGCCCAGCAGCAGCGCATTGCCCGGCATGCCGCGCACGATCGCCATGCCCTGGGCCAGGGCCTGCTCGCACTGCGCGGCGTCCATGGCCGGGCCCTGGCTGGCATCGCGCGTGCCCGCCGCCACACGGCACTGCAGCAGGCGCGGCGCGCCGGGCGCGGCCTCGCGCGCCGGAATGGCGCGCGCCACGCCGCAGTCGGCCACCGAGAGCTGCACGCCATGCTGGCGCGCCAGCACGCTCACGGCCGCGCCGCCGGCCAGGAAGTTCTCCACCATCTGCCACGTCACGTCGCTCGGATAGGCCGACACGCCGCGCGCGGCCAGGCCATGGTCGCCCGCGCACACCAGCATCTGCGGCGCCAGCAGGGCGGGCGCCTCGGTGCCCAGGATGAGCCCCAGGCGCAGCATCAACGTCTCCAGGCGGCCCAGGGCGCCGAGGGGTTTGGTCTTGCCGTCGATGGCGCGCTGCAGGCGCTCGGCCAGCGCGGCATCATGCAGGTCCTCAATGCAGGGAATCACGAAAGGTGTGGTCATGGTGGCAGGAACAGAGAACGCCGTGCACGAGGCGGCACGGCAGGGGTTTGCAAAGGAAGCCCAGGCCTACGCGCGCGGCCGGCCGGACTATCCGGCGGCGCTGGCAGGCTGGCTGACGGACACGATGGGCCTGGGCCCGGGGCGCCAGGCAACCGACGTAGGGGCCGGCACCGGCAAATTCACCGCGCGGCTCACGGCCACGGGCGCCAGCGTGGTGGCCGTGGAGCCGGTGGACGCCATGCGCGCCGGGATCGAGGCGCAGCGCCTGCCCGGCGTGCGCGCCGTGGCGGGCACGGCCCAGGCCCTGCCCCTGCCCGGCGGCCAGGCCGACGCGGTGCTCTGCGCCCAGGCCTTCCACTGGTTCGCGCGGCCCGAGGCCCTGGACGAATTCCAGCGCGTGCTGCGCCCCGGCGGGCGGCTGGGCCTGGTGTGGAACGTGCGCGACGAATCGGTCGACTGGGTGGCTGCGCTCACGGCCATCATCGCCCCGTACGAGGGCGATGCGCCGCGCTTTCACCGGGGCGACTGGCGCACGTGCTTTCCCCATCCGGGCTTCGGCCCGCTGGTGGAAACGCACCTGCCCCACGAGCATGCGGGGCCGCCCGGGCGGGTGATCGTGGACCGCTTCCTGTCGGTGAGCTTCATCGCCGCGCTGCCCGATGCGGAGCGCGCCCAGGTGCGCGCACGCATCGAAGACCTGGTGGCCACCCACCCCGCGCTGCGCGGGCGCGAGACGGTGCGCTTTCCCTACACCACGATGATGTATCACTGCGTGCGTCATTGAACCAGAGCATCCAGCACGCCGGGGGCGAAGCTGGCGCCCAGGGCATCGGCCAGCCCGTCGAACACGCCGTCGAGCGTGGGCGCCTCGGCGCCAAACAGCGCGCGCAGCACGGCGGCGTCCTCGAACAGGCCGTGCAGGTACAGGCCCAGCACATTGCCCGCCGGGTTGCTCCAGGCCAGGCCCGGAATCACCTCGCGCGCCACGTCGCCCTTGGCGGCCATGGCCGGGTGCTGCGCCGTCTGGCCGTGGTGGATTTCATAGCCCGCCACCGCCACGCCCGCCAGCGCGCCCCAGGCGCCGGGCAGCGCGCCGAAGCGCGCGCGTGTGGGCTGCACCGTCTTGCCGCGCGCAAAGGCCGTGACCAGCGGCAGCAGGCCCAGGCCCGGCGCATTGCCGTCGATGCCCTCGGTATCCACCAGCGCCTCGCCCAGCATCTGCAGCCCGCCGCACACGCCCAGCACCCGGCCGCCGCGCGCAGCATGGGCGGCAATGGCGCCATCCAGCCCCTGCGCGCGCAGCCAGGCCAGGTCGGCCGCCGTGGCCTTGGAGCCAGGCAGCACGACCCAGTCGGCACCGGCCAGCCCGGCCGGGCTGCGCGCCCACACCAGGCGCACGCCGGGCACGTTCTTGAGCGGCTGGAACTCATCCAGGTTGCTGATGCGCGGGTAGGCCACCACGGCCACCGTGGTGTGTACAGCGCCAGCGGCGGCGCTGCGGTCGTCGAATACGCCGTCTTCCTCGGGCAGGCCGTGGTGCCACTGCATGGGAATGGTGGCCACGGTGGGCACGCCGGTGAGCTTTTGCAGGTCTTCGGGCGCGGGCGCGAGCAGGCTCGCGTCGCCCCGGAACTTGTTGAGCACGAAGCCGTGGATCAGCGCGCGTTCGTCCTCGGGCAGCAGCGCCCAGGTGCCGTACAGGTGGGCGAAGGCGCCGCCCCGGTCGATGTCGGTGACCAGCAGGCAGCGCGCCCCGGCGTGCCGGGCCACGCGCATGTTGACCACGTCGCTGGCGTGCAGGTTGGTCTCGGCGGGCGAACCCGCGCCCTCGATCACCACCACGTCGTTCTCGGCGCGCAGAGCGTCGAGGGCCGCCGCGATCTGCGGCCACACGCGCTGGCTGCGGCCGCGCCAGGGCATGGCGGAGAGTTCCTCGCTCACCTGCCCGAGCAGCACCACCTGGCTGTGCGTGTCGGCCTCGGGCTTGAGCAGCAACGGGTTCATGCGCACGTCGGGCACGGCGCGCGCGGCCAGGGCCTGGAAGTACTGGGCGCTGCCGATCTCGCCCCAGGCGCCCTGCGGCCCGGCGACGACGCGCGCGTTGTTGCTCATGTTCTGCGCCTTGAAAGGCGCCACCTTGAACCCCTGGCGGGCGTAATGGCGACACAGCGCCGTGGCCAGCCAGCTCTTGCCGGCGCCGCTGGTGGTGCCCAGCACCATGATGCAGCGGGCCGGGTGGGCAGCGGGGGCGGATGCAGGATCAGTCGTCATGGCAAGGCGGGGCAGGAGAAACCCCGTATTGTCCCCTGCGCGACCAACCGCGCGCGAACGCCTGCGCCATGCTCGTGCATCGCCCCCGGCCCGCCACGAGGAGACCCATGCCCGCATCGCCCTTCCACACCCTCCATGCCGCGCTGCAAGCGCAGGTCGAACGGGGCTTTCTGCCCGGCGTTTCCACCGCGCTGCTGCGCGGACGCACGGTGGTGGACCAGTTCATCTGCGGCCATGCCGACATCGAGGCCCGCGTGCCACTGCGCGAGGACCACATCTTCCGCGTGTTCTCCAACACCAAGCTGCCCACCTCCTGCGCCGTACTGCTGCTGGTGGAAGACGGCCTGCTGGCGCTGGACGACCCCATCGCGCGCCACCTGCCCGCGTTCGCCAGCCCGCAGGTACTGCGCGCCGGCGCCACGCACATCGACGACGTGGAGCCCGCGCGCTGCCCCATCACCGTGCGCCACCTGCTGACGCACACCGCCGGCCTGTCCTACGGCCTGTTCGACCCCGGATCGCTGCTGTTCGGCGCCTACAAGCAGTCGGGCATCCACCACCCGCTGCTGACGCAGGCGCAGTTCGTCGACCAGCTCGCCGCGCTGCCGCTGGCCTTCCACCCCGGCGAGGCCTGGGAGTATTCGCTGGCCACCGACGTGCTCGGCCGGCTGGTGGAGGTGGTGTCGGGCCAGCGCCTGGGGGACTTCTTCGCACAGCGCATCTTCGGCCCGCTGGACATGGCGGACACGGCCTTCTGGGTGCCCGAGGACAAGCGCGCGCGCCTGGCGGCGCTGTATGGCGGCGTGGATTTCATGGACCCCACCCAGCCCGGCCTGCGCCGCATGGACAGCGCCCCCCACCCCGGCGCCTACCTGAGCGACGCCCCGCGACAGACGGGCGGCGGCGGGCTGGTGTCCACGCTGGGCGACCAGGTGCGCCTGGTGCAATCGCTTATGCCCGGCGGCCCGACGCTGCTGCGCCCCGAGACCATCGCGCTGATGCACCACAACCACATCGCGCCGGGCCAGTACGTGCGCTTTCCGAACATGCCCGCGCACCCCGGCCGGGTGTTCGGGCTGGGCGCGTCGGTGCTGGAGCAGCCCGGCAAATACGACCCGCCCGGCAGCACCGGCGAAGTGAGCTGGGGCGGCCTGGCGGGCACCGTGTGGTGGATCAACCCGCGCCTGAACACGGCGGGCGTGCTGATGACGCAGCGCTACTTCGGCTTCGGCAACCCCTACACCTTCGAGTTCAGGCACCTGGCATACCAGGCGCTGGTGGCGTAGCGTCTTTCAGGCCAAATCGCCTGATTAGCCCTGAACCTCAGAGCACACGGAACAATCGATTTGAGCAGCCTGTCTAACCCTGCGATGCCGAGTCATCGGTGAAGGAGCAGGCCATGCCCATCAACGCCATCGAGTTCCAA
>Ga0222428_100278_pt1 | contig 29536 bp, 30 predicted proteins | sample 2B5Ametagenome_FD_182471 | JGI IMG/M metagenome (GOLD analysis project Ga0222428, IMG submission 182471) | Enriched microbial communities from leaf-cutter ant dump, University of Wisconsin, Madison, United States - 2B5A (version 2) | ecosystem: Environmental > Terrestrial > Nest > Insects nest >...
ACGTGCGCACGCGCGACGTCTTCGTCGTCCAGTCCACCTGCGCGCCGACCAACGACAACCTGATGGAACTGCTGATCATGGTCGATGCGCTCAAGCGCGCCTCGGCCGAACGCATCAGCGCCGTGATTCCCTATTTCGGTTATGCCCGCCAAGACCGTCGCCCGCGTTCCACGCGCGTGCCGATTTCGGCCAAGGTGGTGGCCAACATGCTGCAGGCCGTCGGCGTGAACCGCGTGCTGACCATGGATCTGCACGCAGACCAAATCCAGGGCTTCTTCGACATTCCCGTCGACAACATCTACGCCTCGCCCGTGCTGCTGCGCGACCTGGCGCAGAAAAACTACGAAGACCTGATCGTCGTCAGCCCTGACGTTGGCGGCGTGGTACGCGCACGCGCACTGGCCAAGCAACTCGGTTGCGACCTGGCCATCATCGACAAGCGCCGCCCCAAGGCCAACGTGTCCGAGGTCATGCACGTCATCGGTGACATCGAGGGCCGTAACTGCGTCATCATGGACGACATGATCGACACCGCAGGCACGCTGGTGAAGGCCGCTGAAGTGCTCAAGCAGCGCGGCGCCAAGAAGGTCTACGCCTACTGCACGCACCCCATCTTCTCGGGCCCGGCCATTGAGCGCATCGCGCAGGGCTCTGCACTCGACGAGGTTGTCGTCACCAACACGATTCCGCTGTCCGAGACAGCCAAGGGCTGCGGCAAGATCCGCCAGCTGTCCGTGGCCCCGCTGATCGGTGAGACGATCCAGCGCATCGCCTCGGGCGAATCGGTCATGAGTTTGTTCTCGGAATAAGCGTCCCTCCAGACGCTGTTGCGGGTTCACCGCCCGGGCTTGCTGCTGTGAAGGCGGCAGGCCCTTTTTGTCAAACGGGGATCGGCTGGTCGCGGTCGCCCCAACCAGGAGTTACACCATGAAATTCGTCGCTTTTGAGCGCACCAAGCAGGGTACGGGTGCGAGCCGCCGTCTGCGCAACGCCGGTAAGACCACCGGTATCGTCTACGGCGGCACCGCCGAGCCCCAAGCCATCGAGCTGGACCACAACGCCCTGTGGCACGCCCTGAAGAAGGAAGCCTTCCACTCCAGCATCCTGGAAATGGAACTGGCCGGCCAAACCAGCAAGGTCGTGCTGCGCGACGTGCAGTACCACCCCTTCAAGCAGCTGGTGCTGCACGTTGACTTCCAGCGCGTGGACGACAAGACCAAGATCCATCTGAAGGTGCCACTGCACTTCGAAGGCGCTGAAAACTCGCAGGCCGTCAAGGTCGAAGGCTGCACGGTCACGCCGCTGCTGCACGAACTGGACGTGGTGTGCATGCCCTCGCAACTGCCCGAGTTCATCAAGGTGGACCTGAGCCAGCTGAACTCCAAGTCCACCATGGGTGTGCAGTCGATCAAGCTGCCCAGCGGCGTGAAGGCCGTGCTGCGTGGTTCCAACAAGAACCCCGCACTGATCTCGATCAAGCTGCCCGAGGTGGTGGTCGACGCCGCTGCGGCTGCGGCTCCTGCTGCAGCACCCGCCAAGAAGGGCAAGAAGTAATCTCTTCCCCCCGCGGCTGCCAGCCTGCACGGCCTGGCAGCCCGCACCCGCCAGCGGCCCACCTTGTGTGGGCCGTTTGCTTTGGGACAATGCCACACCATGATCAAACTGTTTGTCGGACTGGGCAATCCGGGCCCCGAGTACGAGGCCACGCGCCACAACGCGGGCTTCTGGTGGATCGACGCGCTGGCGCGCGAGCTGGGCGCCACTCTGGTGCCCGAGCGCAGCTACTGGGGCCTGGTGGCACGCACCAACGTGCAGGGCGAAAGCCGCTGGCTGCTACAGCCGCAGACGTTCATGAACCTCTCGGGCAAATCGGTGGCGGCCCTGGCGCGCTTCTTCAAGATCCAGCCACACGAGATCCTGGTGGCGCATGACGAACTGGACTTCGCCCCCGGCCAGGTCAAGCTCAAGCGTGGCGGCAGCCACGGCGGGCACAACGGCCTGCGCGACATCCACGCCCAGCTCGGCTCGCCCGACTACTGGCGCCTGCGCATCGGCATCGGCCACCCGGGCGCGAAGGCCGAAGTGGTGCACTGGGTGCTGAAGAAGCCGGCCCCCGACCAGCGCGTGCTGATCGAAGACAGCATTGCCCACGCCCTGCAGGCCAAAGATGCGCTGCTGGCGGGCGACATGGAAAAGGCCACGCTGCAAATCCACACCACCAAGCCACCGCGGCCTAAGCCGCCGCGCCCCACCGAGCCGGATTGAACTATTCTTTTAATAGCTGCTAGCGCTTACCCTGTAAGGGCTAGAGGCCAAAAAGGCGTCCAATCACCCCGCCACACGCTGCAGCCGATGGAACTTCTGCCACAGCGTCTCACGGCTTTCCGTGTGCTGCGGATCGACGGGAATGCAGGCCACGGGGCAAATCTGCACGCACTGCGGCTCGTCGAAATGGCCGACGCATTCGGTGCATTTGTGCGGGTCGATGTCGTAGTGCAGCTCGCCTAGGGAGATGGCGTCGTTCGGGCACTCCGGCTCGCACACATCGCAGTTGATGCATTCGTCGGTAATCATCAGCGCCATGGCGTCTCCTGGCACGGGCTCTCAGGCTTCATAGGGGCGCCATTATCCCGCCGCACAGCCGCCACCGGCCCGCGAATGGTTTTGCCGCTATCCTCGGGCCGCGCCGCCCGCCCTGCCCGCCCTATGTCCCAGTTCTTCCTGCAACGCCTCGCCACCCTCATCGCCACGCTGGCCGTTGCCTCGCTGGTGGTCTTCGGGGTGCTGGAAGTGCTGCCCGGCAATGCCGCGCAAACGCTGCTCGGCCCCGATGCCGACCCCGAGGCCGTGGCAGCGCTGGCAGCCCAGCTGGGGCTTGACCAGCCGGCCTGGCAGCGCTACCTGCAGTGGGTGCACGGCCTGCTCACCGGCGCGCTGGGCGACAGCCACGCTTACGGCAGCCCGGTGGCGGAGCTGATTCTGGAGCGCCTGCAGCTCACCATACCGCTGGCGGTACTGGCCATGCTGCTGGCGGCCGCGCTGGCGCTGGGCGCGGGCGTATACGCTGCGGCGCACCACCAGCGCCCCGGCGACTGGGGGCTGATGGGCCTGGCGCAGCTCGGCATCGCCCTGCCCAACTTCTGGTTCGCCATCCTGCTCATCCTGCTGTTCGCGGTGCAGCTGCAGTGGTTCCCGGCAGGGGGCTTTCCCGGCTGGCGCGCCGAGGATGGCGGTGGCCTGTGGCCGGGGCTGCACGCACTGGTGCTGCCCGCGCTCTCCCTGGCCGTGGTGCAGGGTGCGATCCTGGCGCGTGTCACACGCTCGGCCGTGCTCGACGTACTGCGCGAGGACTTCGTACGCACGGCACGCGCCAAAGGCCTGTCGCCGCGCGCCACCCTGTGGCGCCATGTGCTGCGCAACGCGCTGGTGCCCGTGGTCACCGTCATGGGGCTGCAGTTCGCCAACCTGCTGGCAGGCACCATCGTGGTGGAGAACGTGTTCTACCTGCCCGGACTGGGCCGTTTGGTCTTCCAGTCCATCGCCAACCGCGACCTGGCGGTGGTGCGCAACTGCGTCATGCTGTTGGCCGCGCTGGTGGTGGCGGTCAATTTCATCGTCGATGTGCTGACCGCGCTCATCGACCCGCGCATCGCTGAACGACATGACTGAGCGTGCCCTCCCCACCCGCTGGCTGCGGCGCCTGCGTGGCCAGCCTTCGCTGCTGCTCGGCGGCCTGCTCACCCTGGTGCTGCTGGCCACGGCCACCGTGTCGCTGCTGTGGACGCCACCCGGCGCCTACGCCATCGCCATGGACGCGGCGCTCCAGCCCCCCTCGGCCGCCCACTGGCTGGGCACCGACGCCTATGGGCGCGACGTGGCGGCGCTGCTGCTGGCCGGGGCGCGCAGCACGCTCACCGTCGGCGTGGTGGCCGTGGGCATCGGCCTGAGTGCAGGCATGGTATTAGGGCTGCTGGCCGCCGCCCTGCGCGGCTGGGTGGACGAGCTGGTGATGCGGCTTGCCGACTTCACCTTCGCCTTTCCCGCCATCCTCTCGGCCATCATGCTGACGGCGGTGGCCGGGCCGGGCATGGTGAACGCCATCATCGCCATTGGCATCTTCAACATCCCGACCTTCGCGCGCGTCACACGCGCTGCGGCGCAGGGCGTGTGGGCACGCGACTACGTGCGCGCCGCACGCGCCTGCGGCAAGGGCCGCTGGCGCATCACCTGGGACCATGTGCTGCCCAACATCGCCCCGCTGCTGATCGTGCAGGCCACCATCCAGTTCGCCCTCGCCATCCTGGCCGAGGCGGCACTGTCGTACCTGGGCCTGGGCACGCAGCCGCCAGAGCCCTCATGGGGCCGCATGCTGAGCGAGGCGCAGACGCTGATGTACCAGGCACCGCTGCTGGCCGTGTGGCCCGGCGCGGCCATTGCCCTGGCCGTGCTCGGACTGAACCTGCTGGGCGACGGCCTGCGCGACCTGCTCGATCCGCGCCTGGAGCGCTGACGCATGGTGTAAAAAGGCGGCCCGGCGCCGCGCACGGCGCCCTCCGAGCCCCCGCAGAAAGAACAACGCATGAAGTGGAACCGCCGATCCCTCCTGGCTGGCAGCACCCTGGCCGCCGCCGCTGCCACCACGGGCCTTGCGCCACTGGGCGCCTGGGCCCAGGGCAAGAAAGACACGCTGACGCTGGCCCTGGTGCTGGAGCCCCCCGGGCTGGACCCGACGGCGAGCGCGGCCTCGTCCATCGGCGAGGTGGTGCTCTACAACGTGTTCGAGACGCTCACCAAGATCAACCCCGACGGCAGCGTCTCGCCCCTGCTGGCCGAGAGCTGGGAGGTCTCGCCCGACCTCAAGACCTACACCTTCCGGCTGCGCCGCGGCGTGGCCTTCCACAATGGCGCGCCGTGTAACGCTGCTGCGGTGAAGTTCTCCTTCGAGCGCGCCGGCGGCGACAAGAGCACCAACAAAGACAAGCGCACCTTCGCCAACCTGCGCGTGCAGGTGGTCGATGAACACACCGTGGTGCTCATCAACCAGGACATCGAGCCCGATCTGCTGTTCCTGCTCGGCCAGGCCACCGCCATCATCGTCGAGCCCAAGAGCGCCGCCACCAACGCCACCAAGCCCGTGGGCACCGGCCCCTACCGGCTCGACCACTGGGCCAAGGGCGCCGCGCTCACGCTGGCGCGCTGGGACGGCCACCGCAACGCGGGCAGCGCGCGCATCCGCCGCGCCACCTTCCGTTTCATTCCCGACCCGGCGGCACAGGTCGCCGCACTGCTGGCGGGCGACGTGGACGCCTTCACGCGCGTGACGCCGCGCGGCGTCGAGCAGTTCAAGGCCAACCCGCGCTTCCAGGTCATCGTCAGCGGCTCGCGCGCCAAGACCATCCTGGCCATGAACAACGCGCGCAAGCCGCTGCAGGACGTACGCGTGCGCCGCGCCATCGCCGCCGCCATCGACCGCAAGACCGTCATCCAGGCAGCGGCCGACGGCCTGGGCGTGCCCATCGGCAGCCACTACGTGCCCGGCGCCTTCGGCTACGTGGACACCACCGGCATCAACCCCTACGACCTGGACAAGGCGAAAAAGCTGATCGCCGAGGCCGGCGTCAAAACCCCGCTGCACCTCACCATGACGCTGCCGCCCGCGCCCTACGCACGCCAGGGCGGCGAGGTCATCGCCGCCGAGCTGGCCAAAATCGGCGTCACCGTGAAGCTGCAGAACGTGGAATGGGCGCAGTGGCTCAGCGGAACCTACGGCGCGAAGAACTACGACCTGACGCTGATCTCGCACGTCGAGCCGTTCGACCTGGGCAACTTCGCCAAGCCGGGCTACTACTGGGGCTACCAGTCGGAGCGCTTCAACGCGCTGTTCGAGAAGATCCAGAACACCGCGCGTCCGGCCGACCGCGCCCGCCTGCTGGGCGACGCCCAGCGCCTGCTGGCCGAGGACTGCGTGCACGCCTTCCTGTACCAGCCGCAATGGGTCACCGTCGCGGCCAAGAACCTGCGCGGGCTGTGGAAAGACATGCCGGTGTTCGTCAACGACCTGTCGGCGCTGTCGTGGGGGTGAGGCGCAGCGCTGGTCCGCTCTCTTTTCAATAGCTGCCAGCGCTTTTCACACCTTGGTTTACGAGTAAAAACTTTCGCAACCCAAGGTATGCAAAGCGCCAGCAGCTATCAACCCTATAGCACCGCTAGCACCATTAGCGCTGCACCGTCGCCAGCCGCACCGCCAGCCCCAGGAACACCAGCCCGGCCAGCCGGTTGAGCACCCACTGCGCGCGCGCCGAGCGCTGCAGCAGTGTGCCGAAGACGCCCGAGAAGCAGGCGATGGCGCCAAACACCAGCAGCGTGGCGAGCATGAACACGCAGCCCAGCACCATGATCTGCGCGGCTACGCCACCGCGCGCCGGGTCGGCGAACTGCGGCAGGAAGGCCAGGAAGAACACCAGCACCTTGGGGTTCGTCAGGTTCATCACCACGCCGCGCCCCACCATGCGCCAGGCGCTGTAGCCCGTCCCGCCCGCAGCCGGGGCGGCCGCGCCACCGCTGCCCACCGGAGCGCGCAGCGCGCCCCACGCCAGCCAGGCCAGGTAGGCCGCGCCCACGAACTTGAGCAGCGTGAACGCCAGCGCCGACGCGGCGAACACCGCCGCCAGCCCCAGCGCCACCGCCGTGGTGTGCACCACCAGGCCGCCGCACAGGCCCAGCACCACGCACATGCCGGCGCGCCAGCCGCGCTGTGCGGACTGCATGAGGACGAAGAGGTTGTCCGGCCCGGGCGAAAGGCCCAGCAGGACAGAGACACCGAAAAAGGCAACCAGGGTTTCGATCGAAGGCATGGGGAGCAGCAAACAGGCAACAGGGCACAAAACGGCATTGTCACCGCATGGGAATCACGTACACCCGCTTGCGCGGCTGGCAGCCGGGGCCGTCGAAGGGGCCGCTGTCGCGCTCCCAGCCCTCGCCCGGCGAAACCTGGGCGCAGGTGCGCGCGCCGTCAATCTTGCTGCGCCACCAGTACCAGGGCGCGGGCGCGGCCTGCGCCGTGCCCCAGGCCATGAGGGCCAGCAGCGCCAGCGCGCGGGCCCGGGCAAAGCAGCGGCGCGAGGAAGCGGGAACAGGCGTCATGGCAGCATCTTCGCATCGACCGAGCGCAGGAAGGCCTCCACCGCCTCGGTGTAGGGGCCCTCACGCCCCAGGCTGGCGTTGATTTCGCCGTGCGTGAGATCCTGCCCCAGCACCTGCACACGCATGCCCAGGCTGCGGGCCTGCGCCGCAAAGCCCTCGGCCTGGGCGCACGCCGCGCGGCGCCGCGTGGAGCACACAGCCAGCAGCGGCGCACCGGCCTGGCGCAGCTGCTGCGCGGGCGACACGGGCGCCCACTGCGCCGGGTCGCTGCCAAAGGCGGCGTCGTACAGGCGCAGGTGCGGCCGGCGCATGGCCTCGGCCACGTCGTACACGGCGCTGTCCAGCGCTACCGTGGCGCGCACGGGCACGGCACCCTGGGCCTGCCACAGCGCGGGCGCGGCGGCGAGCAGCGCCACCAGGTGCGCCCCGGCCGAATGCCCCATGGCCACGAAGCGCCCGGGCGCCGCACCCCATTGCGGCGCCAGGCGCTGCGCCTGGGCCAGGGCACGCGCCACATCGCGCGCCTGCTCCAGCGGCGCGGCCTCGGGCAGCAGGCGGTAGTTGACCGACACCAGCACCACGCCCTGCGGCACCCAGCGGGCCACCTTGTTGTGCACCACGTTGGCGTGGGCCTTGTCGCCCATACGCCAGGCCCCGCCGTGCACCATGAACAGCACGGGCGCATCGTGCGCATGCGGCGGCAGGTACACGTCCATGCGCTGTCGCGGATGCGGGCCGTAGGGCTGGTCGCGCAGCACGCGCACCGACGCCGGCAGGGGCGCGGCCGCCACGGCCGCGTCCATGCCATCGTCGTCGTCCAGGGCCGCGCGCAGCGGCCCCGCGTGCGCCGCCAGGCCTGCGCCGCAGGCCACCACAAGCAGGGCCCGAGCGGCCGCCCTGCGGGTCAGAAATGAAATGAATGCCATACCCGTGCAGTGGAGTCAGAAGACCCACGCATTGTGCGACGCGCCGGCGCCCCCGTGCGCCCGGGCAACGCTCTCGAAAAAGGAGCTGCCAGCACTTTACCGGTATTGCTTTATCAGCGATTTATTCACCAAAGCCATACCAGACAAGCGCTGGCAGCTCTCATTTTGAAAGCACACTCAGCGCCCATGCCATGGCAGCAGCCATCGCTCCAGGCGGCGCAGCAGCGCGTCGAGCAGCAGCGCAATGGTGCCGATGACGAAGATGCCCATGACCACGATGTCGGTGCGCAGGAAGTTGGAGGCGTTGAGCACCATCTGCCCCAGCCCCTGCGTGGCGGCCACCATCTCGGCGGCGACCAGCGTGGTCCAGGCAAAGCCCATGGCAATGCGCAGGCCCACCAGGATGTCGGGCAGCGCCGCCGGCACGATGGCGTGGCGCAGCAGCTGCCAGCGCGTGGCGCCGAGCGAGCGCAGCGCATTCACCTGCTCGGCGCTGGCGTTGCGCGTGCCGGCGCGCGCTGCCAGCGCCATGGGGGCGAAGCAGGCCAGGTAGATGAGCAGCCACTTCGCCGCCTCGTCGATGCCCAGCCAGATCACCACCAGCGGCAGGTAGGCCAGCGGCGGCAGCGGGCGGTAGAACTCCAGCAACGGGTCGAACACGGCCTGCGCCCAGCGGTTCACGCCCATGGCAATGCCCACCGGCACCGCCGTGAGCACGGCCAGCGCGAACGCGCCGAACACACGCAGGCAGCTCCACTGCGCATGCACCCACAGCGCGTCGCCGCCCTGGATGTCGCCGCGCCAGGCCTGGGCCAAGGCGTTCAGCGCCGCCTCGGGCGCGGGCAGAAACAGCGGTGGTACCCACTGCAGCGTGGTGGCCAGCCACCACAGCGCCAGCCAGCCGACCACGCACAACAGGCTCCACAGGCGCGGCGTGCGCGGGCGGTGCGTACGAAACGGTGCCACGGCCGGCAGCTCCGCGGGCGGTGGCGCAGCCTCCGGCGGGCACGCGTGCGGAAGGGCCACATCCATGGCAAACAATGGCTCTCTGGCCCTCAGGGGATAAGCGCTGGCAGCTCTCATTGCGATCGTCGGTGATGCCGGTTCACGCGGGAACCAGCGAGGCTTCGGAGATGGCGGCCATGAGCTGCTCGCGCATGGCGATGAAGTCGGGCAGCGACTTGACGGCGCGCGCCGGCGCGCCGGCCAGGTAGCGGCGCCCGAAATCCACCGCCAGGCTCTCGGTGATGCGCCCGGGGCGTGGGCTCATGACGATGATGCGCGAGGCCAGGAACAGCGCCTCCTCCACGTCGTGGGTGATGAAAAACACCGTGCGCCGCACGGTGCGCGGCGCAGCCCACAGGCGCAGCACCAGCTCCTGCAGCGCCTCGCGCGTGAACACGTCGAGCGCGCCCATGGGCTCGTCCATCAGCAGCAGGTCGGCATCGCCCGCCAGTGCGCGCGCAATGCCCACACGCTGCTGCATGCCGCCCGAGAGCTGCCACGGGTAGGCCTGGGCCCGCTCGGCCAGGCCCACGCGGGCGAGCTGCTCCAGCGCAATGCGCTGGCGCTCGGCGCGCCCCAGGCCGCGCAGGCGCAGGCCCAGGGCCACGTTGTCCAGCACATTGAGCCAGGGCATGAGGGCGTGCTTCTGGAACACCACGCCGCGCTCGGCGCCCGCATCGCGCACGGGCGCACCGTTCCAGGCAATGTGCCCGGCCGACGGTGCGGTGAAGCCAGCGATGGTGTTCAGCAGCGTGGTCTTGCCGCAGCCCGAGGCGCCCACGGCGACGACGAACTCGCCCGGGGCGATGTCCAGATCCACGCCATGCAGCGCCAGGGCGCGGGGGTCGGCCGGCGCGCCCTCATAGCGCACCGACAGGCCGCGCACCACCAGCCCCTGCGCGCCCTCACTGGCCAGCGGCATGGCGCACCCAGGTGTCGTTCACGCCCACCGCGTAGTCGGGCAGCACCTGCTGCACCGCGCCCTGCGCCTGCAGGAACTGCGCCGTGGCCGCGAGCGACTGTGCTACCACCGACTGCTTGCCGCCGCCCAGCCAGCGCACGCTGGCCTGCTCGGCCGGGGGAATGAAGGCGTAGAGCTTGAGGCTGCCCGGCACGCTGGCGGCCTCGGCGCCCGACCACTTGGCGATGGCCTTGACTTCGGCGGAGTCGGCCGTCCAGGCAGCGGGGTTGCGCGTGTAGCGCTGGTCGGCCTCGGCCAGCACCTTGACGAAGCGTGTGAGGAACTCGCCGTGCGCCTGCGCGAAATCGGTGCGCACGGCCAGCGCGTCAAACGTGGCCTTGCCGGTCTGCGCGGCGATCTCGCCCGAGGTGGTCAGCACCTGGCCGCTTTGCTTGATCTTGGCCAGCACAGGGTCCCAGACAAAGGCGGCGTCGATGTCGCCACGCTCCCAGGCGGCCAGGATTTCTGGCGGGCGCAGGTTGAGAATCTTCACGTCCTTGGCCTGCACGCCTGCGGCCTGCAGTGCCACCAGGGCATGGAAGTGGCTGGTAGAGACGTAGGGAATGCCGATCTTCTTGCCCTTCAGGTCAGCCAGTTGCCGCGCCCCGCTGCCGTCGCGCGCCACCAGCGCCTCGGCGTGGTGGATGTTGTCGGCCACCCAGAACACCTGGATCGGCACGCCCTGCGACAGCGCCGCGGCAAACGGCGCCGAGCCCGCCTCGCCGATCTGGATGGCACCGCTGGCCAGCGCGCGCGTCACCTCGGCGCCACTGCCGAGCTTGCGGTAGCTCACCTTGTAGCCGGTGGCTTTTTCCACCGCCTGGGTCTCTTGCGCATAGCGCCAGGGCAGCACCATGTCCTGGTAGCCGATGACCACTTCCTTGGGCGCACCTTGCGCCTGGGCCGGCGGCAGGCCCGCGCCCCATACGGTGGCAGCGGCAGCCAGTGCCAGGGTGAAACGGCGGGAGCGGGAAATGCGGCGAAGGGTTTGCATGGTTCTTCTGAAAGCGAAGGAAATGAGGCTTTCAGTCTAGAAACAAGCGCGCGCTTTGCATGCGCCCGATTCGCATGAGTACATGCGCAAAACGCGCAACGCGGAAGCACGCGCGGCGATGCGGCAGCTGGAATCACTTGAAAAACAAGCCCAAAAGGCGTTTTACCCTGACCCAGAAAGCGCCAAAAGCTATCAATTCAGAAGCAAACGCCTACCCCAGTGCCAGCGCCACCACTCCGGCCGCAATGAGCACCGCCCCCGCCAGCCGCGCCAGGCGGTCACCCTCGTTCAGCAAATGCCCGCCAAGCAACGCCGCGAACAGCATCGACACCTCGCGCGCAGGCGCCACATGCGACATGGGCGCCTCGCGCATGGCGAACAGCACCAGGACGTAGGCCACGGGGCTCACCACCGCCACCAGCAAGGCAAAGCGCCACTGCACCACCCACAGGCTGCGCGCCGTGGGCAGGTCGCGCAGCACGGTGGGCGCCAGCACCGCCACGCGCACGAAGTTGCCCATGTAGTCCACCAGGATGGGTGACATCAACAGCACCTTGACGGCGTAGCCGTCCACCACGGTGTAGGCAGCGATGAAGGCGCCGGTGAGCAGGCCGTAGCCCATGCCAGCGTGCACCCGGGCACGCGCGGCCGGATCGTGCGTGGCGCGCAGCAGCGCTGGCCCGCCCGCGATCAGAAACACGCCCCCCACCACGCCGGCAATGCCCAGCGCGCCGAGCCAGGACAGCTGCTCGCCCAGCAGCGTGATGGCGACAAACGACGACAGCAGCGGCCCCGAGCCGCGCGCCAGCGGGTAGACGACGGTGAGGTCGGCGCGGCGGTAGCCGCGCAGCAGGATCACGTAGTACAGCACGTGCAGCAGGCCGCTGGCGACGATGAAGGCCCACTCGCGCGCACCCCACAGCGGCACGGCATCGCGCCCCAACCACCAACCCAGGGGCGCCCACACCACCATCATCAGCACCGCGGTGAAGAAGGCAAAGCGCGCATCGCCCCCCGCCTTCTTGGCGGCAATGTTCCAGCCAGCATGGATGAGGCCGGCCAGGATGATGAGGGCGAAGGCATCAAGGGCCATGGCAAAAAGCAAAGGCCGCAGCGGCGCGGGGCCGGCTGCGGCTGCAGGGCGTGTTCAGCGAGGGGGGCGCAGGGAAATCAGGCCCGGCCAATGACGCTGGCCGTGGCCATGAGCTCCTCGAGCAGCGCGAACGACACCTTGCCGGAGGCGGCGTAGGGGTCGAATTCGGGGCGCTCGGAGTACTTGAGCACGATGGAGTGGTTGAGCTTGGCCAGGTTGACCTGCCCCATGGTCCAGCCGCCGAAGCGGCGCTCGCAGATTTCCTCGAAGGCGAGCAGTTCCACGTCCTTGTGGCGCGCGTCGCGCTGGATGTGGCCGTACAGCGCGCTCACGGCCGAGCGGCCGCCTTCGATGGCCTGCAGGAAGATACCGCCGCCGTAGCACAGCACGCCAGTGATGCCACTGGCCGGGTTGTGCAGGCGCGACTGGGCGAGGATGGCTTCGATGGCGGCAGGCGACGTATCGACGGCGCGGCTGACGTAAAGCAGGCGAACCAGCATGGCTTTCAGGTCCTTCCGGGAATGAGCGACAGGAACTCGCGGCGCAGTGTCGGGTTGGTGAGGAACACGCCACGCATCACGGAATTGATCATCTTGCTGTCCATCTCGCGCACGCCGCGCCAGGACATGCAGAAGTGGCTGGCCTCCATGACCACGGCCAGGCCGTCGGGCTGGGTTTTCTCCATGATGAGGTCGGCCAGCTGCACCACCGCTTCCTCCTGGATCTGCGGACGGCCCATGACCCAGTCCACCAGGCGCGCGTACTTGGACAGGCCAATGACGTTGGTGTGCTCGTTGGGCATCACACCGATCCAGATCTTGCCGATGACGGGGCAGAAATGGTGGCTGCAGGCACTGCGCACGGTGATCGGGCCGACGATCATCAGCTCGTTGAGGTGCTCGGCATTGGGAAACTCGGTGATCGTCGGGGCGTTGACGTAGCGGCCCTTGAACACCTCGCCCAGGTACATCTTGGCCACGCGCCGCGCCGTGCTTTGCGTGTTGTGGTCGCCCTCGGTATCGATGACCATGCTGTCGAGCACGCCTTGCATCTTGGCCTCGACCTCGTCGAGCAACGCCTCCAGCTCACCGGGGTGGATGAACTCGGCAATGTTGTCGTTGGCGTGAAAGCGCTTGCGCGCCGCCTGCAGGCGCTCGCGGATCTTGACGGAGACGGGAACGCCTTCGTCCGGCGCCGGGGAGGGAGGATCAAAAGACATGGCGGCATGGTACCAGCGAATGCCAGACTTGGCTTTTTAGGCGTTTTAGGGCACTAACGCCCATGGAGCAAGCGCTACAAGCTACAAAATAAGGAGCGAAACAGACCCATCCGACGCCTGCGCAGCGCCCCTGTGTATGCTGTGCCTCCCCAACAATAACCACGAAAGAGGGCGGGCCATGCGCAACCCAGAGGGAGAGACCGCCACCAGTGCGCCCAACCACCGTTTCTGGCAATCGCTAGGGGCAGGCTTGCTGCTGCTGGCCTGTCTCTGCGTGGGCCTCGCCCTGTGGAGCAGCCAGCGCCAGGCGGCCATCCAAGGCCCGTGGGGCTTGGCCGTATTGCCGGGAAACCACGTCTGGCTGAGTGTGAACGACGCGCTTTGGCGGCTTGACGCACAAGGGCAGCGCCAGCAGGTCGTTCCGGCGGCACAGGCAGGGCTTGCGGGCAGCGCAGGCATTCTGGCGGCGCACCCCGAGGGGCACCTGGTGGCCTGGTCACGGCACAGTCCTGTGCTGCATGTGCTGTCCGCCACCGATGCGCGCCCCCTGCGCACCCTCACGCCCGCCTGGCCCGCAGCGCTGCAGCGCCATGGGGACAACGCCATCCGCTTCGCATTCGCGCCCGATGGCCGCGTGGCCATTGCCACCGGTGGCGGCCATGCCGTGGCCTTGTTCGGCCCGCAGGGCCAGCACCTGGGCACCACGCCCGAGGACACGTACCGCTTCACCAACGGGCTGTGGTGGGAGGACGGCCACTGGTGGACCACGGATACCAACCGCCCCGCGCTGGTGCGCCTGGACGACGCCCACCTGGCGCCCGTGCGGCGCATAGAGCTGTTGCAGCACCAAGGACGCTGGCGTTTCGTGGAAGATGCCATTGCGCCCTACCACCCGCCGGGCGCCAGCGCGATACCCGCGGGCACCCTGGTGCGGCTCGATGGCGGCATGCAAGCGGGCCATGTCGTCGATGTCTGGCCTGACGGCCGACAAACCCCCTACCCCCTGCCACCCGGGTCATCGGCCCTGGAGCCGCGCGCGTTGGCACGCCTGAACGCCGACTTGCTGGTCGTTGATGGCGCCAGCTTCCGCATCTTGCGGTACGGACCCGATCGCCAATGGCTGGGCGAATGGGGCGATGAGGGCGTGCGCGCCACGCTGCAGGCACAGCATTCGGCCCTTGGCTGGTGGCGGGCCGGGTACTACGCCAGCCTGGCAGGCGCCGTGCTGTGGTTTGTGCTCGGACTGGCCTGTGCACTGCGCGCCCAGAAGATCCAGGCCCAGGCCCAACTGCGCGCGCACCTGCCTGATCTGGCACAGCGCCCCTGCGACACCCTGGGCATTGCGGGCCAGGCGCTCCCCACCCCTTGGCAGCAGGCACGCCTGCTGCTGCGGCTGAATCTGCCTTTCCTGCCCTGGATAGTGCTTGCCTTGCTCCTGCCACGCGCATTGCGCGACCTGCTCCCCCTGCTGCTGGCGAGCCAACCGGCGCGTATTGCACTGGCTGTGCTACTGCCGGTGCTGATGCTCCCGATCCTGGTGTGGCTGCTGCGTGACGCTTCACGGCGCAGCCAGACAGACCCTGCGTTCGAGCCCCTGGTCAACCGGCGCGCCCTGCGTCTGCTGGCCCGGCCCGGGCTTTTCTGGCCCCATAGCCAGGCCGGCGAGATGCCACGCGAGACGTTGAACCTGGGACTGCGCTGGGTGGTGCTGACGAACCAGCGCCTGCTGGTTTTCAAGGCCAATGCACGCGATGCGCGGCTGAACCAGGCCTGCCCGCGCGGCACCATCCGCAAGGCCCGCGCTGTCGCGCTGCGGCACGGGCCACGCTGGTACCACCGGGTCCAGGGATGGCTCGTGCCTGGCGCGGTGTACCTGCGGCTGGTACTCGCCGATGGCCGCACGGTCGAGGGAATGGCATCCTGTGCCCAGACAGCGCACCGCCTCGTCGCCCTGGTGCGCAATGTGCCCGCACCCGCAGCCCCATCCGGCACGCAGCCCACCACGCCAGCAGACCGGCGGCGTGCACTCCGGGACGCTCTGGTGTCCTTCGTTGTGCCAGGCGTGGGGCAATACCTCCAGCGCAGGCGCGGCACAGCGCTGGTGGTTTTCACCATCTGGGGCGCGCTGCTGCTGCCTGGCGCCTATGTGGCATGGGCGGCCTGGTGGCCTGCGAAGGACGTTTCTTTTGCCTTGCGCCTGCAGCTGGCGCTCACGCTGCTGACCATCCACCTGCTGGCGGCGTGGGATGCATGGCGGCTGGCGCCTGCGCCGAAAAGCGGCCCATAGCAGTCAATAGCGGTTGCCCGTCACCCACAGCGCCGCCCGCATGAGCGCATGGGCCACCTGGTCGAGCACGCGCTCGCGCCAGGGGCGCTGCTCGAACTGCTGCGCCCCTACCCGCCGCCCCGCCGTGTGCATGGCATGGCGCAGGCGCTGGCGCAACTCGCTGGCGAAGTCCTTGTCGCGCACCACCACGTTGGCCTCGCGCGCCAGCAGCAGCGACAGCGGGTCCAGGTTGCTGGACCCCACCGTGGCCCAGGGGCGGCGCCCGTGGGCATCAATCACGGCCACCTTGGCGTGCAGGAAGCTGGGCTCGTATTCGTGGATCTCGACCCCTGCGCGCAGCAGCGCGCCGTACACAGGGCGCGCAGCGTGGTACTGCATGAAGTATTCATAGCGCCCTTGCAGCAGCAGCTGCACGCGTACACCGCGCCGCGCCGCCAGCACCAACGCACGGCGCAGCTTGCCACCAGGGAGGAAGTAGGCGTTGGCGATGATGATCTCGTGCTGCGCGCTGGCGATGGCGCGGCGGTAGGCCTGCTCGATGCGGCTGCGGTTGCGCAGGTTGTCACGCAGCAGCAGCGCGGCGCGCATGCCCAGGCCACGCTGCCGCGGGGGGGAACCAACGCCTGCCTCGCGCAGCGCGTGCACGGCTTCGGGCAGGTGGTACTGGCGCACATCACGCACCGCCTGGATGCGCCACCACAGCTGCTCCATGGTGGCCTGCGCCTGCGCCACCAGGGCGCCTTCGGCGCGCACGGCAAAGTCAAAGCGTGGGGCTTGCAGCGTGCCGAAGTTCGGGTCGTGGTAGTCGTCCAGCACGTTGATGCCGCCGCAGAACAGCACCTGTCCGTCGACCACGCACAGCTTGCGGTGCAGGCGCCGCCAGCGCATGGGCAGCAGCAGCCCCAGCGGCCCCAGCGGCGAGTACACGCGCACGTGCACGCCAGCCGTGCGCAAGCGCTCGTACCACGGCGCAGGCAAACGCCCCGTCCCCACGCCATCGACCACCAGCTGTGTGCGCACACCGCGCTGCGCAGCGCGCATCAGGGCTTCGGCCACCTCGGCGCCAGCGCCGGTGGTGTCGAAGATGTAGGTCTCGAACAGCACTGTGTGGCGGGCACCGTCCATGGCCTGGGCCAGCGCCGGGAACAGCTCCGCCGCGCCTTGCAGCAACTGGACGCGGTGGCCGGCTCGGAACTGGGGGGTGGTGCGCTTCACACAGGAAAGCTTACCAACGGAATTCGGCAATCAGCGGCAGGTGATCGGACATGCGCCACCAGATGCGCCCGCGTGGCGCGTACAGGCCCAGCGGCGTCAGGCCGCGCACGTAAACGTGGTCGAGCTGGGTGATGGGCAGCCGCGCGGGGTAGGTGAAGGCTCGGTGCTCTTCGTACTCGTGCAGGCCGAAGCCGCGCAGCATGCGCTGGATGCGCGAGCCCCAGTCGTTGAAGTCGCCCGCCACCACCAGCGGTGCGCGCACTGGCACTTCGCGCTCGATGAAGCGCTGCAGCTGGTGGATCTGGCGCACGCGGCTGCCCGGTACCAACCCCAGGTGGACCACGATGACGTGCACCGGGCGGCCCTGGAACATCACCTCGACGTGCAGCAGGCCACGCTGTTCGAAGCGGTGGTCTGAGATGTCCTCGTGCTGGTGCCCGAGCACGGGCCAGCGCGTGAGCAGCGCGTTGCCATGCTCACCGTGGCGCGTGTAGGCGTTGGTGCGGTACACCGCTTCGTAGCCCTCGGGGGCCAGGTACTCGGCTTGGGGTACGGCGGGCCAGCGGTCGAAGTAATGCTGCTCCTTGCGGTTGAGGCGGCGCACTTCCTGCAGGCAGACGATATCGGCATCGAGTTGCTCCACCGCCAGCCCCAGGTTGTGGATCTCCAGCCGCCGCGCCGGCCCCAGTCCCTGCACTCCCTTATGGATGTTGTAGGTGGCCACGCGCAGGATGTCGGAGGCTTCAGGGCGCTGGAGCGTGAGTGCAGGGGTCATGGGGTGATCATTCGTGGCAACAGCAAAATCGCCTCGGCGTTGGAGGGCGAGGCGCAGCGGTCAGCCGCCTCACGCCAGCCCATCCAAGCATATGCCGTGTGTTCGCGCGGATTCAAGGCCACGGCCTGCGGTGCGGGCACTTGCAGACCGAAAACCCGCTCGGTGTTGTGCCACACCCCGGGGGCGTAGCGGTGCTGCCAGTGGGGGTAGATGGTGTAGACATTCTCCAACCCCCAATCGCGCAGCACGCAGCCCGGGGCGTGCGGGTCAATGCCGGTTTCCTCGCGCACCTCACGCGCCGCCGTGGCGGCATAGGGCTCGTGCAGTGCATCCTTGCTACCGGTGACCGACTGCCAGAACGGCTCGACCGAATCGGCACGGCGGATCAGCAGCACGTCGAGCCCGGGGGTATGCACCACCACCAGCACCGATTCCGGGATCTTGTACATGGCTGGATGTCCGGGTGCGTCAACGGCTGGCAGCGTGGGCAGGCACGGGCGGCGGCAGCGCCTTGGCCTGCAGTGCGCGCGCCTGCACCACCAGCTGGTTGTGCGCATCCAGGAAGGCGGCTGCGATCACCTTGCCCTCGTTAGTGTTACTCCACCCCGCTCCGGCACCTCCGCCCAGGCGCCCCAGCACCAGCCCGCCTACGCCCAGGTCGGTGGTGCGCGCGGCGCCCGTGGCAGCCGCCACCTGCTCGGTGGTTTCGTTGTCGGACAGCAGCAGTGCGGTCTGCGCTTCCTTGAACTTGACTTGCTCAACCAGGCCCGCCAGCCCGGCGATGTCGCGCAGCACGGGAACCATGGCGATCACCCCGGCCAGGCCGCGCCCGGCATCCTGCTCGCTGAAGGTGAGGCTGGGCGTCAGGGTGTACTGTGCCTCGTAACCCTTGCCCTTGGCCACGGTGGACTGCGGACGCAGGACGCCCGCGTCCTTCAGATCCTGCTCCTGCACGGTGCCGCGCAGGCCCGCGCCCCGGTCCACCACGCGAAAGCAGCCGCTTTGCTGCGCCAGCAGCTTGATCAGCGGCACGGGCGAAGCGGGCAAATGGTAACTACCGCCCATGGTGTAGCCGTTCGGGTTCTCAGCCAGCGCCACCGTGGCCACGGGGGCATCGCAGCGCTGCAGTTCACGGGCCGCATTCCGGGCCCCCTCGGGCCCCGCCGAGCCAGTAACAACAGAACCGCCCCGGCCCAGCTCGGTTTTCTTTTCGCCGCAGGCAGCGAGCAGCAGCACACACAGTGCGCCCGGCACACAGACCCTCAGCCACGCCATACACCGCTCCATGCCCGGACGGCGCAAAGTCGTCCTATGAAAAGCTGTTGGTTCATCACGCATCCCCAGAAAACAAAGGGCGCCACCAGGGCGCCCTTTGATTGTGCATGCAAGGCTCCGCCTTAGGCCGCAGCCACCGGATTGCGCAGGCGGATGTGCAGTTCGCGCAGCTGCTTCTCGTCCACGGGCGAAGGTGCTTGCGTGAGCAAGTCTTGCGCGCGCTGCGTCTTGGGGAAGGCGATCACGTCACGGATCGACTCGGCGCCGGTCATCAGCGTGATGAGGCGATCCAGGCCAAAGGCCAGACCGCCGTGCGGGGGCGCGCCGTACTGCAGCGCATCGAGCAGGTAGCCGAACTTGGCGCGCTGGTCTTCCGGGCCGATGTTCAGGGCCGCAAAAACCTTGGCCTGCACGTCTGCGCGGTGGATACGCACCGAGCCACCGCCCAGTTCCCAGCCATTGAGCACCATGTCGTAGGCCTTGGCGATGCACTTGCCCGGATCGGTGTCCATGAGGTCTTCGTGGCCGTCCTTGGGCGACGTGAAGGGGTGGTGCACAGCCACCCAGCGGTCTTCTTCCTCGTCATGTTCGAACATGGGGAAGTCGACCACCCACAGCGGCGCCCAGCGGTTCTCGAACAGGCCGTTCTTTTTGCCGAATTCGCTGTGGCCGATCTTCAGGCGCAGCGCGCCGATGGAGTCGTTGACGATCTTTTCCTTGTCAGCGCCGAAGAAGAGCAGGTCACCGTCCTGCGCGCCGGTGCGCTTCAGGATCTCGGCAATGGCCGCGTCATGCAGGTTCTTGACGATGGGCGACTGCAGGCCGTCACGGCCCTTGGCGGCTTCGTTGACCTTGATCCATGCCAGTCCCTTGGCGCCGTAAATCTTGACGAACTCGGTGTACTGGTCGATCTCACCGCGGCTGATGGCACCGCCGCCCGGCACGCGCAATGCCACCACGCGGCCGCCCTTGGTGGTGGCAGGTGCAGAGAACACCTTGAAATCGACGTCCTTCATCACCTCGGTCAACTCGGTGAATTCGAGCTTCACGCGCAGGTCGGGCTTGTCCGAGCCGAAGCGGTACGCCGCCTCTTGGTAAGTCATGATGGGGAACTCACCCAGATTTACATCCAGCTGCTGTTTGAACACCTCGGTGATCATGCGCTGGAAAATGGCACGGATTTCCTCTTCGTTCAGGAACGAGGTCTCGCAGTCGATCTGCGTGAACTCGGGCTGGCGGTCTGCGCGCAGGTCTTCATCGCGGAAGCACTTGGTGATCTGGTAGTAGCGGTCATAGCCGGCCACCATCAGCATCTGCTTGTAGAGCTGGGGCGACTGGGGCAGCGCAAAGAACTGGCCGTCGTGCACGCGGCTGGGCACGAGGTAGTCGCGCGCGCCTTCGGGCGTGCTCTTGCCCAGCATGGGCGTCTCGATGTCGATGAAACCTTCCTTGTCGAGGAAATTGCGCACCTGGATCGCTGTCTTGTAGCGCAGCATCATGTTGCGCTGCATGTGCGGGCGACGCAAATCCATCACGCGGTGCGTGAGGCGCGTGGTTTCCGACAGGTTTTCATCGTCCATCTGGAACGGTGGGGTGACCGAAGCGTTGAGCACGACCAGTTCGTGGCACAGCACTTCGATCTGGCCGCTCTTGAGCTTGTCGTTGGTGGTGCCGGCAGGACGGGCGCGCACCAGGCCCTTGACCTGCACACAAAACTCGTTGCGCACTTCTTCGGCCACCTTGAACATTTCAGGGCGGTCCGGGTCGCACACGACCTGCACGTAGCCCTCGCGGTCACGCAGGTCGATGAAGATGACGCCACCGTGGTCGCGGCGGCGGTTCACCCAGCCGCACAGGGTAACGGTTTGGCCCATCAGGGCTTCGGTCACGAGACCGCAATATTGGGAGCGCATGGCCATGGGGAGTCTTCCTGCGCCCCGGAAGGGCGCGACGTTTGTTATCTGGAGTGGGCGAGTGCAGCAGGCTCTGGCGGAGCCACCACACCCATGGAGACTATGTATTTGAGCGCGGCATCGATGCTCATGTCGAGCTCGATGCAATCGCTCTTGCGCAGGATCACAAAATAGCCACCGGTGGGGTTGGGCGTAGTAGGTACGTACACGCTCACGTACTCATCGCGCAGATATGCCGCGACTTCACCCGAGGGCGAACCGGTGATGAAGGCGACGGTCCACACGCCCTCGCGCGGCCACTGCACCAGCACCGCAGTACGGAAAGCGTTACCGCTCTCCGAGAACAGCGTATCGGACACCTGCTTGACGCTGGAGTAGATCGAGCGCACCACGGGGATGCGGCTGACCAGCCCATCGCCCCACGCCACCAACTTGCGCCCGGCGAAATTGCTGGCCAGCGCGCCCACCGAAAGCAGGATGAGCAGCGTCAGCAGCACACCGAAGCCAGGTATGTGGAAGCCCAGCAGCTTATCTGGATGCCAGGCCTGCGGCAGGATGGCTAGCGTCTGGTCAAGCGTGCCGACAATCCAGTTCAGCACCCAGGCGGTAATAACGCCGGGCACGATGACCAGCAAACCGGTGAACAACCACTTGCGCAGGGCAGCCATGCCTATCCTTCAGGGGGTCAGTCTGCCTTAGAGGCAGCAGGGCAAGATGCGCAGGCTGCCGGGGCAGCCGCGGGCGCAGCCGCCTCTTCGCTCTTGGCACCCGTCGCCGGGGCGCTGCTACCACTGCCGCCGCCACGGAAGTCCGTGACATACCAGCCCGAGCCCTTGAGCTGGAAGCCGGCAGCCGTGATCTGCTTGGAAAACGCCTCGGCGCCACAGGCAGGGCACTGCGTCAGCGGGGCATCGGAAATTTTTTGCAGCACATCCTTGGCATGGCCACAGGCGCCGCATTTGTAGGCATAGATAGGCATACGGGAGGAAACGGTGCTTGGGAAAAACCCTCGATTATAGGATGCGCCTTGTTTTCTGCAGGGTGCGCACCATCACTCCACGCCTGCGATGGCATGGTGGCTGGCAGGCCGGTGGTGCACCCATTGGGGCACCAGAGATCCTGCCACCATGCCCACCACCGCGGCAAGAACGCCCGCCAGTTGCTGCGGAAAGGCTTCATGCAGTGCGGGCGTGGCCATGAACAGCACCCACACGCCAATGCCGAGCACCGTGGCGCAGAGCGCGCCCTGCGTGGTGGCGCGCTTCCAGTACAGGCCGAAGACCAGGGGCACAAACGCCCCGACCAGCGGCACCTGGTAGGCGCCGGAAACGAGCTCAAAAATGGGGGTGCCTTCCATCTTGATGGAGTAAACCAGCACCGCGATGGCGAACACCAGCACGCTGATGCGCATGATGCGCAGGTTTTCCAAGTCGCTGACGTACTCGGGGCGGAACTGGCGCCAGATGTTCTCGGTGAACGTGACGCTGGGCGCCAGCAGCGTGGCCGACGCGCATGACTTGATGGCAGACAGCAGCGCACCAAAGAACAGCACCTGCATGACCACGGGCATCTTGTCCATCACCAGCGTCGGGAGGACTTTCTGGGGATCATCCTCCAGCAGCGCTGCGGTCTGCTCCGGCATGATGAGCAACGCGCTAGCCACCAGGAACATGGGAACGAAAGCAAACAGGATATAGGCCGTGCCGCCGATCACTGTGCCATGCGTGGCTGCCTTTTCCGTATTCGCCGACATCACGCGTTGGAACACGTCCTGCTGCGGAATGGAGCCCAGCATCATGGTGATGGCGGCACCAAAGAAGAAAATCATCTCGTGCCAGGTGGGTTCGGGCCAGAAGCGGAACATGTCGCGGCTCACCGCCAGATCGATCACCTTGCCAGCGCCGCCCGCCATGTCGGCAGCGAAGACGGCCAGCACCACCAGCCCGACCACCAGGATGATCATCTGGATGAAATCGGTCACCGCCACCGACCACATACCGCCCCAAAGCGTGTAAACCAAGATCGAGAGCACGCCGATCGTCATGCCCCAGGGAATGCTGATCACCCCGCCCGACAGCAGGTTGAACACCAGCCCCAGCGCGGTGACCTGGGCCGAGACCCAACCCAGGTAGCTGAGCATGATGATGAGCGAGCAGATCACCTCGACCGCGCGGCCATAGCGTTCGCGGTAGTAGTCGCTGATGGTCAGCAGCGTCATCCGGTAGAGCTTGGCGGCAAAAAATACGCCCACCAGCACCAGACACATGCCTGCACCGAACGGATCCTCGACCACCGCGTTCAGCCCCCCCTTGATGAACTTCGCCGGCACCCCGAGCACGATCTCCGAGCCGAACCACGTGGCGAACGTGGTGGTGATGATCATGTACATCGGCAGATGGCGGCCGGCGATGGCAAAGTCGGCCGAGTTCTGAACCCTTCTGGCGGCCCACAGGCCAATGCCGATGGTGACAAACAGGTAGGCAATCACCATGATGAGCAGCACGCTGGTACTCCTTGCGAGGTCAGGATGGAGGTTGTGAAATAGAGGGCAAACTCAGAACACGTAGAAGCGCAGGTAGAGCTGCAGCCCCAGCAGCCCGAGCACAAAGCCCACGCCGCCATACATCAGGGCCTGGAGCAGGCGGTTGGTGCGCTGCTGCGCCTGCAGCAGCTCGCGCAGCAATTGCGGTTGCGTCTGAGTCTGGGGCTCCTGGCGCAAATAGCTGTGCAGCAAGCGCGGCAGCTCTGGCAGCAGCTTGGCGTAGTGCGGGGCCTGGTCACGCAGCTCGCGCAGCAGGCGCTGAGGGCCAAGCTGGTCGAGCATCCATTTTTCCAGGAACGGCTTGGCCGTGCTCCACAAATCCAGGTCTGGGTCGAGCTGGCGGCCCAAACCCTCGATGTTGAGCAGGGTCTTCTGCAACAGCACCAACTGCGGCTGGATCTCCACGTTGAAGCGGCGCGAAGTCTGGAACAGCCGCATCAGCACCATGCCGAGGGAAATCTCCTTGAGCGGTCGGTCGAAATACGGCTCGCACACCGTACGCACAGCTGCTTCCAGCTCGTTGACGCGCGTCTCCGGCGGCACCCAGCCACTCTCGATGTGCAGCTCAGCCACACGCTTATAGTCGCGGCGGAAGAAGGCGGTGAAGTTCTGCGCCAGATATTCCTTGTCGACCTCGGTCAGCGTGCCGACGATGCCGAAGTCGAGCGAGATGTAGCGCCCGAACGTCATGGCGTCGAGGCTGACCTGGATGTTGCCCGGGTGCATATCGGCATGGAAGAAACCATCACGAAAGACCTGGGTGAAGAAGATGGTGACGCCATCGCGCGCCAGCTTGGGAATGTCCACGCCGGCCTCGCGCAAGCGCTCGACCTGGCTGATCGGCACTCCGCGCATGCGCTCCATCACCATGACCTCGGTGTGGCAGAAGTCCCAGAACACCTCGGGCACCAGCACCAGATCCAGCCCCTCCATGTTGCGGCGCAGCTGCGCGGCATTGGCAGCTTCGCGCATCAGGTCAAGTTCGTCGTGCAGGTAGGTGTCGAACTCGGCCACGACCTCGCGCGGCTTCAGGCGCTTGCCGTCAGCTGACAGGCTCTCGAGCCAGCCCGCCATCATGCGCATCAGCGCCAGATCCTTCTCGATCACCGGCAGCATGCCGGGGCGCAGCACCTTCACGGCGACATCGCGCTGCACGCCGTTGCGGTCGCGGATGACGGCGAAATGCACCTGCGCAATCGACGCACTGGCCACAGGCTCACGCTCGAACGAGATGAAAACCTCGCCCAACGGCTTGCGAAAGGCACGCTCAATCGTCGCTACGGAAATTTGCGAATCAAACGGCGGCACGCGGTCCTGCAACAGCGCCAGCTCGTCGGCGATGTCAGGCGGCATCAGGTCACGCCGGGTGGAGAGCACCTGGCCGAATTTGACAAAAATAGGACCCAGCCGCTCCAAAGCCTCGCGCAGGCGCTGGCCACGTGGTGCCTCCAGGTTGCGACCAATCGACACCAAGCGCGCCAGCAAGCGCAGCCAGGGATGCTCGAAGCTGGACAGCACCAGCTCATCCAGTCCATAACGCAGCACCACCCAGACAATGGTGGCGCCACGGAAAACACGGCTCATGACGGCGCCCGGTCAGGAGGCTGCGAACCTGCACGCCCCCCGCCCGCGAATCGGGCAACGAAGGCGCCCAGCGCCTGGGTCACGCGGCGTGCGCCTTGGGCAATGGCGTGGGCAGGCGCATCCCCCACGATGCGCGCCAGGTCTTCCTCCAGATCCCAGCGCACATGGTCTACGAGCCAGTTGATCTCGCCCGCCAGTTGCACGTCGCCCTGGATGCTGATGGTGGGCTTGTCGCCGCGCAACGCCGTTTGCGCCAGGGCCAGGGGAGAGGTTTCGGTCACAACGATCTGCAGATCGGGCTGCGCGCCCGGCGCCGCCACGTTGAACAGCCCAGCGGGCGTGACCTGCAAGGCCATGGAAAACTGGCGCCATTGCACGCGCGCGACACGGCCGGACTGACCAAGAAGCCGGCCCATGGCCTCGCGCTCCTGCATCAAGACATGATTCAACAGCAACACGACGCGCTGCTGCACCTCATGCACCATCCACTGCGGCGGCTGCGGCCCCGCCACGATGCGTTGGGCGAGGTTTTCCAGAAATGAAAAAGGGGACTGTGTTGCCATAGCCCCCGATTATTCCCCAGGACGGTACCGCCTGGTTTTTGTAGCGCCCGTGTTACTGCAGTGCCTGCAGGCCCGCCACCAGCCAACCGCTGTTGCCGCTCTTGGGCTTGGTCATGTTCCAGACTTCACGGAAGGGGCTCAGGCCAGCGCCCTGCTCTTCACGGATCATGCCGGAAAACTCAACGCTGGCCATGTAGTCGCTCCCGAGATCCTCAATGCCCAGGAGCTGTGCATCGATCACGTCAACATCCGTACGGTTCGGCGCATCGCCACGGTGCTGATCGCGCTCGGCGAGCTGGGCGCGCACTTCGCTCAGCAGCTCGTCCGTCATCATGGAGCGCAAAGTGGACAGGTCGCCACGGTCCCAGGCGCTTTGCAGCGTGACGAAATTGCGCTTGGCCGCGGCGAGAAAGCCCTCGGTATCGAAGCCCTCCGGAATACCCCAGTTCTGCGAACCGGTGAGCGCAGAGCCGATAACGACACCACCCGCCACAGCACCGCCTGCCATCTGCGGACGTGCAGCTTCGAACGCCGCGCCCTGGCTCTCCCAGGGGCGCGCCGAGGCGTCGTTGCCGACCTTCTCGGGGTTGTACTGGCGCGCCACGGGCGCATCCACCGGCGCACCCGCGCCCTGGAATGCGAAGGGAGCACCACCTGCGGCTGCGGGTTTGCGCGAGCGCATGATCATGCCAATCACGGCGAATGCCGCCAGGGCCAGCAAGGCGATCAGCAAGATATTGCCGAACGCTGCACCCAGGCCGAGCGAGTGGGCCAGCCATGCCAGGCCCAGGCCAGCAGCCAAGCCGCCGAGCATGGCACCCCAAGGCTTCTTGGGCGCCGCAGCGGGTGCCGGGTTGGCAGCGGGTGTGGCGGGTTTGGCCGCATTTTGCGCAGTCGCGTTTTGTGTGGGGGCAGCAGGCGTCGAGGGAGGCGTGCTGGCCTCGCGCTGGGTGACATTACTGGACTGCTTGCCCATGGACTTGCCGCCGCCCATGCGGCGGGCATCGGCATCCATATGGGCCATTGCCAGCATGGCGACCAGAACCACAGACCACAAGTTTTTCATGTCAATTTCCGCTTTCTATAAAGAGTCGAGGGGGATTCAGCCGTTCAGCACTTGATGCCCACATGCAGGGCGACAACGCCGCCCGTCATGTTGTGGTAATCCACGTGCCCAAAACCATTGTGTTGCATGAGCGTCTTTAGTTCCTCCTGGCCCGGGTGCATGCGGATGGATTCCGCCAGATAGCGGTAACTGGCATCGTCGCCCGCCACCAGCTTGCCCAGCCGGGGCAGTACGTTGAAGGAATACCAGTCGTAGGCCTTTTCCAGCGGCTTCGCCACCTTCGAGAACTCCAGCACCAGCAGGCGCCCGCCGGGCTTGAGCACACGGCACATCTCGGCGATGGCGCGATCCTTGTGCGTCATGTTGCGCAGGCCGAAGGCAACGCTGACCAGGTCGAAGTGGCCCGTGGGAAAAGGCAGCTTCTCGGCATCGCACACCAGGGTGGGCAACACCACGCCCTTGTCGATCAGACGGTCGCGGCCTACGCGCAGCATGGCCTCGTTGATATCGGTATGCACCACGCGGCCGGTGGCGCCAACCTTCTTGGCGAACGCCAGCGACAGGTCGCCCGTTCCGCCCGCAATGTCGAGCACCTGGTCGCCCTCACGCAGGTTGGCCACCATGACGGTGTAGGCCTTCCAGGCGCGGTGCAGGCCGCCAGACATCAGGTCGTTCATCACGTCGTACTTGGACGCGACGGAGTCGAACACGCCGCGCACACGGCGTGCCTTGTCCTGTTCATCGACGGTTTCAAAACCGAAATGCGTGCTGCTCATGGGAAGAATCCTAGGGGCGTACCGGCCCCGCGTACAGCGACAACCCCGCACCTTCATGGGGCATCGTCGCCAAAATGGAGAAAAAAGGCGCTTGGCGGCCCTCAATGGCTGCCGCAGCCCCCGCCCTTGTGCGGCCGGGGGGCCATGGGGGCATCGCGGTCGGCGCCCGCATCCTGCAGGCGCTGCAGGTAGCGCTGCCAAAGTTGCTCCTGGTCGCGCCCGAGTTCGTGCAGGTAAGCCCAGGTAAAGATACCGCTGTCGTGGCCGTCGGAAAACACGGGCTTGACGGCATAGTGGCCCACGGGTTCCAGGGCCAGCAGCGTGACGTCGCGCTTGCCGGTCTGCAGGACTTCCTGCCCCGGGCCGTGGCCCTGGACCTCGGCCGAGGGCGAATACACGCGCAGCAGCTCGAACGGAATACGGTAGACCTCGCCACCGGCAAAGACAACCTCGAGCACACGCGACTGGGCGTGCACGGTCAGCGCTTCAGGTACGGGCGCACTGGAATCGGCCATGGTGTCACCTCGAAAATTGCAAGTAAAAACAGGCTCTAGCGCTTACCCAGCAAGCGCTAGCAGCTATGAATTGGATAGTGCATGACGCAGCGCGGCGTCCAGCGCAGGCAAGCGCGCGGCCAGGGCCGCCTCCTGCGCTGCGTCGCGCGCGCGCTGCGGCTGCGCCCAGACGGGCGCGGGAAAGTGGCTGTCCCAGGCGAAGCGCGCGATCACGTGCCAGTGCAGGTGCGGCACCATGTTGCCCAGCGCTGCCAGATTGACCTTGGCGGGCGACAGCTGGGTGCGCAGCACCTGCTCCACGCGCGCCACGACGTCCATGCAGTGGGTACGCTCGGCAGGCGACAGATCGGAGAACTCCGCCACATGCGCGTTCCACACCACGCGGTAGAAGGCGGGAAAACCGGCTTCATCGGCGCGGATCAGGCGCAGCTGGTCGCCGCGCCAGACCAGCGTGCCGCCGTCTGTTTCGCACAGCGCACAGGTCATACCAGGACCCGCTCAATGCCGCCGGCGTTGGCACGCTGCACATACTCGGGCAACCAGTTGGCGCCCAGAATCTGGCGTGCCATCTCGATCACGATGTAGTCGGCTTCAAGCAGGCCGGTGGACAGGTCATCCTGGTAGCGCGAGATGCCCTGCAGGCAGCTCGGGCAGCTGGTCAGGATCTTGATGTTGTCCTGCGCGCCCACGGCGCCGCTGCTGCGCAGCTGCGCTTCGCCCTTGCGAATTTCCTCGGTCTTGCGAAAACGCACCTGCGTGGAGATGTCCGGCCGCGTCACGCCCAGCGTGCCCGACTCGCCGCAGCAGCGCTCGCTCTTGAGCACCTTGTCGCCCACCAGTGCGCGCACGGTCTTCATCGAGTCGCCCTGCTTCATCGGGTTGTGGCACGGCTCGTGGTACAGGTAGCCGCCCTGGCCCTCGGGCAGCTTGATGCCCTTTTCCAGCAGGAATTCGTGGATATCGACAATGCGGCTGCCCGGGAAGATCTTGTCAAACTCATAGCCCTGCAACTGGTCGAAGCAGGTGCCGCAGCTCACCACCACCGTCTTGATGTCCAGATAGTTCAGCGTGGTGGCCACGCGGTGGAACAGCACGCGGTTGTCGGTGATCATTTTCTCGGCCTTGTCCTGCAGGCCGCTGCCGCGCTGCGGGTAGCCACAGCACAGGTAGCCCGGCGGCAGCACGGTCTGCACGCCGGCGTGCCACAGCATGGCCTGGGTGGCCAGGCCCACCTGGCTGAACAGGCGCTCGGAGCCGCAGCCCGGGAAGTAGAACACCGCCTCGCTGTCGGCCGTGGTGGCGGCCGGGTCGCGGATGATGGGTACGTAGTCCTTGTTTTCGATGTCGAGCAACGCGCGTGCCGTCTTGGTGGGCAGGCCACCGGGCAGCTTCTTGTTGACGAAGTGGATCACCTGCTCCTTGATCGGCGCCGTGCCCACGGTGGCGGGCGGGCGCGCGGTCTGCGGGCGGCTCAGGCTGCGCAGCGCGTCCACGGCCATGCGCTGCGCTTTGAAGCCGACGTTGACCATGCCCGCGCGCAGCAGGTTGATGGTGTCGGGGTTGGTGGCGTTGAGCATGGCCATGGCCAGCTTGTTGCCGGGGCGCAGGCTCTTCTTGCCCATCTTCACCAGCAGGCTGCGCATGGCCATGGTGACGTCGCCGAAGTCGATCTTCACCGGGCACG
>Ga0222428_100280_pt1 | contig 29283 bp, 26 predicted proteins | sample 2B5Ametagenome_FD_182471 | JGI IMG/M metagenome (GOLD analysis project Ga0222428, IMG submission 182471) | Enriched microbial communities from leaf-cutter ant dump, University of Wisconsin, Madison, United States - 2B5A (version 2) | ecosystem: Environmental > Terrestrial > Nest > Insects nest >...
ACGTGCTGGAGCGCACCGACGATGCCCGCATGACCGCCGCGCGCACCGACATCACCAACATCATGCAGGCGCTCAAGCTGTACCGCCTGGACAACCAGCGCTACCCCACGCCCGAGCAGGGCCTGCAGGCGCTGGTGGCCAAACCCACCAGCGGCCCCATCCCCAGCAACTGGAAACCTTATCTGGAGAAGCTCCCCAACGACCCCTGGGGCCGCCCGTACCAGTACCTGAACCCGGGCATCAAGGGCGCCGTGGACGTGATGTCCTTCGGCGCGGACGGCCAGTCTGGCGGCGAAGGCAAGGACAGCGACATCGGCAGCTGGCAGTGACAGCGGCAAAGCGAATACAAGCCCAATCTGCCTCCAGCCCTTGTCCAGTAAGCGCTGGCAGCTACAAAATTCGCACCCCATCGCCTTTTGCCGCCCGGGCGATGCGGGGCTTCACGCTGCTGGAGTTGCTCGTGGTGCTCAGCATCATCGCCTTGGCCACGGCGGGCGTCGGCCTGGCGCTGCGCGACAGTGGCACCAGCCGCCTGGAGCGCGAGGGCGAGCGCCTGGCCGCCCTGCTGGAAGCGGCCCGCGCCCACTCGCGCGCCAGCGGCATACCCGTGCGCTGGCGCGTGCAGGCGCAGGGCTTTCGCTTTGAAGGGCTGCAGCCCGGCCAGCTGCCGCAGGACTGGCTCGACCCCGCGGCGCAAACGCTGGGCACGCCGGTGCTGGTGCTCGGGCCCGAGCCGCTGATTGCTCCACAGCAGGTGGTGCTCACTCTGGCCGATCTGCCAGGGCGGCAGCTGCGCGTGGCCACCGACGGGCTGCGCCCCTTCACCGCCGAGGCGCTGCAATGACCGCGCGCCGCCCCCACGGCTTCACGCTCATCGAAGTCATGGTGGCCCTGGCCATCACGGCCATCGCCCTCATGGCCGGACTGCAGGCCACGGGCGCCCTGACGCGCAACGCCACGCGCCAGAGCGACGTGCTGCTGGCCCAGCTGTGCGCCGATAACGCGCTGGCGCAACTGCGTCTGCTGCGCCAGCTGCCCGCCATCGGCGATACCGCGCAGACCTGCACACAGGCCGGGCAGGCGTTCGCGCTGGAGATCCACGTGCGGCCCACGCCCAATCCGCTGTTTCGGCGCGTCGATGCCCAGGTGTTCGCCGAAGGCTACCCGGTGCTGCGCATCTCCACCATCCAGGGCCGCTGAATGGAGTACACCCCCCTGAGCGACTGCGCCGCTTCCCCCCGCTCTCGCGCTTCGCGCGGGCAGGGGAACGACGCCAGCGCGGCGGGGCGGCCCTTGCGCGGCGTCCGCAGGCCTGGGGCGCGCCAGTTTCACAGGCCGTGGCGCGCGCCGCGGGTGCGTGTGATGAAAACCCACCGTGGCTTCACGCTCATCGAACTGCTCGTGGCGATTGCCGTAATGGCGCTGATCGCCATCCTGAGCTGGCGCGGCCTCGACGGCATGGTGCGCGCCCAGGAGCAGACCCGCGCGCGCGCCGAAGCCCATCTGGTGCTGCAAACCACCCTGGCGCAATGGGACGCCGACCTGGACGCCCTGCAGCCGCTGCTGCACACCACCCCCATCGACTGGGACGGCCAGGTGCTACGGATGACGCGCCGCGCCAGCCTCTGGCCCGACCCGGGCGCCCTGGTGGTGGCCTGGACGCGGCGCAACGTCGGCGGCACCGACCTGTGGCTGCGCTGGCAATCGCCGCCGCTGCGCACCCTGGCGCAGTGGCAGCAGGCCTGGCAGACCGCCTCCCAATGGGCGCGCAACCCCGGCGACGCTGAGCGCCGCGGCGAAGTGGCGCTGCTGCCGCTGGCGCAATGGCGCCTGCTGTTCTACCGCGACGGCGCCTGGACCAACCCCCAGTCCAGCAGCGGCCAGGACAAGGCCAGCACGGCCAGCGACCCCGGCGCAGCGCTGCCTGAGGGCATCCGCCTCGAAATCACGCTGCCCCCGGGGGCCGGCGTGGCCGGTCCGCTGGCGCGCGACTGGGTCAACCCCGTGGTGAGGGACCGGCAACCATGACCGCGCTGCGCCAACGTGGTGCCGCGCTGCTCGCGGCCATGCTCACCGTCACCCTGGTGGCGGGGTTCGCCGCCGCCGCGCTGTGGCAGCAGTGGCGCGCCGTCGAGGTCGAAAGTGCCGAGCGCACGCGCGTGCAATCGGGCTGGCTGCTGCTGGGTGCGCTTGACTGGTCGCGTCTCATCCTGGTGGAAGACGGACGCGGCAGCAGCGCCGACCACCTGGCAGAGCCCTGGGCCGTGCCGCTGGAGGAAGCGCGCCTGTCCACTTTCCTAGCCGCCGACAAAAACGTGGCGCAGTTCGACGACGCCAGCGTGGACACCACCAACGCCTTCCTCTCGGGCCAGATCACCGACATGCAGGCACGCCTGAACCTGCGCAACCTGCTGGGCGATGACACCCAGGGCAAGGCGGCGCAACGCCAGCTCGCCCGCCTGTTCGAGCGCCTGGGCCTGCCCGCGCAGGAGCTGAGCCTGCTGGTGGATGGTTTGCGCAGCGCGTACAAAGGCACGGGCAACAACGCCCCGCTGCTGCCCCCCACGCCCGAACAGCTCGGCTGGCTCGGCCTCTCCCCCCTAACCGTCGCCCGGCTGGCGCCGCATGTCGCCCTGCTGCCCACGGCCACGCCGGTGAACGCCAACACCGCCAGCGCCGACGTGCTGTGGGCCGCCATTGAAGGGCTGGACCAGGCCGGCGCGCTGCGCCTGGTGCAGGCACGCGAGTCGCGCTACTTCCGCACCGTGGAAGACGTCAAACAGGCGCTGGGGGCCAACTGGGAGTTCCGGGACAACAACGCCATCGACACCCGAACCAGCTTCTTCGAGGTACGCGGGCGCCTGCGCCTGGACAACACCACCGTGGAAGAGCGTTCGCTGGTGCAGCGCCGCAACGGCCAGGTCTTCGTGCTGTGGCGCCAGCGCAGCGCTCTACCACCTGCCGCGCCCGGCAGCGCGCTGGGCATGGCCCAGGCCGCCGCTGTCAAGGTGCTCCCCTAGAATCGCCCGCACACCGCCCATGAGCACCCTCCTCCTGATCCTGCCCCCCATGCCGCCGGGGCCCCATACCTCCTTTGGCTACCTGGTCAGCCCCGACGGCCACCAGATCGAGCGCCAGGGCAACGCCGCGCCCGCGTTGCTGCCCACGCCCGGGCGCGCGGGCGAAACCGTGGCCGTGGTACCCGCGCAGGCGCTGTCGTGGCAGCGCGTCACGCTGCCGCAAAACCTGCCCCTGGGGAACACCCCACGCCTGCGCGCCGTCCTCGAAGGCCTGCTGGAAGACCGCCTGCTGGATGACCCGGCGCAGTTGCACTTCGCGCTGCAGCCCGGCGCCCGCGCTGGCGAGGCCGCCTGGGTTGCCGTGTGCGACCGCGCCTGGCTGCAGCAGCACCTGCAGGTGCTGGAGGCAGCGGGCCGCCCGGTCGCGCGCATAGTGCCCGAATTCGCACCGCTCGCGGACAGCACCACCTACTGCGCATTGGGCACGCCCGATGCCGCCTGGCTGCTGGCGACCAACTTCGGCGCCGGGCAGGGCGTGGCGCTGCTGCCGCTGGCGGCCGCGCCTGCACTGCTCCCGCCCACGGCGGCGGACGAAGAGCCGCCCCCCGTGCTGGCCGACCCCGCCGTAGCGGCGCTGGCCGAACAGACGCTGGGCCGCACCGTGGCCCTGGCCACCGCGGGCGAGCGTGCGCTGCGCGCTGCACGCGGCACCTGGGATCTGGCGCAGCTCGACCTGGCCAGCCGGGGACGCGCACGGCTGATGCGCAAATCGGGCAGCCTGGCAGGCGCCTTGCTGCGCGCACCGCAATGGCGCGCCGCGCGCTGGGCCGTGGGCCTGCTGGCGGCAGTGCACCTGGTGGGACTGAACGCCTGGGCCTGGCAAGAGCGCCAGTCCCTGGCGGCCAAACAGGCCAGCGTGCGCGGCGTACTCACGCAGACCTTCCCCCAGGTCAAAGTGGTGGTGGATGCCCCGGTGCAAATGGAACGCGAACTGGCCGCGCTGCGCCAGAGCGCCGGCAGCCTCGGGCCCGGCGACCTGGAGCCCATGATGGCCGCCACCGGCCAGGCACTGCAGGCGGCCCTGCCGGGCGTACGCCCGCAGGCCCTGGAATACGCCAACAACGAATTGCGCCTGCGCGGTATCGACCCCGCGGACGACGCCCTGGCCACCCTGCAGGAGCGCCTGGCCACAGCGGGCTACCGGGCGCAGGCCGATGACAGCGCCCTTGTGGTGCGTGTGGAGGACGGCCAATGAGCACCGATACCCTGGCCCCGCTGCAGGCGCGCTGGAAAGCGCTGGCAGCGCGCGAGCAGAACCTGGTACTGGCAGCCGGCGCACTGCTGGCCATCGCCCTGCTGTGGTGGCTGGCACTGGCACCGGCGCTGCAAACCCTGCGCAGCGCCCCGGCGCGCCACGCCGCGCTCGACGCCCAGCTGCAGCGCCTGCAGGCGCTGCAGGCCGAAGCCCAACAGCTGCGCGACGCGCCCCCGATGCGACCGGCCGATGCGCGCCGCAGCCTGCAAAACACGCTGGCGCAGCAGCTCGGCGACACGGCACAAATTCAGTTCACCGGCGACCGCGCCACCGTCACACTGAAGGGCGCCAGCGCCTCGGTGCTGGCGCAGTGGCTGGCACAGGCCCGCAGCAATGCCCACGCCGCGCCACTCGAGGCCCGCCTGGCACAAAGCGCCGACGCTGCCCGCGCAGCGCCGGCGGGCGAGGTGCGCTGGAATGGCACGCTGGTGCTGTCGCTGCCTGCCCCTGCCGACAAACCTTCTGACAAGGGCCGCGCGCCGTGATCGCACGCACCGCCCCCCGCCCGCGCCCCCAGGCGCCGCGCTCGCCGCGCGGCTGGGCCATGGCGGGCGCACTGCTGGGCGCGCTGGGTGCGCTCGTGGCCTTTGCCCCGGCGCAATGGCTCGCATCTGGCCTGGCACGTGCCAGCGGTGGGCAGGTACTGCTGGCACAGGCTCGCGGCACAGTGTGGACCGGCTCGGCCCAGCTCGTACTCACCGGCGGCGCGCAAAGCCAGGATCGCATCGCCCTGCCCGGGCGGCTGCAATGGCGCCTGCGCCCTGCGGGCGCGGGTCTGGGGGTGGCCCTGCAGGCCGACTGCTGCACGCGCACACCGCTGCAGCTGACCATCGCCCCACGCTGGGGCGGTGCCACGGTGGCCGTGGCCGACAGCCAGAGCCAATGGCCGGCCAGCGTCCTCACCGGCCTGGGTACGCCCTGGAACACCCTGCAGCCCCAAGGGCGCCTGGCCCTGCACACGCAGGCCCTGGCGCTGCAGTGGGCCGCAGGACGCCTGCAAATGACCGGGCAGGCTCAACTCGACATGCTGGCCATGTCCTCGCGCCTGTCCACGCTGCGCCCCATGGGCAGCTACCGGCTGCAACTCACGGGCGGCGCCGCGCCCACGCTCACGCTGCAAACCCTCGAAGGGTTGCTGCTACTCAGCGGCAGCGGCCAGTGGGTGGGCCAGCGCCTGCGCTTCACGGGCGAGGCCAGCGCCGCACCCGACCACGAGGCGCAGCTGTCCAACCTGCTCAACATCATCGGACGGCGCGCGGGATCGCGCTCCGTCATCTCCCTGGGTTGATTCCACATGTTCTCCAAGACCCCGCGCATTCTCCGATTTGCTCTGCATTCGATAGCTGCTGGCGCTTTACTGGCAAGCGCTAGCGGCCAAATTCATGCACAACCCGCGAAGAAGGCCAAGAAAGCCGCCACCGCGCCGGCCACAGCCACCGCCGAGCCGGTGACCCTGAACTTCGCCAACGCCGAGATCGAGGCCGTGGCGCGCACCATGGCCACCATCACCGGACGCAACGTGGTGGTGGACCCACGCGTCAAGGGCCAGATCAACCTGGTGGCCGAGCGCCCCGTGCCGCCGGCTGTGGCGTTCGACCAGTTCCTGGCGGCGCTGCGCCTGCAGGGCTTCACCGTGGTCGAGGCGGCCGGGCTGTACAAGGTCGTCCCCGAAGCCGACGCCAAGCTGCAGGCCGCCAGCGTGGGCGTGTCGCAGGGCGGCACGGGCACCACGCTGCAGGGCGGGCAGATCGCCACGCAAATCTTCAAGCTCAACTTCGAGAACGCCAACAACCTGGTGCCGGTGCTGCGCCCGCTCATCAGCCCGAACAACACCATCAACGTCAACCCGGGCAACAACTCGCTGGTCATCACCGACTACGCCGACAACCTGCAGCGCATTGCCCGCATCGTCGCGGCCATGGATGTGGCCAACGCGACCGATGTGGAAATCATCCCGCTGCACCACGCCGTGGCCAGCGACCTGCTGCCGCTGCTCACGCGCCTGGTGGAGGGCGGCACCGCCACGGGCGGGAGCACTGGCAGCGCTGCCGTACCAGGCCAGAGCGACACCTCGTTCAAGACCACGCTGCTGGCCGAACCGCGCAGCAACGCCATCGTGGTGCGCGCTGCCAACCCGGCGCGCGTGGCGCAGATCCGCTCGCTGGTGGCCCGGCTCGACCAGCCTGCGGCGCCCGGCAGCAGCGCGGCCACCGGCAACATCCACGTGGTGTACCTGAAGAACGCCGACGCGGTGAAGCTGGCCGTGACCTTGCGCGCCGCCGTGGGCGCCATGGGCGGGGGCAACGTGGGGGGCGGCGGCGCCAGCAGTGCCAGCGGCCTGGCCTCGGCGCTGCAGACCAGCACCCCTGCGAGCCAGGGAATGGGGCTCTCGAACAGCGGCAGCGCGCTCGGCGGCAGCAGTTCGGCAGGGCTGGGCAGCGGTGCCACGGTGACCAGCGCCAACGCCAGCAACCAACCGTCCACCGGCGGCTTCATCCAGGCCGACCCATCGACGAACTCGCTCATCATCACCGCGCCCGATCCGCTGTACCGCCAGCTGCGCGCCGTGATCGACAAGCTGGACGGCCGCCGTGCGCAGGTGCTGGTGGAGAGCATGATCGTCGAGGTCAAGTCAAACAAGCTGGCGCAGTTCGGCGTGCAATGGCAGGGCGCCTTCGGCAGCAAGAATGACGGGGTGCTCGGTGCCATCGGCACCAACTCCGGCGCCGCCGGAGGCAACATCATCACCCTGACGGGGGCCCTGGCCGGCGTAGCCACGGGCACCGGCACTGGCACCACCGCCACCAACCCACTGAGCACCATCGGCGGCGGCCTGAACATCGGGCTGGCGCCGCGCATCAACGGCCAGTACTACCTGGGCGCACTGGCCAACTTCCTGCAAAACAGCGGCGAGGCCAACGTGCTCTCGACCCCCAACCTGCTGACCCTGGACAACGAGGAAGCAAAGATCCTCATCGGCAGCAACGTGCCCTTCCTGAGCGGCTCGTACGCCAATGCCACCAGCACCAGCGGCACGGTGAACCCGTTCAATACCGTTGAGCGCAAGGACGTGGGCCTGGTACTCAAAGTGCGCCCGCAGATCAACGAGAACGGCACCGTCAAGCTCGCCGTGTACCAGGAGGTATCGAAAATCGACGATTCCACGCGCAACGACCCGAACGGCGCAACCACCAGCAAGCGCTCCATCGAGTCGAACGTGCTGGTCGAGGATGGCGGCATCATCGTCATCGGCGGCCTGCTGGAAGACGACTATTCCCAGGGCGAAGACAAGGTGCCGGTGATGGGCGACATCCCCGTGTTTGGCAACCTGTTCCGCAGTGAGAACCGCAAGCGCACCAAAACCAACCTGATGGTGTTCCTGCGCCCCATCGTCGTGCGCGACACGCAAGTCAGCGACGCCCTCATGCTGGACCGCTACGAGGCCATCCGTGCGCTGCAGCAGAACACGCAGCCGGAAGACCGCGTGATGCTGCGCGGCGTCTCCGAAGCCCCGGTGCTGCCCGCCATACGCGGCGACGCTGGCGCAGCACAGCCCCGGATGCTGACCTCGCAGCCCCATGCAGGCACCGCACCGGCGCCAGCCCCCGCACCAGCCCCAGCCGCCCCCTTCAAAACGGACGCGCAGGCACCACTGCCCCCGAACTAAGCCCCGCCCATGCGCTACCCCTTGCCCTATGCCTTCGCGCGCGGAGCGCAACTGCTGCTGGAGGACGATGGCCAGCAGCTTCTGCTCTGGCACGGCACGCAGCCCGGCACAGAGTCGCTGCAGGCGCTCTCCGAGGTGCTGCGCAAGTACCCGGTGCACCAGTTCCAGGCGCTGGACGGCCCCTCACTGGCGCAGCGCATCAGCGCGGCCTATGCACAGGGCGAGTCGAGCGCGGCCATGGTGGTGAGCGAGGTCGAGAGCGACGCCGACCTCTCGCGCATGATGCAGGAGCTCCCTGCCGTGGAGGATCTGCTGGAAACCGCGGACGACGCACCCATCATCCGCATGCTCAACGCCCTGCTGACCCAGGCGGCGCGCGACGGCGCCAGCGACATCCACATCGAGCCCTACGAACGGCATTCGAGCGTGCGCTTTCGCGTCGATGGCACGCTGCGCGAGGTGGTGCAACCCAACCGCGCGCTGCACGCGGCGCTGATCTCGCGCCTGAAGATCATGGCCGACCTGGACATCGCCGAAAAGCGCCTGCCGCAGGACGGCCGCATCAGCCTGCGCCTGGGCACGCGCGCGATCGATGTGCGCGTCTCCACCCTGCCCAGCGCGCACGGCGAGCGCGCCGTGCTGCGCCTGCTGGACAAGAGCGAGAGCAAGCTCACGCTTGAATCGGTGGGCATGCAGGGCGAGACGCTGGCACGTTTCGAGCAATTGGTGGTACAGCCGCACGGCATCATCCTGGTGACCGGCCCCACGGGCTCGGGCAAGACCACCACGCTGTACGCCGCGCTGCAGCGCATGGACGCGACCCAGGGCAACATCATGACGGTGGAAGACCCGATTGAGTACGAACTGCCCGGCGTCGGCCAGACGCAGGTAAACGCCAAGATCGACCTGACCTTCGCCAAGGCGCTGCGCGCCATCCTGCGCCAGGACCCGGACGTCATCATGATCGGCGAAATCCGCGACTTTGAAACTGCGCAGATCGCCATCCAGGCATCGCTCACCGGCCACCTGGTGCTGGCCACGCTGCACACCAACGACGCCACCAGCGCCATTACGCGCCTCACGGACATGGGCGTGGAGCCGTTTCTGCTGTCCTCATCGCTGCTCGGGGTGCTGGCACAGCGCCTGGTACGCAAGTACTGCGGCGCGTGCCGTGGGGCAGGCTGCGCGCAGTGCAGCCACACCGGCTATGCTGGGCGCACGGGGGTGTTCGAGCTGCTGGTGGTGGACGACGCCATTCGCGCGCAGATCCACAACCAGGCATCGGAGGCCGACATCCGCGCCCAGGCCATGTCGGGGGGCATGGCGCTAATGCGCCAGGACGCCGAGCGCCTGATTGCCGCTGGCATCACCAGCCGCGAGGAAGTGCTGCGCGTTACGCGCGATTGAGGGTCGCCGGTCGGCGGCGGCTCGCTGCCAGGCCGCGCTTGAGTTCCTTGAGCAGTAACAGCACTTGGCGCGAGGCGTGCTGGCAGCCCTTGAAGGCCTGCTCGGCCAGTTGCATCTCGCCCGCCTCGGCATGCAGCAGCATCATGGCCGCCTGCTGATGGAAATAGCGGTTGCGCCGCATCAGCATGTCGAAAGCGGGGAAATGCCCGAGCGCGGTGCGGCCATTGCCATGCAGCCACTGGCCAAGTTCGGAGCAGCTGTCGTCACGTACCACCTCGGGACGCAGGCGCTCATCGTGCACACCCTGCAGCGCCTGGGAGAGCCAGGGCAGCCAGCGCTCGTGGCTGGCGATGGCGGAGTCGATGTCGAATTCCGCCATGAGACGCACCGCCTCCTCGTCCATCAGGACGAGTTCGCTGGCCTGGCTGTCGGGCAGCGAGGTCCAATCGTCCGTGACGGGCTGCCCATCGGCCCTAGGCTGGAACAGGCGGCTAAAAAATCCCATGCTTACCTCCATCGGCAACGGTACTGCCACAGCGGAACTGTGGGCAAACGCAGCCTTCATGTGCTTCTTGTGTCGTTGCAACGATTATCTGAAGGCTTCGCCCCTGCATCATTCACGCGCGCTCACGATAGTGTCAACAATGATTTGTCAGGGCCCTGCACGGACTTGCCCCTCCGCTCACAATGGCCGCATGACCACACCACGCCGTCCCCTCCTGTCCATGCTCGATCTGGTGGCCGTGCGCGAAGGCGGCAGCGTCGCCGACGCGCTCGCCACCGCCCTGGCCACAGCCCGCCACGCCGAAGCACTCGGCTTCACACGCTACTGGCTGGCGGAGCACCACAACATGCCCGGCATCGCCAGCTCTGCCACGGCGGTGCTGGTGGGCCACATCGCCGGAGGCACCTCCACCATCCGCGTCGGTTCGGGCGGCATCATGCTGCCCAACCATGCACCGCTGGTGGTGGCCGAGGCCTTCGGTACGCTGGCCGAGCTGTATCCGGGCCGCATCGACCTGGGCCTGGGCCGCGCACCCGGCACCGACGGGCCAACCATGCGTGCGCTGCGCCGTGACCGCGCAGAGACCGAGGAGGACTTTCCGCGCGACGTGGCCGAACTGCAGCGCCTGCTGGGCCCAGCCCAGCCGGGCGCACGTATCGTGGCCGTGCCCGGCGCGGGCACCAACGTGCCCATCTGGCTGCTGGGCTCCAGCCTGTTCTCAGCCCAGCTGGCCGCGCACATGGGGCTGCCCTATGCGTTCGCCTCGCACTTCGCACCGCGCATGCTGCACCAGGCACTGGACATCTACCGCCGCCTGTTCCAACCCTCGGCACGGCTGGCGCGGCCCTACGCCATCGTCGGCGTGCCCGTGGTCGCAGCGCCCACGGACGAGGAGGCGCAGTTCCTCGCCAGCAGCACCTACCAGCGCGTGCTGGGCATTCTCACGGGCCAGCGCGGGCTGCTGCGCCCACCGGCCGCGGACTACATGGCGCAGCTCCAGCCACACGAGCGCGCGGCCATCACCGACTTTCTCGCGGCCGGTGTGGTCGGCGGCCCGGCCACGGTACGCGCGGGCCTGCAAGCCCTGGCCTACGCCACGCAGGCCGACGAGTTCATGCTGGTGAGCGACGTGTTCGACCCGCAGTTGCGCCTGCGCTCGCTCGACATCACGGCCCAGGCATGGGCGTAAGAACCGCTACCATGGCGGGTTGAATTCCCTGCGGCGGCCGCGCCGCCCCTATCTGCATGCCCGCGTTTTCGTTTGAAGCCCTGGACGCCCAGGGCCAGTCCCGCAAGGGCACCATCGAGGCCGACACAGCCCGCGCCGCCCGCAGCCTGCTGCGTGCCCAGGCGCTGGTGCCGCTGGCGGTGGAGCCCGTGGCCGTCCCGCCTGCGGGCGGCGCATCGGCCTGGGGGCAGCGCCTGTTCACGCGCCCGGTATTCAACGCCACGGGCCTGGCGGTGTGGACGCGCCAGCTCGCGGGCCTGGTGGCATCGGGCCTGCCGCTGGAGCGTGCGCTCACCGCGCTCGCCGACGAAGCCGAGGACGAGCGCCAGCACCATCTGGTGGCCGCGCTGCGTGCCGAGGTAAACGCCGGCTCCACCTTCGCGCGTGCGCTGACGCAGCACCCGCGCGAGTTCTCTGATATCTACTGCGCCGTGATCGGTGCAGGCGAAGCCAGTGGCAGTCTGGGCCTGGTGCTGGAGCGCCTGGCTGACGACCTGGAGGAACGCCAGCAGCTGCGCGCCAAAATCATCGGCGCGGCGCTGTACCCGGCGATTGTTACGGTGGTGGCGGTGGTCATCGTGCTGTTCCTTGTGGGCTACGTGGTGCCGCAGGTGGCCGGCGTATTCGCTGGCACCAAGCGCGCCCTGCCCTTCCTCACCGTGGCCATGATGGCGGTGAGCGATACCGTGCGCCACTACGGCTGGCTGATGCTTATCGCTCTTGTATTGATAGCTGCTGGCGCAAGGCTGGCGCTTGCCCAGCCGCATTTGCGCCTGAGGTTCGACGCTGCCTGGCTGCGTCTGCCGCTGATCGGGCGCCTGGCGCGCAGCTACAACGCCGCGCGCTTCGCCGGCACCCTGGCCATGCTCGCGGGCGCCGGGGTGCCCATCCTCAAGGCGCTGCAATCTGCCGCCGAGACGCTGAACAACCGCGCGCTGCGCGCCGACGCGCTGGATGCGCTGGTGCTGGTGCGCGAGGGCGCGCCTCTGGCTTCGGCGCTGGCGCAAAAGAAACGCTTTCCTGGCCTGGTTGCCATGTTTGCCCGGCTGGGCGAGCAGACGGGCCAGCTGCCCCTGATGCTGCAGCGTGCCGCCAACCAGCTCAGCACCGAGGTGCAGCGTCGCGCCATGCAGCTGGCCACGTTGCTGGAGCCCCTGCTCATCGTCACCATGGGGTTGGTGGTGATGCTCATCGTGCTGGCAGTGCTGCTGCCCATCATTCAGCTAAACCAGTTGGTGAAGTAAGCACGGCCCGGCGCCCATGCACCAGCATGGCGCGGCAGACACCGCCGGGAGCCCCCCCGCGCCGCCCGTGATGCACGGGAAACGGACACCCTAGCGGCCACCCCACGTCTTTGGCGCATTTTTTGCTTCTATCTGGTGCATCGCCTGTGGCTTGCAATTTCGCACCAAACCAAGGCAAATTCAGTGGGAGCGCTCTTATGGAAGCACTGAAACAGGGCATGGACGCCCTGTTCATTTTGTTAGGGGCCGTAATGGTTCTGGCCATGCATGCGGGCTTTGCCTTCCTGGAACTGGGCACCGTGCGGCGCAAGAACCAGGTCAACGCACTGGTGAAGATCCTGGTCGATTTCTCGGTCTCCACCATCGTGTACTTCACGGTGGGTTACGCCGTCGCCTATGGCACGGGGTTCTTCGTGGGCGCAGAGCAGCTGGCGGCACACAACGGCTATGCGCTGGTCAAGTTCTTCTTTCTGCTGACCTTTGCCGCCGCCATCCCGGCCATCATCTCCGGCGGCATTGCCGAGCGGGCCAAGTTCTGGCCCCAGCTGGTGGCCACGGCGGTCATCGTCGGCTTCGTCTATCCGTTCTTCGAGGGTATTGCCTGGAACCAGCACTTTGGTGTGCAGGCCGGCATCCAGGCGCTGACGGGCGCGGAGTTTCACGACTTCGCGGGGAGCGTGGTAGTGCATGCCGTGGGCGGCTGGATCGCCCTGGGTGCCGTGCTGCTGCTGGGCGCGCGCCGCAACCGTTACCGGCAGGGTGGCACCATTTCGGCCCACCCGCCGTCCAGCATCCCCTTCCTGGCGCTGGGCGCCTGGATTCTCACCGTGGGCTGGTTTGGCTTCAACGTGATGAGTGCGCAGACGCTGGACAAGATCTCCGGCCTGGTGGCAGTGAATTCGCTGATGGCCATGGTGGGCGGTACGCTCGCCGCCCTGCTGCTGGGCAAGAACGACCCAGGCTTCGTGCACAACGGCCCGCTGGCCGGTCTGGTGGCGGTGTGCGCAGGTTCAGACCTGATGCATCCGCTGGGGGCACTGGTGGTGGGGGCCGTGGCGGGCGCGATCTTCGTGGCCATGTTCACCCTGACGCAAAACAAGTGGAAGATCGACGACGTGCTGGGCGTGTGGCCGCTGCACGGTTTGTGCGGCGCCTGGGGTGGCGTAGCCGCCGGCATCTTTGGCAGCCAGGCCCTGGGCGGGCTGGGCGGGGTGAGCCTGGGCGCCCAGCTCATCGGCACAGCGATGGGCGTGCTTTGGGCTGCAGCGGGCGGGCTCATGGTCTACGGTGCGCTCAAAGCCACCGTGGGGCTGCGCCTGAGCCAGGAAGAGGAGTTCGACGGCGCGGATTTGTCGATTCACCGCATCAGCGCCACGCCGGAGCGCGAGGCCAACTGGTGAGCCAGACGCAGGCGGTACGAGCGCTCTTTATTCGATAGCTGCTTGCGCTTGCCTGCAAAGGGCTGAGGGCACTTTTAGCCCTCAATCCCTGCTACGGACCACCGGTGCGCTTGACCTTCGGGTCCGAGTAGGTCGGCGACTCTTTCGGAATCTCTTGCGCCATGCGCTCCTGCAGGCCGTCCTTGGTCACCTTGTCAGCCATGTCGACCGCCATGGTGCTGGCACGCCACATGGAATGAATGACTTCCAGCAACTGCTTGTACAAAGGCTCCTTCGGCGGCTGGGCCTCTTCCTCGCTCTTGGCGTCTTTCTTTTTCTGGGCCTCGGGAATGGTCCAGTCGCGGTTGGTGTTGTCGGCGTTGGACGGCTTGTCAGGCTCACGCACAATGGCACCCTCCCCCAGACGGTCCATGGACTCGACCGGGTTGGGCGCATTGACGGGTCGCACAGGCACAGCCCCCGAGGCGCCTGTGGAATACAAATCGGCGCCCTGAGGACGCCAATACGGCGATCGGTCTACGGGTGGCAATTGCATGGCAGTGGCCCTAGGTGTTGGTGGGACAGCAGGGTGGCATTCCACCCCTCTCGTATGCCATAACGGCAAAAAGAAGGGGGAATTTAGGCTTTTTTACGCGATCACACGCAAACCGAGGGTTAACCCTGATTTGCCACTACCAACTTACAGGAAGCGCTCCAGCAACTTGCGCGAATGCTTGTCCAGTGCCGAGACATCGCGCACGCGGTACTGCACGCCGTCGGCGCTGGCAATGAGCAGGTGCGTGCGCCCCTGCAGGCGGCGGATATCTTCCTCAGCCTTGAGCTGCAGGCGCGCGGGCCCGCGGTCGGTCAGCAGCTCCCAGGTGCTGGGTACGGAGAAGCTCGACACACCGTGGATCTTCTCGATCACCGGCACAAATTCGCGCACGGCCAGTTCTTCCTCGACCAGGGCGCGGGCCTCGGCGGGCAACTGCGCGAGACGCGGCACCCACAGCAGCTCGTGGCCGTCGCTGCCGACCAGGGACAGCCCCTCGTCTGGCGCCGCGATAGGAAAGGCACGCACCGGCGTCACTTCCTCGGGCTGGGTACTGCCCTCCAGTACAAGCTCCAGGCGCCCGTGGGCATTGCGTTGCAAGGTGAATTGGGAAGGAGTATGCATGGCTGCCCTTAAAGTTTGCCTGCCGGGTGGGCGGAATGGAGCGACGGCAGAATGCCGGCCGCCTGTGCGTCTTCCTCGGCGCGCCGGGCCTGGGCCTCGTACAAGCGCCAGTAGGCGCCCTGTTGTGCCATCAATTCATCGTGGGGGCCGACTTCGACGATCTCGCCGCGGTCCATGACCACCAGCCGGTCGGCCTTGCGCAGCGTGGACAGGCGGTGGGCGATGGCGATGGTGGTGCGGCCTTTCACGAGGTTGTCCAGCGCCTTCTGGATTTCCTTCTCCGTCTCGGTATCGACGGCCGAAGTGGCTTCGTCCAGGATCAGGATGCGCGGGTCGATGAGCAGCGCGCGCGCGATGCTGATGCGCTGGCGCTCGCCGCCCGACAGGCCCTGGCCGCGCTCGCCCACCAGCGAGTCGTAGCCGTGCGGCAGACGCAGGATGAATTCGTGCGCGTGCGCAGCACGCGCGGCGGCGACGATTTCCTCGCGCGTGGCATCGGGCTTGCCGTAGGCGATGTTCTCGGCCACGGTGCCAAAGAACAGGAACGGCTCCTGCAGCACCAGGCCGATGTGGCGCCGGAAGTCGGCCACGGCCATGCGGCGGATGTCCACGCCATCGACCAGGATGGCGCCGTCGCTCACGTCGTAGAAGCGGCTGATGAGGTTGACCAGCGTGCTCTTGCCCGAGCCGCTGTGGCCCACCAGGCCGATCATCTCGCCGGGGCGGATTTGCAGCGACAGGTTGCGCACCACCGTGCGGCTGCCGTAACGGAAGCCGATGTCGCGCATCTCGATGGCGCCGCGCACGTCATCGACCTTCACCGGATGGGCCGGGTCGGGCACGTTGCTCACGTGGTCCAGGATGTCGAAGATGCGCTTGGCGCCGGCTGCGGCCTTTTGCGTGACCGAGACGATGCGGCTCATGGAGTCGAGCCGTGTGTAAAAGCGCCCGATGTAGGCAATGAAGGCGGCCAGCACACCCACGGTGATCTGGTTGTGCGCCACCAGCCAAATGCCGAAGCCCCACACCACCAGCAGGCCGATTTCCGTCATCAGCGAAACGGTGGGCGAGAACAGGCTCCAGGTTTTGTTCAGGCGGTCGTTCACCTCCAGGTTGTGCTGGTTGGCCGCGCGAAAGCGCTGCGCCTCGCGCTTTTCCTGCGCAAAGGCCTTGACCACCCGGATGCCAGGAATGGTGTCGGCGAGCACGTTGGTCACCTCGCTCCACACGCGGTCGATGCGCTCGAAGCCAGTGCGCAGGCGGTCGCGCACGTTATGGATCAGCCAGGCGATGAACGGCAACGGCACCAACGTCACCAGCGCCAGCCACGGATTGATAGAGAACAGGATCGCCGCGGTCATGCAGATCATGAGCACGTCGGTCGCAAAATCGAGCGCGTTGAGCGAGAGAAAGACGTTGATACGGTCGGTTTCAGAGCCGATGCGAGCCATCAGGTCACCCGTGCGCTTGCTGCCAAAGTAGTCCAGCGACAGGCGCATCAGGTGCTCATAGGTGGTGGTGCGCAGGTCGGCACCGATGCGCTCGGACACCAGCGCCAGAATGTAGGTGCGTGCCCAGCCCAGGCCCCAGGCCAGCAGCGCCGACAGCAGCAGCCCGCCAAGGTACATGGCCACCAGGGAAGCCGAAATCTGCTGGCCGCTCTGGTACGGGATGAGGATGTCGTCCATGAGCGGGATCGTCATGTACGGCGGCACCAGCGAGGCCGCCGTGGAGGCCAGCGTGAGCGCAAAACCCGCTGCCAGCTGCTTCTTATACGGCCGCGCGAAGCGCCACAGGCGCAGCAGCACCCAGGTGGAGGTGTGCGGCTGCTGCGCGCGGGCGCAGGCCGGGCATTCCTCGCTATCAGGTGGCAGGGACGCGTGGCAGACGGGGCACAGGGCCTCTTCCTCCGGCGCCACCGGCGCCGCGCTGGCGCTGCCCAGGCGCTCCACGTGCTGCTCGAAGCGCTGCACCAACCGCAGCGCCTGGGCCTGTGCGCCCAGCGTGAAGCGCCACAGCTGCAGGCGCCGGCTGGCGTCGTGCAGCTCCAGCGTGCCGACGCCGCCATGGTCGAGCATGCGCAGCACCATGCCAGGCTGCAGGGGCCAGCTCTGCCACGCCGACGCCCCCGGCGCACGTGCCAGCAAACGCTCCGACGTAAGGGCCACCAGGCCGCTGCCGAACTGCAGCGTGTCGGAGAGGTCAACCGCCAGGGCGGCCTGGACGTTCTCCTGGGTAGCGAGTTGGGCGCGCAATTCGGCGCCCAGCCCGGTTTCCGACAGCCCCTGAAAGACACCCGAGGCGTCCACTGAATGGTGATGTTGCATTGTGTTTGGTATTCGTGTGCGGCAGCAGGCGGGCCTGCTCTCAGCTTAACGCCGCAACCCGCCGACGCGCTGACACGGCGCGCAGCCACCTGGCTGGGCGCACAATGAAGCATTCGAGCCGACCTCTTCCTCAACCGCTTTAATCCATGGCGAAATTCAACGACATCCAACTGCTGCGCACCACCTACCTGCGCGGCCCCAGCGTCTGGACCTACCGTCCCATCCTTGAAGTCTGGCTGGATCTGGGCGAGCTGGAAGACTGGCCCTCGAACAAGCTCCCCGGCTTTAACGAGCGCCTCACTGCCTGGCTGCCCGCGCTGGTCGAGCACCACTGCGGTGTGGGCGAGCGCGGCGGCTTCATCCAGCGCCTGGAAGGCGGCACCTGGATGGGCCATGTGCTGGAGCACGTCATCATCGAGTTGCTGAACCTCGCTGGCATGCCGGCCGAGTTCGGCCAGACACGCGAAATCTCGCAGCGCGGCGTGTACCGCATGGTGTTCCGCTGCCCCGAGGAGGACGTGGCGCGCACCGCGCTGGCCTGGGGCCACAAACTGCTCATGGCCGCCATCAACGACGAGCCGTTTGACCTCAAGCCCGCCATCCAGGCCATCAAAACCAGCATCAACGACCGGTATCTGGGCCCCAGCACGGGCTGCATCGTCGACGCCGCGGGTGAGCGGCGCATTCCGCACATCCGCCTGAACGACGGCAACCTGGTGCAGTTGGGCTACGGCGCAGCGCAGCGCCGCATCTGGACGGCTGAGAGCGACCAGACCAGCGCCATCGCCGAAGGGATTGCGCAAGACAAGGACTTCACCAAGCGCCTGCTCGCTGCCTGCGGCGTGCCTGTGCCCGAGGGCCGCGTGGTGGCCAATGCCGAGGAAGCCTGGGAAGTGGCCCAGGACATCGGTGGCCCCGTCACCGTCAAGCCCTCGGACGGCAACCACGCGCGCGGCGTGACGCTGGAGCTCACGGGCGAGGCTGAAATCAAGGCCGCCTTCGCGCTGGCAGAACCCGAGGGCTCGGAGGTCATCGTCGAGAAATTCATCGACGGCGTGGAACACCGCCTGCTGGTGGTGGGCGGCAAAGTGGTGGCCGCCACCAAGGGCGAAACGGTCAGCGTGCACGGCAACGGCAAAGCCACGCTGCGCGAACTGGTGGCGGTGCTGAACCAGGACCCGCGCCGCGGCCCCGAGCAGGAATACCCGTTGGACTGGATCAACCTCGAATCCGGCGCCGTGCAGCTGGAGCTGAAGCGCCAGCACGTCACGCCCGACAGCGTGATCCCGCAGGGCCAGAGCATTCTGCTGCAGCGCAACGGCAACATGGCCATCGACTGCACCGAGGACGTGCACCCCGACGTGGCCTACTACGCCCAGCTGGCAGCCAAGATCGTCGGTCTGGACATCGCCGGGATGGACATGATCCTCCAGGACGTGTCGCGCCCCATGAAGGAGCAAGGCGGCGCCATCCTCGAAGTGAACGCCGGCCCGGGCCTGCTGATGCACCTCAAGCCGACCAGCGGCACGCCGCGCCCGGTGGGCATGGCCATCGTGGACCACCTGTTTCCGCGCACCGAAGAGGGTACCGGCGCGGGCCGCATTCCGCTGGTGGGCATTGTGGGCACGCAGGGCAACGCCTTCATCGCGCGCCTGGTGGGCTGGCTGCTGCAGTTGTCGGGCAAGCTCACGGGCGTGGCCAGCAGCGAGGGCATGTTCCTGGCCAACCGCCAGACACAAAAGACCAACGCCGCCCACTGGGCCGGCGCGCACCGCCTGCTGACCAACCGCCTGGCGCAGGCCGCCGTGGTGCAGACCACGGCTCGCTCCATCCTGGAGGAAGGCCTGGCCTACGACCGCTGCCTGGTCGGCGTCGTGACCGACATGCAGGGCTGGGAAGACCTGGCCGACCACGACGTGCGTGAAGCCAAGCAAATGACGCGCGTGCTGCGCACCCAGATCGACGTGGTGCTGGACGAAGGCGCGGGTGTACTCAACGCCGACGACGCCCAGGTGGCCGACCTGGCGCGCCTGTGCGACGGCGAGGTGCTGTTCTACAGCCTGGCCGGCGACAACCCGCTCGTGGCCGCGCACCGCGCCGAAAAGGATGGCCGCGCCGTGTTCGTGCGTGACGGCCAGGTGGTGCTGGCCACCGGCGCCAAGGAGCGCGTGCTGGGCCGCCTGTCCAGCCTGAGCCTGGCGGGCGGCACGCAGCCGGACACGGCGGCACTGCTGGCCGCCATCGCCGCGGCCTGGGCCATGGACATTACGCCCGACCTCATTGCCGCGGGCATCAAAACTTTCGAGTACTGATTCAAAAACCATAGCTGCCAGCGCTTGCCAGATAAGCCTTAGATGCCAATTTGGCGTGAAATTTGCTGAAAGAACACCCCATGCAGATCACCCGTATCCGCGCCCTGCGCGGCCCCAACATCTGGACCCGCAGCACCGCTGTCGAGGCCATCGTGCAATGCAACGCCGCAGAGCGCGACATCAGCCTGCTGCCCGGTTTTGAAGACCGCCTGCGTGCACGCTTCCCGCGCATCGGCGCGCTGCGCCCCGAAGGCGCGGGCCAGCCCGTGTCGCTGGCCGATGTGCTGGAGGCTGCGGCGCTGTCGCTGCAGGCGCTGGCCGGCTGCCCCGTCACCTTCAGCCGCAGCCATGCCACCGTGGAGGAAGGCACGTACCAGGTCGTCGTCGAGTACACCGAGGAGGCCGTGGGCCTGCAGGCCATGGAGCAGGCCGACAAGCTGGTGCAGGCCGCGCTGGCCGACACCCCGTTCGACGCCGACGCCGTGATCGCCCAGCTGCGCGAGCTGGACGAGGACGAGCGCATCGGCCCCTCCACCGGCGCCATCGTCGACGCTGCCGTGGCACGCGGCATTCCGGTGCGGCGCCTGACCAGCGGCTCGCTGGTGCAGCTCGGCTGGGGCTCGAAGGCACGCCGTATCCAGGCCGCTGAACTGGACACCACCAGCGCCGTGGCCGAGTCCATCGCGCAAGACAAGGATCTGACCAAGCGCCTGCTGCACGCCGCCGGCGTGCCCGTGCCGCTGGGCCGCCCCGTGACGGACGTCGAGGACGCCTGGAAGGTGGCCGAGGAAGTGGGCCTGCCCGTGGTGGTCAAGCCGCAAGACGGCAACCAGGGCAAGGGCGTGACGGTGAACATCACCACGCGCGCCCAGCTTGAAGCCGCCTACGCCACCGCGCAAAGCTACAGCGACGAGGTGATGGTGGAGCGCTTTCTGCCCGGGCACGACTTCCGCCTGCTGGTCGTGGGCAACCAGCTTGTGGCCGCCGCACGGCGCGAGCCGCCGCAGGTGCTGGGCGATGGCGTGCACACCATCGCGCAGCTGGTGGACATCGTCAACCAGGACCCGCGCCGCGGCAGCGGCCACGGCACGGCACTGACCAAGATCCGGCTGGACGACATCGCCATCGCGCGCATTGCCGCCGAGGGGCTCGCCCCCGACTCCGTGCCGGCCCAGGGCCAGCGCGTGGTGCTGCGCAACAACGCCAACCTCTCCACCGGCGGCAGCGCCACCGACGTGACCGACGACGTGCACCCCGAGGTGGCGGCACGCGCCATTGAGGCGGCGCAGACCATCGGCCTGCACATCTGCGGCGTGGACGTGATTTGCGAAAGCATCCTGCGCCCGCTGGAGGAGCAGAACGGCGGCATCGTTGAAGTCAACGCTGCACCCGGCCTGCGCATGCACCTGGCGCCCTCGTTCGGCCGCCCGCGCGCCGTGGGCGTGCCCATGGCCGATGCACTGTTCCCGCCCGGCGAAGATGGCCGCGTGCCCCTGGTAGCGGTCACCGGCACCAACGGCAAGACCACCACTACGCGCCTGATCGCGCACCTGTTCACCGCGCACGGCTGGCGCACGGCCATGACCAACACCGACGGCGTGTACGTCAACGGCCGCCAGATCGACAGCGGCGACTGCTCCGGCCCGCGCAGCGCACGCAATGCGCTGGCCCACCCCGAGACCGACGCCGCCGTGCTCGAATGCGCGCGCGGCGGCCTGCTGCGCGAGGGCCTGGGTTTTGACCGCTGCCAGGTGGCCGTGGTCACCAACGTGGGCGAAGGCGACCACCTGGGCCTGAACTTCATCACCACCGTGCACGATGTGGCTGTGCTCAAGCGCGTCATCGTGCAAAACGTGGCCAATGACGGCTACGCCGTGCTCAACGCCGCCGACCCGCACGTGGCCGCCATGGCCAGCGCCTGCCCCGGCAAGGTGATCTTCTTCGCACTCGACCGCCACCACCCGGTGATGGCCACGCACCGCGCCCAGGGCCAGCGCGTGGTGTACGTGGACGGCGAGCACATCGTGGCGGCGGAAGACTCCTGGCGCGAGCAGATCGCGCTGCGCGACATTCCCCTCACGCGCAATGGCACCATCGGCTTCCAGGTGGAAAACGCCATGGCTTCGATTGGCGCAGCCTGGGCGATTGGCCTGCCGTGGGACACCATCCGCCGCGGCCTGGCCGGCTTTGTGAACGACAGCGACAACGCACCCGGCCGCTTCAACGTGATGGACTACCGCGGCGCCACCCTGATTGCCGACTACGGCCACAACCCCGACGCCATCCGCGCCCTGGTGCAGGCCGTGCAGGCCATGCCGGGGGAGAAACGCAGCGTGGTCATCAGTGGCGCGGGGGACCGGCGCGACCAGGACATCACCGAGCAGACGCGCATCCTGGGGGAAGCGTTTGACGACGTCATCCTCTACCAGGACGCCTGCCAGCGTGGCCGCGCCGACGGCGAGGTGCTGGCGCTGCTGCGCCAAGGCCTCGAGGGCGCACCACGCACGCGCTACGTCACGGAGATCCACGGCGAGTTCCTGGCCATCGACCACGCACTGGCACGCCTGCAACCAGGCGATCTGTGCCTGGTGCTGGTCGATCAGGTGGAAGAGGCCCTGGCCCACCTGGCCCGCCGCTGCGCGGAGGCCGCGTAATGCGCAGCCCACGCGCCGCTGCCGCCGCACTGCTGCTGGCCGCCCACGGCGCGTGGGCTGCGGGCGAGAAGATTGGCACCGTGGACACGGCCTTCCAGTGGATTGGCCGCGACCACGACATCATCGTCGAGGCCTACGACGACCCGGCCGTGCAGGGCGTGACCTGCTACGTCTCGCGCGCACGCAAGGGCGGTATCAAGGGCACGCTGGGCCTGGCCGAGGACCGGGCCGAGGCCTCGATCGCCTGCCGCCAGGTCGGGCCGATCAGCTTTCCGAAGCCCCCGGTGAAGCAGCAGGAGGAAGTGTTCAGCGAGCGCATGTCCCTGCTGTTCAAGCGCCTGCGCATCGTGCGCATGGTGGACGTGCAGCGCAACACGCTGGTGTACCTGACCTACTCGGACAAGCTCATCGACGGATCGCCACAGAACAGCGTCACCGCCGTGCCGGTGGACCGTGGCACGCCGATCCCCGTGAAGAATTAGTAACAAAAACAGCTGCTAGCGCCTATGCAGAAAGCGCCAGTAGCTATTAAAAGCAGAGCATTCAAGCCGGCTCCGCAAGAATCTGGCGCAGCGCCTGCTCGAATACCTCGGGCGGCTGGCCACCCTGGATCAGGTGGCGCCCGTTGACGATGACCGAGGGCACCGAGCGGATCCCGTTGGCCTGCCAGAACTGCGCCTGCGTGCGCACCTCGTCGGCATAGGCGTCGCTGTCCAGCACCTGGCGGGCCTGGTCGCCATCCAGCCCCGCATCGGCCGCAAGACGCACCAGCACCTCATGGTCGGACGGGTTCAGGCCGTCGGTGAAGTAGGCCTTGAGCAAGGCCTGCTTCAGCGCCTTCTGCGCGCCCGGCATGCCACACACCGCAGCCCAGTGCAGCAGGCGGTGCGCATCGAACGTGTTGTAGATGCGGCGGCGCGCGCTGCCGAAGACGAAACCCAGCGCAGCGCCCCGCGCCGCGATGGCGTCGTGGTTCTGGCGCACCTGCTCTGGCGTCAGGCCGTACTTCTCTTGCAAGTGTTCGCCAATGTCCTGTCCAGCAGCAGCCATGCGCGGATTCAGCTCGAAGGGCTGAAAGCGCAGCGTCACCGCCACGTCCGCAGGCAGGCGCTGCAGTGCCTGGTCCAGCGACTGCAGACCAATCGCGCACCAGGGGCACGACACATCGGAGACGAAATCAATCGAGAGTGCGGAAGAAGTCATGGCAGCAGCCCACCAGGCAGGAAAAGCCCCATGGTAGCCCGGCATGCCCACACGTGCCGCGCAGTCCAGGCCCTGCCCACATAGCCCTGACGGGCTCAGGGGCGTCACATACATGACCAGACAATAGTTGCCTAGTCAATTAAATTACGCCGCGTGAACGACAACCCCGCCACATCCTCCGGCCCGTACGCAGCCGGCACCTTCACGCCCGACCAGAGCGTGGGCTACCTGATGCGCCAGGTGCTGAACTCGATCCGCTCCCAGGCGGATGCGCGCCTGGCCTCTTGCGATATGACCTACGTGCAGTGGTTGCCGCTGTACAAGCTGATGCTGCAGGAAGGCGCGACCACGGCCAGCCTGGCGCGCGAGCTGGCCATCGACCCCGGTGCCATGACGCGCTCGGTGGATCGGTTAGTCGCCAAGGGGCTGGTGCGGCGCGAACGTTCGCAGCAGGACCGGCGCGTCGTGCACCTGGAACTGACCGCCGAGGGCCGCAGCGCAGCGCAGCGCGTGCCGGCCGTGCTGTCCGAGGTGCTCAACGCCCACCTGCACGGCTTTTCCGACGCTGAATGGCGCCAGCTACTGCACCTGTTGCAGCGCATGCAGGCCAACGGCGAGGCCCTGCGCCAAGCCCCCACCGACTGAGCCCAGAAACCATGTCCTCATCCCCTACCGTCCAGGGCGCCCGTTTGCGCCCGCTGGCTGCGGCCCTGGCCACGGCCCTTCTGCTCGGGGCCTGCGCCAGCCCCGGAGCCGATACCCGGCCGCTGGAAGCGCTGACGCCAGCACAGCTGGCGCTGCACCCGCAGCCCAGCCCTGACATACAGCCACAGTGGTGGCGCTCCCTGGGCGACGCCCAGCTGGACTCGCTGGTGGCCCAGGCCCTGCAAGGCAGTCCGAACCTGGCCGTGGCCCGCGCGCGCACCCAGCGCGCGCAGGCCCTGGCCCAGGCACTGCACGCCGCCAACGGCCCGCAGGCCACCCTGGGGGTGGACGCTTCGCGCCAGCGCTACACCGCCAACGGGCTGGTGCCACCGCCCGTGGCAGGCCATTGGTGGAACAGCGCCTCGGTGCAGGCGGGCTTGGTGTGGTCGCCCGACTTTTTTGGCCAGCACGCCGCTGAACAGGCCTCGGCCCTGGGCCAAGCCCAGGCCGCGCAGGCCGACGCCGCCGCCGCCGAAACGCTGCTGGCGCTGCAGGTGGCCCGTGGCTACGTGGCACTGGCGCGCACGCTGGCGCAACAAGACTTGGCCCGCCGCACCTTGGCGCAGCGCCAGGAAATCCGCGACATCACGCACCAGCGCCTGGGCGCTGGCCTGGACAGCCGCGTGCAAGACACCCAGGCCGCCGCAGCCCTGCCCGACATGCGCGCGCAAATCGAAGCACTGCAGGAACAGGCGGTGCTGACCCGGCGCCAGCTGGCCGTGCTGGCAGGCCAGCCCCCGGATGCGCTCCGTGCCCTGGCACCACGGCTGGCGGCACTGATCCTGCAAACGCCACCGCAGGCCCTGGGCGCCGACCTGCTAGGCCGGCGCCCCGACGTGGTGGCCGCCCGCTGGCGGGTGGAGGCCGCCACGCAGGATGTGACCGTGGCGCGTACGCAGTTTTACCCCAACGTCAACCTCAGTGCCTTCATCGGCCTGAACGCGCTGGGCATGGACCAGTTGCTGCAAGCCAGCAGCCGCCAGATCGGCGTAAGCCCCGCCCTGCGCTTGCCGCTGTTTGACGGCGGCCGGCTACGCGCACAGCTGGGCGGCAAGCGCGCCGACCTGGACGTGGCCATCGCCCAGTACAACGCCACGGTGCTTGACGCGGTGAAGGAAGCAGGCGACGCCATTACCTCGGGCCAATCGCTGGAACGCCAACATGCCGAACAGGGGCAAGCACTGGACGGCGCGGAGCAAGCCTACGCGCTGGCGCTGCAGCGCTACCGCGCGGGCCTGGACAGCTATCTGGTCGTGCTCAACGCCGAATCCCAGGTACTGGCGCAGCGCCGGCTGGCGGCGGATCTGCGCGCGCGCCAGTTCGATACCTATCTGGCATTGATGAAAGCCCTCGGGGGCGGCTGGAACGACACCGCCTTGCAACCGCATGCCCTTGCCGCCGAGTAACCCAGGACACCCACCACTATGAGCGATACCCCCAAACACACCCCCGCCACCAAGCGCCGCCGTGGTCTCTCTGTGATCGCGACCGCCGTCGCCGTAGCAAGCCTGGCCTGGGGCGGCTGGCACTGGATGCATGCGCGCCACTTCGAAACCACGGACAACGCCTACGTGGCCGGGAACGTAGTGCAGATCACCCCACAGATCGGTGGCACGGTCGTGGCCATTGCCGCCGACGACACTGACTTCGTCAAGGCCGGGCAGCCCCTGGTGCGGCTGGACACGGCGGACATGCAGGTGGCACTGGAGCAGGCCAGCGCCCAGCTGGCGCAGACCGTGCGTGAGGTGCGCACGCTGTTCGCCAACAACGCGGCGCTGAAAGCACAAGTCAGCCTGCGCGAGGCCGACCTGGCGCGCCTGCAATCGGATTTGGCACGCGCGCAGGATGACGTGAACCGGCGCGCCCCCTTGGTGAGCACCGGGGCCGTCGGCACGGAAGAGTTCCAGCACACCCAGTCCCAACTGGCGGCGGCGCGCAGCGCCCAAGCCGCCGCCCAAGCCGCTGTGCAGGCCGCGCGCGAACAGCTCGCCGCCAGCCAAACGCAGACCGAAGGCACCACGGTGGAGGCACACCCCAACGTCTTGCGGGCTGCCGCCAAAGTCCACGAGGCCTACCTGGCCCTGCAGCGGGCCACGCTGCTCGCGCCGTTGGATGGCCATGTGGCGAAGCGCGGCGTGCAGATTGGCCAGCGCATCGCGGCCGGGGCGCCGCTGATGACCCTGGTGGCGCTGGACCAGCTCTGGGTGGACGCCAATTTCAAGGAAAGCCAACTGCAGCAGCTGCGCATTGGGCAAAAGGCCGAGCTGCACGCCGACGTGTACGGCACCAAAGTGGTCTACCACGGCACCGTCGTTGGCCTGGGGGCGGGCACCGGTGCCGCCTTCGCACTGCTACCCGCACAAAATGCCACGGGCAACTGGATCAAGGTGGTGCAGCGCGTGCCCGTGCGCATCGCTCTTGACGCACAGGAACTGGCCAGCCACCCGCTGCGTGTGGGCCTGTCGATGGAAGCCACCGTGGATATTCGCGACCAGGAGGGCAAGAGCCTGTCGGACATCCCGCGCACCACGCCGGTCGCCGCCACGACGGTGTTCGATGACCAGATGCGCGACGCCGATGCGTACGTGGCCAAGATCATCAGCGCCAATCTGGGCCGCAGACAAATCGCCGCTGCCCCCACCGCCACGCAGCTGCACTGAGCGCATGCAGGAAGCCGCATACGATGTCTAACTCCACAACGGCGAGCCCGCACACGGAACCCACGCCACTGCATGGCGCACAGCTGCTGCTGGGCACCCTGTCGCTGTCCCTGGCCACGTTCATGAACGTGCTCGACTCCTCGATCGCCAACGTGTCCCTGCCAGCAATCGCCGGGGATCTGGGCGTGAGCCCTAACCAGGGCACCTGGGTGATCACCAGCTTTGGCGTGGCCAACGCCATCTCGGTCCCGCTGACGGGATGGCTGACCCAACGCTTCGGCGCGGTACGCTTGTTCACCCTGAGCGTTCTGCTTTTCGTGCTGACCTCCTGGCTGTGCGGCTTCGCCCCCTCGCTGGACATGCTGGTGTTCTTTCGGGTGCTGCAGGGCCTGGTCGCCGGGCCGATGATTCCACTGTCGCAAACCCTGCTGCTTGCCAGCTACCCACGGGCCAAGGCCGGCACAGCCCTGGCACTCTGGGGGGTTACCACTTTGGTAGCGCCCGTGGTTGGCCCCCTGCTGGGCGGCTGGATCACCGACAACATTTCTTGGCCGTGGATCTTCTACATCAACGTACCCATCGGCTTGGTAGCTGCGCTGCTGACCTGGAGCATCTACCGCCACCGGGAAACGCCCACACGCAAGCTGCCCATCGACACCGTGGGACTCACCCTGCTGGTACTCTGGGTGGGGGCGTTGCAGCTGATGCTCGACAAGGGCAAGGAGCTGGACTGGTTCGCGTCTGGCGAAATCATTGCCCTGGCTGTTGTGGCTGTCGTAGCTTTCGCGGTGTTCCTGGTGTGGGAGCTGACGGAGGAGCATCCCGTGGTGGATTTGCGCCTTTTCAAGCGCCGCAATTTCGCCTTTGGTGCGTTAGCGTTGTCCGTGGCCTATGCACTGTTTTTTGGCAACGTGGTCCTCATGCCACTGTGGCTGCAGCAGTGGATGGGTTACACCGCGACATCGGCCGGCATGGCCCTCGCGCCCGTCGGGTTGTTCGCCATTCTTCTCACGCCGCTGGTTGGCCGCAAGGTCGGCCAATGGGATCCGCGCCGCATGGCCACGGGTGCCTTCCTGGTGTTTGCCCTGGTGCTTTGGCTTCGCTCCCAATTCACGGTGCAGACGGATTTCATGCATGTGCTGATTCCCACACTCATTCAAGGCGCGGCGATGGCATTTTTCTTTATTCCACTCACCACCATCACCTTGGCAGGGCTGACGCCTGATCGCATCCCCGCCGCAGCAGGCCTGAGCAATTTCACCCGCATCACGGCAGGTGCCATGGGCACGTCCGTCGCAACGACCCTGTGGGATGACCGTGCAGCAATGCACCACGCGCATATGACCGAACCGCTTGTACAGGGACAAGGCCTCTTCGCCTTGGCTCTCGACAGCCTGCAGGCTGCTGGACTGAGTGCGGAGCAAGCGCTGGCGCAGATCAACCGGCTGATCGACCAGCAAGCGTACACGCGCGCTGTGGATGATATTTTTCTCGGCTCCGCCTACCTCTTCATCGCACTGATCATTTTGATCTGGCTGACGCAGCGGCCCTCGAAGGTCACGGGCGCAGCTCCCCCCGACGCGGGTGGCGCACACTGAGCGCCACCTTCCCTGGCTCTCCACTGTTCAGCCCCGGCACCGCCGGGGCTTTTTTCATGATGCGTGCGCAACCAGCTCGGACCAACCCGTCCAGAGAATTTCAATGCCAATACAAAAGAGAATGAACGCCACCAGGCGCATCATGACCAATGTGCCCACGGGCCCCAGGCGCCGCAGCAAGGTCGAGGCGTTACGGTAAATCAGATACACCACGGCCATCGTGAGCGTAGCCCCCAGCACCGCCACGACGGCACCAAGTAGATACAGGGCCGGGGTTTTAGGAAGCTTGGCGCCCAGTGCAATCGATGCAGCAATGGCCCCCGGGCCCGTAGTCAATGGAAAAGACAACGGAAAAAAACTGCGCCGTACGATCTCCTCGTCCGACAGCGGCAAAGATTCACGGGCCACGGCGGCTGTCACATCATCCTCTGCACTGCTGTTCAGCATCCGCCAGCCAGTCGCCGCCACCAGCAAGCCACCGCCAATACGCACGATTGGCAGCGAAATGCCGAAAAGCTCGAGCACATAAGTGCCCACCAGCATCGAAACGATCAGGATGATCCAGCCATTGATGGCGACTTGGCGTGCCAAGCGTTGCGTCACCAGCGGGTTGCCCCCGGCCGTTGCCGTGAAGATCGGCGCCGTGCCCAATGGATTAATGATAGGCAACAACGTCAGCGGAACGATGATGAAAGCCTGAAAGAAATCGATCACAACTTGCATACGCCCCCTGATTTCAGCAGGAATATTTTCTTCCAAAACGAAAACCCCCGCAGCTTGTTAGCTACGGGGGTTTCACAATATTAGCCTGACGATGACCTACTTTCACACGGGAATCCGCACTATCATCGGCGCGAAGTCGTTTCACTGTCCTGTTCGGGA
>Ga0222428_100283_pt1 | contig 29177 bp, 28 predicted proteins | sample 2B5Ametagenome_FD_182471 | JGI IMG/M metagenome (GOLD analysis project Ga0222428, IMG submission 182471) | Enriched microbial communities from leaf-cutter ant dump, University of Wisconsin, Madison, United States - 2B5A (version 2) | ecosystem: Environmental > Terrestrial > Nest > Insects nest >...
CCTAGTGGGCACCTTCCGCTGCATCGCCAAGTCAGCCGCGGGCATGTTGACGCTCGCGCCGCTGGCCGATGGCGACCGCGGCGCCATCGTCAACACTGCGTCGGCCGCCGCACAGGATGGCCAGGTTGGCCAGGCCAGCTATGCTGCCAGTAAGGCTGCCATCGTGGGCATGGCCTTGCCGATTGCGCGCGACATGATGGACGAAGGGATCCGGGTCAACACCATCATGCCGGGGATCTTCGGAACACCATTGCTGCTGGGCCTGCCGGACAACGTCAAGCAGGCGCTGGCGGCCAGCGTGCCCTTTCCCAAGCGTTTGGGCGATCCCGATGAATTCGCGCAGGCCGTCGAGTTTCTCGTCACCTGCGGCTACATGAACGCCGAGTCCATTCGGGTGGATGGCGCTATTCGCATGGCGCCGCGCTGACGCCTGAAATCTTGGCCCATCAGGAAGCGTCATGTCCGAAAATTCTGTCATTCTCGAAAAGCATGGTGCTGTTGCGACCATCACACTCAATGCGCCTCAGAAAAAGAATGCGCTGAGCACGTCTGTCGTCAACGTGCTAGCTGGCGTCATTGCAGACGTCGAACGTGACGGCTCGATTCGCGCTTTGCTGCTGCGCGGCGAGGGCCGGATGTTCAGTTGCGGCGGCGACATCGACGAAATGGCGGCAGCAGGCGAAGCGTTGTCTACCTTGGTCGATGACGAATTGAGGGTGGTCGAACGCATGATTCCTCAATTCGCCAGCCTGCCATTCCCGGTGGTCTGCGCCGTACAAGGCGCGGTCGCTGGAGGCGGCCTCGGACTAGCATTGGCCTCTGACTACCTGATTGCCGCAAGTGGGACGAAATTCGTGGCGGCCCACACCGGCCTTGGATACGCGGGGGATTTCGGCATCAGCTGGCTCCTGCCGCGCGCAGTGGGCGGACGACGCGCACGCGACATGATCCTGACCAACCGCGTGGTCGGTTCGGATGAAGCCTTGGCCTGGGGATTGGTCGAGAAAGTAGTTCCGGGCGAGAGCCTGCTGGACGAAGCGCAGCGCATGACGGTGCAATTCTCGACCGGTCCTACGCATGGTTATGCGGGCGCCAAGCGCCTGCAACTTGCTGCCTTCGAGAGCGGTCTGGTGACCTCATTGAGGTTAGAGGCGGCCGAAATGAATCGGGCCTCGAAAACCACGGATTCGCTGGAAGCGGTCCACGCGTTCGTCGCAAAGCGAGTGCCTCAGTTTACCGGACGCTGATCGGTTGTAGACGCATCCAGTTGGTGGAGTTCAATTGCCGTTGGCGTCAGGTAATGGATAAACCCAACTGGCGTCGGATTTGCCAGGATACAGTGCCACCATGTATCTGTGCAGAAATCAGCATGCCGAGTCGTTGTTCGATGACCGGCTTCCACGGCACCAGGCTGAACCCCATACCGTCATCCAGCATCGCGTAGCGCCCGCTGGCCAGCATGAGGCTGCGGCGGTAGATACCCGCCACGCGCTGCCCCTCAGCTACCGGACGATGCTCCAAGCCCGTATCAGCGGCAATGTCCTTCGCGGCCTGCGCCACTTCCCGATTGCGCAACGCGCCCAGCAGATTGCGCGCCAGGATCACGCGCTGGCCGCGCCGCTCGGCCAGTCCCTGTTCGGCCAGGAAATCGGCGCGCTGCTGTAGCGCCTGCTTGGCCTCGCCGCCAAAGCCCAGGTCACCCAGACCGGAGCCGCCGCCGATCAACTGCTGATCCAGCCAGGTGGCACCGATCACGCGGGCCTGCCGCTCGATGGGCAGGTGCGATTTCAGCTCCACGGCCACGCCGCCCAGGCGCTGCGCGTCGTACTGGCGGCCACGCTCAGGCAAGTCACCGGGCACCTTCCATAGTCCCTCAGCGACGCGCTCCACGATGCCCGCTCGGCGCAGGGCTTCAAGGCGGCGGACATGGGCCGCAACCACTTCATGCGGGTCGCGGCCATCCTTGGCCTGGCCTTGTGCAATGGCCAAGTGATGGTCGGTGCGGTACAGCCCATTGGTCGCCAGCGCGGTGATGGTCTTGTCCGCTGCGCGCACCTCGGCGGAGCCTTTCACCTCGACCACTGCGCTCATGGGGTACTGCTCCAGTTCCGTCCTGGGCGGCAGCGCCACATAGTGGGCCTTGCCGTCGATGCCATCGACCACCAGATAGCCCCGGTCGTACAGTTCGTCGGCCAGTCCTTTGCCCGCCACGCGGCCGATGATGGAGTGTCCATCCTCGCCCGGTTGGAACACGGCCAGGTCACGCTGCTTGCCGCCCATCGCGCGCTGCATGGTGCGGATGATGTCGCCACGTTCTCCCATGGCCCGCAAGGTTTTCTCGGCATCGGCATGCACGGCCCAAGTGCCGGGCTGGGTCTGCGTGGCAAGCCCCATGCGTTGAAGCCGCTGCAAGCGCCCGACCAGCAGCAGACGCTGGCGTTGCAGTTTGGGTTCGTTGAAGCGCTCGACCTTCACCAGGCCGTCCACCGCCTCGCGCTGGAGGGTGCGATCCAGGCTCGTCCACCGCTCCTGTTCCACTTCGCGGGCTAGGGTGCGCTGGATCTCCAGCTCGGTGCGCGGCCCCAGCCATTCGGTGGCCAGTTCCATCGCCCGCTCGCGCATGCCGCGGGTGATGTACTCCTGCGAAATGATGAGATCCTTGCCAGTGTCGTCCTTGCCGCACAGCACGACATGGGTGTGCGGGTTGTCGGTATTCCAGTGATCGACCGCCACCCAATCCAGGCGGGTGCCCAGGTCGGCCTCCATGCGCTGCATCAGGTGCCGGGTGTAGGTGCGCAGGTCTTCGAGCTGCTCCGCATCCTCGGGCGAGACGATGAAGCGGAACTGGTGGCGGTCGCCCTTGCCACGCTCCTCGAAGGCGGCCGTGTCCGCCTCGTCGGTGATGGCGCCATAGGCACGGCCCTGTCCACCCTGGCGGTCCACGCCTTCGCGCTCGATGTAGCGCAGGTGCTGCACGGTGGAGCGGCCGCTGGCCTGCTGCAAATACACCAGCCGCACCTTGACCGTGGCCCGGCGAGAAAGCGCCGTCAACGACTGGCCCGTGAAGCGGGCTGCGACATGACCGCGCCCCAGGCGCGAACCGGGGGGCTTGCCGGTGGTCTTGCGCCCCCGGCCAGAGACGCCAGCGGCCTTGCTCGTCTGGCGCAGCACCTGGGCAATGAAGGTGTCGCCGCGCTGCCTGGGCTTGCTGGGCCGCACGCGAAAACGGTCATCGTCACCGGGATTTCCGCGCTGGCTCATGATGCAGTCCCCACCAAGCCCATCGCGCCCGAGCGCATGCGGCACACGGTATTCCCAATGCCCGCAAGGCCTTGGGGCTGCTGGCGGCACGAAGCCACCTTGTGGCGAGTGCCGCCCCCAACCCACGTGCAGACTGGCTTTGCGCGCGCCGTGGTGCCGCGCCCTTCAATCTTGCCTTCCGCCTTTGCCCTTCGCTGTCGCTCCGGGCATCGTCGGCCCGGCGGCGTTGCTGCACCCGCAGCCAGCCCGCCGGCAAACGCACCAATGGCCGCAGGCCGAGCGCGTTCGAGGCAAGACGCCTGCACGCTGGACGGCTGCGCCGAAGGCGGCGCGAAGTGCGGTGCCCAATGCGTAGGATTGGCACCCGCACTGCACGCGCGACGACACGGCGAAGACCTGCAGAACGACGCGCCTGATAGCACGACAAGAGGCACGGCGACGTGCAGCGAATCGGCGGCCTTCATGGGCGGGACTCCAGCCAGACCGGATGCGCGACGCCGATCACGGCGGATGCGCTGACCGGGCCGAAATAGCGGCTGTCGAACGACGCCGGATTCGTCACGCTCAACAGGAACAGCTCGCCGTCGGCCAGCGGCCGGCAATGCTGCCAGGATGGCAGCGGGTGGCCCAGCCGGTCGGCAGGCAGCGCGGCAGCCACCGGCACGCCGTCGATGCGAACCTGACCGGCAACGATGCAGACGTGTTGCGGCGCGACTGCACCCACGCGCTTGAGCAGTGGGACGTGTGCCGGCAGGTAGCCGCGCTGCGCAGCGAGCGCGGCAGCGTCGGCAGGCAATCGGGTCAGGACGATGCTGCCCACGGACAAGGGACGTGGCAGCGAGTCGGCGCCATGGCGCTGCGGATCGACGCGATACCAGCCGACCGGAACGCTGTCAGACGGGTTGTAGATCAGGCGCGGCAACGGCTGTACGAAAGCTGCCCAGGCTAGCGCAGCGAGGCCGACGGCGGCGAAGCCCGCCAGCACGAGGCGAGCGCGCAGGCGCGAGCGAGGAAGCGGCGCGGCTTTGGGTGTGCGTGCGGCGGTGGGATGGGCCGTCATGGCAGCGCCCTCCCGGCCAGCCAGGCGGCGTGCCGGTCGGCGGTGTATCCGGGCAGCGGCAAATGCGCGGCGAGCCGGTTGGCGAGCGTGCGCCAGTAGGCGGGCGACACGTCAATGGCAGCGATGCCCAGCGCCTCGATGCTGTCGATGCGTTCCAGCACGGCGCGCACATTGGCGTCACCTTCTGCATGCAGCAGCAGGCACGCGCCTGGCTGCACGCCGGGGATGCGCTGCGTGGCATCAAGCGGTGTAGCAGCCTGCATCACCATGAGCTGCCAGCGGATCGTGCCGTAGTCGTTGGCCTGCCAGCGAACGCGGCAGAGCATTGCACCCGGCATGAACATGGCGCAGCGCCGCCAGCGATCGAGCTGGAGCGTGCGCGCTGGTTCGCCGAAGCGCAAGTAGAGCTTGAAGCGCGGTTCGATGTAGGCGAGCGATACGCGCGTCAGCGGCGCGCTGGCGGGTTGGCTGGAAGGTGATGTGCGCGCAGTCATGGCCGCGATGGCGGCAGGCACGGCAGCAGACAATGCGGATGTGGTCATGGCGTGTTCTCCCTGCGGTGTTCTGGAAACTCGCGCTCCAGCAAACCGCGCAGCAAGTCGGCCACGGTCACGCCTTGCGTGAAGGCCGACACCTTGATGCGCGCCCGCATGGCGGGCGTGATGTCGAGGGTCAGGCGTGCGGTGTAGAGGTCGCCTTTGTTGAGCGCATCCGCGTCGCCCTGGCGAATCCACGCCTCAGCGTGTGGATTGGCGGGCGGACGCGCGCCGATGCCGACCCGCTTGGCCGGGCGTTTGCTGTTGGGTGGGTTGCTGTTGTCGCTCATGACGGCCACCGCAGCAGCTCATCGACCAGCGCGGTGATTTCCTGCGCCGCTGCGCTATCGGGGGCTGTCTCCCGCGCCAATCGACCCGCAGCCACGCTGTCGGCAAAGACGATGCGCTGGCGCACCTCGCAGCGCAGCGCTGGCAACGGCTGTTCGGCCAAGGCTTGCCGTGCTTCGCGCCCGATCACCGTGGTGCTGACGCGCCGGTTGATGACAAAAGCCGCCGCTAGCTGCGGCCGGAACACCTGGGCCTCACGGATCAGCGCCACCATCTCGGCGCTGGCCCACAGGTCATAGGGGCTGGGCTGTACCGGAATCAGCACCCGTTCGGCCGCCAGCAGCGCAGAGCGCGCCAAGGCGGCGATCCGGGGTGGCCCGTCGATGATGACGTGATCGGCCCGCCTGGCGAGTTCTGGGGCTTCCTGGTGCAGTGTCTCGCGTGCCAGGCCCACGGCGCTGAACAGCCGTGGCAAGCCTTGCTGGCTTCTGCGCTGCGTCCAGTCGAGCGAGGAACCCTGCGGGTCGGCATCCAGCAGGACGACGTGCAGGCCGCGCAGCGCCAGTTCGCCAGCGATGTGCGTGGCGAGCGTGGTCTTGCCGACACCGCCTTTCTGGTTGAGCAAGGCGACGATCATGGCGCGGCCCTCCAGCTTGGAAGACCGGACTGTTTTTGCCGCGTCGAACGGGGTGTTTTTTGCAGTTCTTGCTGGCTGTTTTTTCTGCCTGCGGCAGTTGTCCACCGCGATGCTGCTTCTCTACTAATAGTTAGAGAATTTAAGTTAGTAATGTTAGAGGGATCGCAAACCCGCGCCGTTACTGGCTTTCCGGCGTTTTCGTACTCCTGATAGCACGATAGGCGTACTCCTGATAGCACGACACCTCTTACTCCTGATAGCACGACCCCATCCACAGCTTGTCCCGCTGTTATCCCCGTGCCGTCTGCGGCACGGGCCGGAAGGTCAGCAATTCCATGTCGTCCTCGGGAATCCGCACGATGCCCAGCTCGTATCCCGGCAGTGATTGCCGGGCGACCAGCGCCCGCAGGTCGTAGGCGAAATCCGAAAACCGCGTGCTGCTGCCCGACTTGCGGTGCAGATGCCGGAAGTCGAACTGCCAGCCGTATTCCTGCCGGCCGCCATGCTTGCGCACCAGGCGGTACAGCCAGCGCTCGATGCCGCCCGTGAGTCGGAAGTACGTCGGGTCGATGGTCAGCACCAGGGCGGCGTCCAGCACGCCCGCATAGAACCAGTCCGGCAGGATCAGCTCGATGCCCAGCGGCGTGCCTCTGGCATCGGCCAGTTCCTTCCATTCGTTGATCCACGAAAAGCGGTGCAAGCGCCTTCCCGTGGTTTCGCGGATGGACGTGGCCACTGTGGTCGATTGCAGCCGATCCAGCGCGGCCTTGAGACGCTGGTAGTCGCGCAGCGACTTGCCGCGCCCGATGAAGCGCAGGATCTCGTAGGGCGTAGCCTGCATCCGCCGGGACGGCTGGATGCCCGCATCCTTGGCTTCGACGATCTGGCTGGCCGCCCAGATCAGGATGTCGGCATCCCAGATGGTGGCGATGCCATGCTCCTGCGTGCCTTCCACGCGAATGGTGATGTTGCCGCTGCGGAAGTCGATCGGCGCGGTGCGCCGCGACTTCGCCAGCGAGAAAAACGGATAGGCCATCAAGTCCTGGGCATCGCGCGGTGCCATGTCCTCGCCCGGCAGTGCGCGGAACAGGTCGAGCTGTTCGCGCTGCTGCAAGGCGTGCCCTGGTGGGCGGGACATGGCGATGGCCACCGGCGATGCGCCGATCAGCGCGCACGGCTGTCAGCCAAGTGGTGCTCGGCATATTCGGGGTCGGACGTGGTCTCGAAGCTGCGCGTTTCCGCCCAGGCATCGAGGTCGGCCACGGCGTACATGACGCGGCGACCGAACTTGCGAAACTTCGGGCCACCACCGATGACGCGCTGTTTCTCCAGCGTGCGCGGTGACAGGCGCAGGTAGTCGGCAGCCTCATCGTTGGTGAGATAGCGTTGGGGTTGTGCAGGTGTGGCAACGGGAGCGGCGGCAGGCCGCAAGGGAGCGGGTCGCATGGGATGTACCTCCATCAAGCCCGGCCACACAGCGCAGCCGGATGGAGGCAGTCTCAAGAAACTTGGGGCTCTTGCTCAGGGACGTTCTGCAGGGGTTGCGAAACGTCCCCCCTCATGCGAAGTGACAACCGGAAGCTGTGCCAGACGGCGATAACCGCCGCGCATCAGCCCATCGCCCCGGCGCACCAGCCGTCGCACGCGCGCGCGCAGAGCGCTGTCGGCGTGCCAGTCGGCGGTAACGGCATCCACACCAAACAGCCCTTCGGCCACCTCCCGCAGGGACGCACCCGCCAGGGTCGCGTCCAGCGCCTGAAGCGTGTGCAGTTCCAGCAATTCGGACAGCGGCGGACGTGGCCGGACGGTCGCCGCAGGTACGGCACCGGCGGCTACGGCGATTTTGTTCAATTCGCTCGCCAGGGCCGCATAGCGTTCGCAAGGCGCGGCGCAGGCCCGGATGGCATAGGCGTAAGCCATGCCATCGGCCAAGCCTGGCGCGAGCACGAAGCGCAGGCAGCAACCGGGCCAGCGCGCCACCAGCACCAGGCGCTTGCCGTCATGGATCAGGTGTTTGTGGCCCGGCAGCTTCCAGAACTCAAAGCACAGGGCATCGGGCGGTGGATCGGCATCCGGGTAGAGCTGCACCACGGCATCGTGATCGGGGAACCAGGCCGGGTGCGCGTCCCGCGCATCCAGGGCGGGATCTTCCAGCAGGCGCAGCCCCCAATGCCCGGCGGCATCCGGTTGGCGACGACGGCGCAACCAGTCGTGCCGATAGTCTGGATGACGGCGAAGGTACTCCCAGGCCAGCGCCGGGCCATCCAGGTGCAGAACGTAGAGATAGGCCGCCGTGGCATACCACGGCTCGGCACTGCGATCAGCCATACGGCAACCTCCCTGTGCTGGGGATGCGTCGCCACGGCGAAACGGCGTGCTACGAGGCCATCGTCAAAACGTCATGGGTGAAGCGTAAACTGGCAGTGTCAAGACCGATGAACTCCGATGCGTTGCTGAAATCGTCCGAGTGCGACGGCGGCAACGCTCTCCAATGGCATGCCGCGTCGGTCAGCTTGCCGCAGCCCGCGCCAGGCATCATGACCGTTTCGATCTGGCACGCACCGCTTCGGTGCAACACTGCCGATTCAGACCGAACGGGTCACAGACCAGACCGAAATAGACACAATGCGCCCCGCTTGGCGGTGGCGCTCAATCGGTGATCGAGCCGTTGTCTTCGGCCAGTCGCAGGTATTCCGACAACCGCCGCAGCGGCTGGAAGTAGCGATCCCGCATCACGGGCTGCTGGCGCGGCCCGACGATGGCGGCCAGGTCGGACAGCTTCACCGTTCCCAGTGCAGGCATGCCAATCCCCAAGTCGATCAAGCCGTGGGCAGTATCGCAATCGGCGGGGTCGAGCGAAGCCAGCAGCCAAGTGGCATGCGCATCTGGCGTAAACAGGCGCACCACAGGCATCGGATCGGTGTCCTGCCCGGCGGCGCGGGCGTGGCCGTTGGCCAGCAGGCACATGCGCTCGTCGGTGGTGATGAGCGTGGTCATGGCTGTACGTCCACGGACTTGCGGAGCAGCAGAGGCGCTTTCACGCATTCCAACGAAAGCACCAATGTGCAATCCCACGTATCCGCAGAGACGTAGAGGCACGAAGGCACATGCACGTATGTCAGGAAAGACACGGATCAGGCTCTCCGCTTTTGAAGAAAGCCGCCGATGCGGATTTCAGTAAAGGCACAAAAACAGGTGAGATTGGATGAATGAGTTAAATATAACGTGGTTTTAATTGTGCTGCGAATCGACGCTTCTGTCTATGCAGAAGCGAACCGTCCAGCGCGGCCGACCGGCCGGCTCCACCACCTTCGACGCCGAGCTGGCCCAGGCCTTCGGCGCGGCGGTGCGCGCACTGCGGGTCGAGCAAGGCGTGGCGCAGGAGACCTTGGCACATCAAGCCGGTATCGAGCGTTCTCACATGGGCAAGATTGAGCGCGGCGAACACATGCCCACGCTGGCGATTATTTTCAAGATCGCGCGTGCGCTGGGGCTCAGCGTCGCCCACTTGATGGGGGCCGCTGAAGAAGTCCTGGGCGAAATGGCTAATTGACTCTGCATCGCATAGCTTCGCTTGGCGTGGTGCAACTTTGGAAAGGAACTCAATGGCGAAGACATGCATCGTGTGCGGACAGGCCGCAGGCTCTGGGGAGCACGTTTTTCCGGCGTCTCTTGGAGGCCGGCGGGTCAACTCCGGCATCTATTGCCCCAAGCACGACAACAGCTATTCGGGTCTCGTCAATGAGATTGCCGAGCAGCTCGACTTCCTCAATGCATACTTGGGCGTTCGGCCGGATCACTCCAAGCACCCCAAAACTGCCTATGGCGAGCACACGCTGACGGGAGAGACCGTTTCGATCTCTGCCAAGGAGATCAAATTCACGAAGCCCCGCGTCATATCCCGCACCGCAGTTGGCGAAGGTGAAGAGTTGCATCTGGCATTTCCCAACCATCAGTCCGTCAAACAGTTCGCAAAAAAGATGGAGGACGATGGACACGAGTGGACACCCTTGTCGAAGCCCTCCGCTCGGCCGTATATCACCGGTTCCATTCACCATAAGCGCAAATTTGGCGGTGCCTGTGGTCTGGGCGCCATCGCGTACATGACGCAGACATTCTTCGCGCAGGAATTCCCAGAGCTCGCGCGATCAGGGACGCTTTCCAACTTCATCAACTACACGCAAGCCATCGCCAAGGTCGCAGCGCTGGGCGGCTGCGAACAGCAGCCGGAAGAGCGCGAGGAATTGATCGAGGCACGCGCGGCGGTGACGGTTGCGCTGGAGCCCTTTGGAGGCACGGCACCGATCTGGTGGGATTTCAGCCCGCCCGCCGGAGCGCGCGCCAACAAGTTTGAATTTGGGCATCGAGTGACGGTTGGTATTGATGGCTTTGACGGCCAAATCTACGGCCGTGTCGCGCTGTTCTCCACTTTAACCTTTGCCGTACACCTGGGCACGGCACCGCAGGGTTCCGCCACGCGAGAAGTGACCGTGGACATTGATCCTCTCGCGGAGCATCCGCCACACGATATCGACAAACATCAGGTGCTCTCAGCGCCAGGCCGCGTTCAAGTGCCGGAACACGCTACCGAAGGGCTTGCGAATGCGCTCGCCGACGGCACGCAACAGCGTGCGTTCGCAAACCTGCTGGAACGCTTGGAAGAACATCAACTCCTCAAGCTGGCGCGCACCATGAGTACGGCGCTCGCGCCATGTTCCACGTTGTCGCTATTTGAAGCACGAACACTGATCGAAAAGGAACTTGACCAACAACCACAGCAAATTTGGCGTTTGGTCACTGCTGTCGTTGAAGGCTTACGGGCGGAAATGGTCAAAGGCGGCATGGAAAACATTGCCCCAGTGCTCGATAACCTGATTGCGTATGACGCTCAATCAGCAAGCGGTCTATCGCAGCAGGCCGAGGCCACGTTAGCCCTGGCCAAAGCCGCATTAGTTGCACAGATGGAGCAAGACTGCGCAGCAGGCGTACTCCACGAGGAACGCATTGCGGAACTCATGGGCAGAGGCCCAGGCCTTTATGCCGTGGGGCAGTTGGTGCTGGCCCCTGTCTTGCAGGTGTTTAGTGAATCCGCTCACCCCAATGAAGTGAGCAGGTAAGCCAAGCGCCTCGCCATAGTGGGCGAGGCGCTGATGTGGTTACGCCGCCTTGGGCTTGCTGCGTGACCAGATCAGGTCATGCGTGCCATCCTCGTTTTCGATCAGGCGGGCATAGACCGTTGCAGGGAACGAAGGATCGTCCAGGGTCACGGACACATAGGGGCGTCCTGCCTCGCTGGTCTTTTTCCACGCTGCGCCGATGTCGTGGCCAGCCGCTTGCAGGCGGTAGTCGGGTGCGCTTTCGTTGTCACCCTTGTCATTGGGAACCAGCTTGACCTTGACGTTGAGCGTCAGGGTGCGAAGCGTGCCGGTGAAGCCGTCTTTCTCTGCGGTGAAGGTGCCGATGTTAGCCATGATGATTTCTCCTTTCGGGTTGAACAAGGTCGCGCCAGTGCGTCCTTGTTGTGATCCGCCCGGCGGGGGATGGGTTGGCCGCACCGCGGAGCGGTCGCAACAACGTGGAGAACCTGGAGGCGAAAAGAATTTGTCCCGCGAGGAATGCGCGCAGCGCAGGGGAAATTGTTTTCGCCTCCAGGTTGCGGTCATAAAGCCAAAGGCGCAGCCGCGCCACCGCCAGGATTCGCAACAAGACAAGGACGCACGGGCCGCCCGCTCCCGAATGGAAACATGGCCGACTCGGCATCCTCGCATGACAACTTCACCGGCTTGTTCCCTTACGCGGCCAGGTCAATGCCCCAGCAACAAGGTACGAGCGCTCCTGCCACAACTTGCGGCCACATGCTTGATGCGTGGCGTGGAAGCTCCACATCGAGGCCAGGTGGTGTGTCGGTGAACCGTCCTTCGTGACGTACAGGCAACGAACGCGCCAGCGTCGAGCACGGCACGCTTTCGTGCAACCTGCCGCAGCAAGCCGGGGCGTAGCCCCACAAGCGCCGCCCATTGCGGCGAGGTGCTGTCGGGATGTCGGCGGCGCGTGCGCCGCTGCACTTGCATGGCTTCAATGGCTTTTGCGCACAAGACGACTTGTGCGCGGCCCCTTTGCCGCCTGACCGAAGGCGGCAAAGGGGCGTTTTGGCTTTGAGCCTTGAAACCGGGTGCGGCCACTGCCTCGCGCGGAGTTTTGGCATTTCCCGCGCCCAAGACGGAACGGCTTGGGCGCGGGGCTGCTCCCTATTCTTTGCTTTCGATGATCCACCACACTGCACGCGGCAAGGCGCGGCCCGTGATGGGGTGTAGGTCGGTCAGGTCGGCGCGGGCTATCCAGCCCCGAGGCGGGCGGTAGCCGCGCACGTCGCCATCGCCATGCCAGCGGCGGGCGCGCACCGTGCCGGGGGCGTAGATCGCGGCCATGCGTGGGCGGTTCGTGGTGTTGTGGCTCATGGGGGAATCCTCGGCATGAAGCGCCCCGGCCGGAACCGGGGCGCTATCTGTGGTGCAAGGTCAAGCGGCCAGTGCCTCGGCCTGCGTCTGCTCATCCGCCACGGCGGCGAATTCCTCCGGTGCTTCGGCTGCCTCGTTCGTTACCACCTCCTGCACGGTCTGCTGCGTGGCTTCGGCACGGAAGATGGCAGGCATCCAGCCGGTGCCATCGGCCAGCCGTTCGGCTTCGCTGGCAATGTCGCCTTTTTTCAACTTCGCCAGCCGGGTGACGTGCCCCGGTGCGAATTCGCCCACGGCTTCCAGAATCGCGGCCTTCGGCAAATGCTGAAAATAGCCGTCTGCGGTGGGTTGCCACCATGCCACCATGTCCAGCGCCACCGCCTGCGCCAGTTCGGCACCAGGCTGGTGCTGCGTGGCGCGGGGCGTCACCACATCGACCGTGGATGCCACGCATACGGCCAGCAGGCGCACCAGTTCATCCTGCGGCTTCGCCAGCAGTGCGACGAACAGTTCGGCGCTGTCCTCCGACAAGACTTCACCCGCTACCTGTTGCAGTTCGCGCAGTACCACGGCGGCGGGCGATTCCGGCCAGTCCGGGGCTATGCCTTCCAGCCGATCTTGCTGGATCAGCTTCACACCCAGCGGCAGATCGTGGCCGTAGTGGCTGCCTTGCAAGACAGTCTGCACCATGCCATGCACCAGCGCGGCCAGCGCCACCTGCGGATGCCGTGCGACTTCGATTTGCAGCGCGGCGGTACGGTGGGCACTCAACCGCTGTGCCAGTCGGTCGGACACGGCGGCGGTCTTGGGGGCGTCGTCGGCTTCCTCGCCGGTGTCGTCGTTCCCAGCTTCGCCCTCGCGGCCGAAGCCCTGCCGCAAGCGTTCCAGCGTGCGCAGTGCCTTGGCCTCGGCTTCGCGCAGCAGGCCACGATGAATCACGGCCTCGCCGTTGCGGTCGATGGTGACGATGGCACCGGCGGCAGCTTTGACGGCATCCCCGTAGTCCTGCAAGCCATCCTCCAGCGCCTGCAACTGTTCGCCCAGGTGTTCGCCTTCCTCCTGCAAAGCGTCGGCCTTTTCTTCATCGTCGGCGTCCAGGGCGGCATCCACGGCCTCGGCCAGCGCCTGCATCTTGGTTTGCAGCTTCTCGATGCGTTGGGCTTCGCGCTTGTTCGGGCTGCGGCGCTGCCTCGGGGCGCGCTGGAAGGCTTGCAGGTCGGCATGGGTCGTGCCGGGGGTGGCATCCACCCATGCCCAGCCTTCGGCCTTCACCTCGGCGGCAAGGCTGGCCAGCTTGTCCTGCGCCAGCCGTTCCAGCAGCGTGGCATCGGTCAGATACACGCCGCTATTGGCTTCCGCGAACAGATCGCGGCGGGTGCCACCGCCTGCGGCCTCGTAAGCATCCAGCCCAACGAAGCGCACCAGCGGATGCCGGTAGGCGTCAATCTCGCGCTCTGTCAGGCGGTTGCGCAGGTTATGCGGGCTGCGCTGCCATGTCGGCGCATCGTAGAACGCGGCTTCCTGTGCGGCGTGGTCGTCGGTGATGGCAAGGGCCATCAACTGGTCAAGGCTCACGGCTTCGGCCCGGTAGTCGGCCAGCAGCCGGGGCGAGACGTTAGCCAGCTTCAAGCGGCGCTGTACCACCAGCGGCGTGACGCTGAAATCTGCGGCAATGTCCTCGATGGGGCGGCCTTCGGCCACCAGCGCGGCAAATGCCTCGAACTGGTCGGCGGGGTGCATGGCTTCGCGTTGCACGTTCTCGGTCAGGCTGGCGGTGCGGGCGGTGCCATCGGCCACCAACAGGCAAGGCACCTCCCATTCCTTGCTGATGCGGTGCTTTTTCGCCAGCAGCTTGAGGGCGGCAAGGCGACGGCCTCCGGCCACGACTTCGTAACGCTCGCCGTCAGCGGTCGCGGTCACGATCAGGTTTTGCAGCAGGCCGACACGCTGGATGCTGGCGGCGAGTTCGGGAATCGACATGCGCGGGGTCTTGCGCACGTTGCGGCCCGTAGGGCGCGATACCAGCCGCGACAGCGGCACAAGAATCAGATTCTTGCTCGGGTCGGCGGCTTCCAGCAGCACGGCAGGCGCGGCGCTGGCCGTGGCGTGGATGGCTTGGGCTTCGGTGTGGTTGATGGCGTTCATGGTGAAAACTCCTTGCGATGATGGAATGCAGCAGCGAATGACGCGGCAAGGGTTGCTGCCTGCCCCTGCCGCGCAGGGAAATCAGGCTTTCAACTGGCGCAGGCCGTCGGCCAGCAGCCACAGGGCGCGATTGAGGCGCACATCGGAATCAATGCCCTGCACCGGGCGGGTCTGCTGGCGGCGTCCGTTGGCGCTGCGTCCAGACAATCCGCCTTTGGTCAGGTTTTCCTGTATGCGGTTGAAGGTCATCCACAAGTCCGGGCGGCGGTCGTCGAACCGGCGCGGCATCAGGATTTGCGATTCGGTGATGGGGGCTGGCTTGTCCGGGTCGTCGTACTTGAGCGACAGCGCGGCGCGGGCGAATACTTCGGCCTCGCCTTCGTCCAGCGTGATGGCCTGCATGGATTCACGGGACTCCAGCGCACGGTCGAAGCCGTGCAGCACCTGATAGGCACCTTCGATTACTTGTCCGGCCACGTCGCCCTTATGCGGCACGCGCACATCGGCCACGGTATCGCCGCAAACAAGGCCATTGCTGCACACGAAACGGAACATGCCGGCCAGCATCTGGTAGCTACTGGTGCCATCGTGCGAGTTCAGCAGGATGATTTCGTTGGCTTCGCCTCGGGCGTTGATCTGGCTGGCATGGCGCAGCCGGATCATGTGCTTGGTGTAGTCGCGGCGGTCTTCGTGGCGGGTGCGGGTCTGCGTCACCATGAAGGGCTGAAACCCTTCCTTGCGCAGTTCGGTCAGCACCGTGGCGGTGGGGATATAGGCGTAACGCTGGGAACGGCTTTCGTGTGGCGCTTCCGCAAAGATGGACGGGGCCACGCGGTGAATCTGGTCATCGGACAGCGGGGAGTCGCTGCGCAGTACCGGGGAACGGGAAGCGAAACGGGATGCAAGCATGGTCTTTCTCCTGACGAAAAGGGTTTGCTGTTCAAACCGCACACCGGATTCCTAGATTCGGAGCCCAGCCTTTCGGCTGTTCGGTGCGGTTGGCACGAGGAACCCGGTTGGCCCTGTTGCCACCGTCTTTCCTGAGTTCATCGCCCGCGACGGTCAGGAGCCCACGGACGTGGGCCGTCAAGGAGAAAAGCGGCAGGTAGGTGCGGCCCGCAGGCGCAGCCGAGGACACGGCCTGACGCGCCTTGATGGCACGCGGCCACGGGCTACAGTCGCGAGCAAGGTGATGGAGTCAGGAGAGACGGCTGGACATGGCAACGGCCGCCGCGATGTGCAAACCGCACGCAAGCGAAGCGCGCAGGCCCGAAGCTGGAAGCCGGGCCGCAGGCGTCAGGGATGTGGAAGGCTGGCGAATGCCAGTCCTGTCAGGGATGAGCGAACAGCGAACCTGGAGCAGCGTGGTCCGCGAAGCGGAGACGCAAGGAGGCACTTGACTTATTATTTCATCTGTATAGGCAATCTGCCACTGAGCAACAGCGTGTGTTCAACATACACGCAAAAATGAAGCTTCCGGTATAAAAATATTTCTCAGAAAATGGTTCGATAATGAAAGTTTTTCTCTCACACAGCAGCAAAGACAAAGAGTCCTATGTTCGGCTGGTCGCAGACAAAATAGGAAACGGAAACTATGTTCTTGACGAACGAACATTTGAAGATGGGGAAATAACCAAGGATGAAATAATCAAGGGCATAGATGAAAGTGAGATGTTCGCTTTTTTTATATCCAACACCGCTTTGGATTCAAAATGGGTGAAGTCTGAGATTGATCGGGCGGAAATTAGGCTAAACTCTGAGCAGCTTAAAAAAATATATCCAATAATAATTGACCAGTCGATTAAGTATGATGATCCTAGAATTCCAATTTTTCTAAAGGAACATTACAACCTAAAGCTAATTACTCGCCCAACTGTCGCTGCCAGACGCATTAAGTCAAAACTTCGCGAGCTTTACTGGCAGAAAAGCCCAGAGCATAAAAAAAGGCAAACTATTTTTGTAGGTAGAAATGAAATTCTCTCAGATTTTGAGAATCGAATGGATGACATTGATTTTCCAAAGCCTGCGTGCGTCATTGCTTCAGGAATCTCAAAAATAGGTCGATCAAAATTAGTGGCTAGAGCGCTCGCAAAGTCGAACATCGTGGCCGATAATTTTTCCCCCGCCAAGATAATATTAGATCGGGTGGATAGCATTGAAGATTTGATAATTAAAATCATTGACACGGGTCTGACTTGCAATGACAGGAATCTTGCAGCCGATTTGCTAGAAAAACCAGTCTCTGAAAAAGAAAAAATCCTTGCTGAATTGCTGCGACAAATACATGATGCGCGCGAGGTGTTGTTTATAGAAGATAATGGTTGCTTAGTTGATTACACCCGCCAACCAATTTCATGGCTGATGAACTCTTTGGAGATGCTTGGAAACATTGGATCGCCAGCCGTTTGCATTTCCGCTCGTTATCGAGTAGATCGACGAGCAGTGAGGGGCAGGCCATTAATTTACACCATTGAGGTACCTGAACTTAATCCAAAAGAGCGATCCGGCCTTCTAAGAAGAATCTTGGAGCTATATGAAATTAATCTTGATCCGGATGACTTTAAGTATTTTTCAGAACAACTCAAAGGGTTTCCTGAGGAAGTATATTATTGCGCCGACCTAATAACAGATCTAGGCGTAGCACAGGCAAAAAAAGAAACCCATCAAATCACAGAATTTAATGAAGAAAGAGCATCGTTGCTACTTAGAAAGTACGAAGGAAATAGCGATGTTCTTGATTTTATATATTTACTATCAGAATTTGAATTTATTGGCGTCAGCTTTCTTTATGAGATTGTCGATGAGGAACAGTATGGGCCAATTTTAGAGGATCTGATTACACACCTAATATGCGATTACATAGGTAGTGAGAAAGATTACGTCAGGCTGAATGATGCTATCAGGGATTTTGTTAAGAGAAATAGGCTTTCTTTAAGGGGGGATCTGCGAAATAAGCTTCGCGATCATGTGCAAAGCTTCATAAGAGACACAGAAAAATTTGATCGTGATGCTGCTGATTTTTTCTATTCAATAAAAGAAGCGTTGGCTAGCGGGAAGCATATTGACGACAAATTCTTAGCCCCTTCTCATATTCTTAGAACAATCAAAGAGCTTTATCAAAAAAGAGAAAATCTCAAGCGAGTTATTGAATTGGCCGACATGCTCCTAGGCAAAGAAGGCTCGCTTGACCCTCGAGTGAGCAACGACGCCAGATACTATCTTTGCCTCAGCTTAGCCCGGCAAAAAGATAAGCGCCTTCTTAAAGAGGTTCAGAAAATAGACGGGGCTGAACATGATTTTGTTCTTGGATACTATTATCGGCTTTGCGGCCGACACACAGATGCCATTGAACGCCTATCCAAACTTGTAGATACACCCTACATATCTTCTCGCGCCAAACGAGAGTTGGTTCAGGTTTATCTCTACATTGAAGAATATGAGAAAGCACTGGGCATGGCAAAGGACAACTATGAACTCAACAAAGGCAATCAGTTCTTTATTCAGTCCTACCTTAATTGCTTGCTCAACAATGAAAACTGCATTTCCAATAAAGATTTGATATCTCGGTTAATTGGTGAGCTGGATGAAATAAAATCCCAACAATCCATTGAGATGACTTTTATAGCCAAAGCGCAATATTCATCAAAGATTGAGCACAAGAAAACGCCCGCATACAATTATATTGATGATGCACTAGGATTGGATCAAGATTCAACTTACCCATTGCTGGCAAGGTTTGACATCTCTTTGAGGCATTTCGATTTGCCAGTTATGGAGTCCACCCTATCTGAGCTTCAAAGGGTGGCACAAAAGCGAACAATTTCACAGAACACAATATTTAAAAACAAAGCGTACTATTTGGCTGCAAAAGGGGATCTCCCAGAGGCATATAGAGTGCTAGAAACCAGTCTTCAGAATTACCCTGGTGAAACTATCCAACGCCTAAAACAGAAGCTCCTTGACGTCTCAGAAAGAAAGCCTGATCTTTAATGTGCTATTGCAAAAAGCGTTGGCGCCTATAGCCCTGATGCTCTAATGCAAGCTATCAATTTTTGGTTCAAAAACTTTTCTGCACATCACCCCAAAGAGTAATCGGTCGCCTCGTAATATGAATTACGACCGATCTCGTTTGGGGGATGGTATTCTGCGAGATTCGAGCAGACGCCGCGTGTTCTCCAGCTCTTTTTGCAGCAATTCGGCATCCGGCAGTACTGTCCGGTAGTTGGCCGCCATTACCTTGGTCGGCAAGCCATCCAACGCATACCGTGCTAGGGCATGGCCCTTGTCCGCGCACAGGATCAGGCCCACCGGCGGGTTCTCGTCCGGGTAAGCCCAATGCGCCTTGGCATAGTTGCAGTACATATGCATCTGCCCCACATCGGCATGGGTCAGGCTGCCCAGCTTCAAGTCAATGATGACCAGGCAGCGTAGCTTGCGATGGAAGAACAGCAGATCCACCCGATACCAAGTCTGGTCGATGCGCAAGCGCCGCTGCCGCCCGACGAAGGTGAAGCCTTCTCCCAGTTCCAGCAGGAAGTCTTCCAGACGCTGGATCAATGCCGCCTCCAGGTCGGATTCCGAATACTCGTCCTTGAGGTCGAGGAACTCCAGCACATACGGGTCTTTGATCGCGTCATTGGGCGTGACGGCGTCCTCGGGTCTGGCCACCGAACCCTTGACCAGCATCGCCGCCTTATCCTTTGACAAGGCCGTGCGCTCGTAGAACTGGCTTCCAATCTGCCGGTCGAGCTGGCGCACGCTCCAACCGCCGCGCAACGCCTCGGCCTCGTAGAACTGGCGAGCATGGTCATCTTTGACCGACAGCAGCCGGACATAGGCCGACCACGGCAACGTGAAGGTCTGAGCCAGTTCGAAGAGATCGAATTTCCGAGACACTGTCTGGGATTTCTCGGCTGGCGACTCATTTCCCAATTTCCCAGACACTGTCTGGGAAATCTGGGGCTGGGAGTATGCGAGGAAAAAACGCCGCATACTCTCCAGGTTGTTGACACCGAACCCGCGCCCGAATCGGGCCGTCAAATCGGCGGACAAGCGCGCCATCAACTGCTCGCCGTAACCAGCCCGCCGCCTGCCTTTCTGCTCGGCTTCGACGATTCGGCGGCCAATCTCCCAATAGCTGGCCGTCATCAACGCATTGACACTGCGTGCCGCAGCTTGGCGCGTCGCATCCAGCAGTTCCACGATGCCGCTGTGGATGCCGGCGTAGCCGGCCGGCAAGACGGCGGGTTTTTTCCCCGCCGCCGGAAGCGTCTTCTTGCTCATGCTGCTGCCCCCTCGGCACGCCGCGCACCCGTGATCGTCTTGCGCCGGTTCGCCACCAGTTCCGCCGCCTGGCGCACCGGGTCATCCTCGGTGTGGACGTAGCGCATGAACATCGCCACGGTCTTGTGCGCGGTCAGCGCCATGCCGACCTTCACCGGGATGCCCGAGTTGGCAATGTCGGTGGCCGAGCGGTGGCGGATGCCGTGCGTTCCTACATGCGTTGCACCCGCCGCCTTGAGCACGCGGCTCCAGCCGTTGTAATACTCGCCCGTGGTCAGGTGCTGCCCTGGATGGCTTGGCGACGGCAGGACGTGGGGGCAGTCTTCCCGCCGTGGTGCCGTCGAGAGCAGCCGGTGGGCTTCCTCGCTTAAGGGCTTCGACATGCCGCCGGTCTTGCTGTCCGGCCAGACTACCCGCCGGTTCTCCAGATCGACCCAATCCCATTGCAGGCCGACGATTTCGGAGCGGCGGCCAGCGAACTCGAACTGCAAGCGGATCGCCAGGGGAATCACGTAGTTCTCCAGCCCCTCCGCCTCCAGCTTGTCGAGGTGGCGGAAGATCCGCCCCATGTCCTCGTCGCTGATGAGGTGGGTGGCTTTGCCGTTGGGGTACATCGGGACATGGCGGCATGGGTTCGTGCCGTCGGAACGGTAGCCCCACACTTCGGCCAGGTTGAACATCCGGCGCATAACGCCGAACGTGCGGTTCGCGTCGGCGGGCTTGTGGGCCATCTTTTTCATCATCCCGGCGATGTCCGGGCGCTTCACGTCTCGGACTTTCAGCCGGCCAATCATCGGGATGATGTTGCGGTCGATGACGCTCTGGTAGCCTTTCTGCGTGCTGGGCTTGTTGCGCTGCTTGGAGTAGTCCTCCATGAACTTCGCGCACAGCTCTTTGACCGTCGGTGCCGTGCGCGCCTCGGCCTTGTCCGCTGCTGGATCGCCGCCCCGGCGCACTTGGGCCAGCCATTCCTGGGCCAGCGAGCGGGCCTGCTCGACGGTCAGTTCCCCGTACTGGCCCAGCGCGGGCTTGCGGCGCTCGCCAGCATTCGTGCGGTACTGGAGCATGAAGACCTTGCGACCGGCAGGCGTGATCTTGCACAGGAAGCCGGGAACAAGGGTGTCGCGCAGCTCGATGGGTTGCGCCGAGGGTTGCGCCGCATCGACTGCGGACTTGGTGAGTTTGATCTTGGCCATAGCTGACTCCTTGGAGAGACCCGATTCCAGGAGCCTCTTGGGAGCCAAGCGGACGGAAGCCGGGTCAAGTTTCGGAAAGCACCGGCATAGGATGAACTCACGTAAGTTATTGATAAACCTGCAACAACGGGCTGTGGCGTAGTCCAGCGAAGTTCGGTGCTGGAGTCATGGTGAAATAAAAAATGGCCTGGGCTTCGGGACTGAATCGCCATTCCTGCGGATCATCATCGGTCGCGGGCAGCAGTCCATTCAGGCGCTCAAACACGGCCCATGCAGCCTGTTTGGCGGGGGTGTCGGGCCAGCGATCCACCAGCTTGAATTCCCGCTCCACATCGGGCCATACCGCCAGGCCAAAGCGCTGCAACAGGCCATCATCGCCCGCACCGCCGTTCACGGCCTCGCGCACATAGGACTGCACCTTGCCCGGTTGAATGCCGCCCAGCATCGCCATGCAGACACGGGGCACATAGCTGTGCCCGCGTCCGATCCGATCCACCGCATGGCCTTGGTTGCCGTCGTAGCCGGTCAGGTAGAAACCGCGTGCGCCTTCCTGCCCCTGCCGATCCATGGAGCACAGCAGCCCGTGGACTTCATCGCGGTAGACCAGCACTCCCCATGGGTTTTCCACCAACAGGTCGGCCAGCGCCTCCACCGTGCTGTCGTTGACGACGTAGCGCCGCATGGTTGGCTCGGTGGGCTGGTCGATGGGGGTCAGCAGCGTACGGGCTTTGGCGGGGTCTTTCGCTGCCACAGCCGCCGCCTGCTTTTCGTTCGCCTTGCCTGCCAGCTCGGCCACCTTGGTGTCGAGTTCCCATGCTTCATGCGCCGCCTGCCATTGTTCGCGTTCCGTCGATTCCAGCCGATGCAGGGGCTTGAGCACCTCGCCCAGCGCCGGGGACTTCATCACGCCCGGGCGGCCCACGATCAGCCCCCACAGATTGGGCACCACGCGCCAGTCATCATGCTGCTTGGGCGCCACCACGGCACGGGCACCAATCAAGCCCGATAGCGCCGTGATAACGCCCACCGCCGGAAAATCCGGAGGGCACTGCATGCGCTCGGCAATGTCCACGATCCGTGCGCGCAGCGCATTGGGCAACAGGTCAGGATCAAACGCGGCCACGGGGGGCAGGGCATCGGGCAGGGGGGTGGGATCAGGCCATGTGCCGCTACCGTCCGCCCCCTCCAATGGCGGGAATGCAGGCGTTTGCGCCACGGGTGCAGCCGATTCAATGCACGCCTTCACCGCGTCCAATCCCGCCCGCTGGTGCAAGTCGTTGAAGTCGGTTTCCTTGTCGTTGCGCTCGCCGCAAAAGTGAGGTTTTATGAGGTGCCCGCGCACGGCCCTTGCCGCCTCGGTGGCCTTGGTGATTCCCGGATTGCCGTCGGTAAACGCATCATCGTCAGCCGCCAGGATCAGGCGCAGCTTGGGGTATTTGCTGTGCAGTGCCTGGGCCACTTCCCGTAGATTGCCAGCGTTGAAAGCCACGGCAACGGCATGGCCGGTGGCCTCATGGATGCTGGCCCCGGTGGCGAAACCCTCGCACACGATCAGCACGCCCTTGGGCTTGCCAATCGAGTAATACAGGCCGGTGCGCCGTCCTCCAAGCAATCCCTTCTTATCCTTGAAGTTCGCTGGGTTGATGCGCTCGATGTTCCACAGCTTGCCGTTTGTGTCGCGCATGGGGACGATCAGAAAACCATCCGGCTCAACCCTTGTTCCGTGGGCATGCACGCCCTTTTTTGCCAGATACGGATGATCCGCCGGGGCCGGTAGCGCAGCTTCCCAGCGCTGCGCCGCCGCCGTTGCTGCATCCTGCTGGCGCTGGGCCTTATCGGCTTCGCGCTGCTGTGCAATGGCCTGCATGCGTTGCAGGTGGGCGCTGCGCTCGGCTGGTGTCATTGACTTGGTGTCTTTGCTGCACCAGGTTTTTGATATCCCACTGCGCCAGCAACCATATGCGCCCGCCGGAACGTCGCCATCATCGTACAGGACGTACCAGCCCGATTGATCCATGCGTTTGCCGTTGGTGCTGAATCGGTACAGCGTGCCGTCGCCGTGGATCACCTCGGGTACTGGCAAGCGATCGCCTGCAATGGCTTGTTGGAATTGTTCGGATGCGATCACAGCCGCCCCCCAATCTGCGCCAGAAACAGTGCGGCATCGTGCAAGCTGGGCAGGTAGCGCACCAGCCCCCAGCGCTCGGCCCAATAGGTGGTTGTGCCGTCCGGGGAAGTGACGTGGTTCAGGTGATGCCCGCGCTGTGCGAATGCAGCTTGCAGGGCGGTAGAATCAGTGCCGTCCGATTTTTGAATAGCGCCCTGGGAGCCCGCCAGCTCCGGGGCGCTTTTGTTTGGGGGGTGGTTCATATTCGCCCCCCTCAAACCGTCGCCAGTTGGTCTATCCGCTTGGCATGCAGGCGGTTCACCAGCTCGCGGATTTCACCGTCGGACTGCCCCGCGATGCGGGCGCGAACAATGGCTTTCACCTCATAGTCAGGCCAGGCTTTTGCACGCTGCCCGATGGCTACGGGCCGGGTGAAAAGCCCCGCCCGGATGGCGTTGTAAATGCTGGTGTTGCTGCGGTCGCCTGTTTCAGCCTTGCAGGCGTCGATTCTCCAAAGTGCCATTGCTGCCCATCCTTTCACGGCATTGGTTGCCGGTGTTGCGATGGGTAGCAGTTTGGTTTTTGGGGCTTGCTATTTGAAGCCTGTCAGCCCGTGGGCCGAAAGGTGTGCCGGTAGGGCCAACAGTTTGCCGGTAGCGCCTACGGTGTGCCGGCAGAGCGTAGTTTTTTCCACTGGCCTACCCAGTCGCGCACGGTGCGGAACCTGCAGGGAACAAGTTTTCCGGCCATTTTCTCCGCAGCATCATCCATGCTAGTGCAGGTGCTGAAATTGGCATCAAGCCAGGCGAAAACTTCCTGCTTCATGGCGCGGTTTTCATTGTGACGTGCATTAACTCCACGCTTGGAAAGGCTTTTTTCCCCTGCTTTGAACACCTTGGGAAGCAGGTTAATCAGCTTGCTTTGCTGCTCTTTCAGAGTTTCATTTAGCTGCCGCTCAGTTTCCAAGAGCGTCACGCTTTCTCGGGCAGTTTGGATTGACTGTTCAAGCGCCGAAAATGCCTCGCTTCGGTATGCCGCTGTGGTCTCGGCGTACCGCAAAAGCAGCTTCGTCACCGCGAGTTCGCGTACAAGATCTTCATGATTTGGCTTGCCCGCGTTGATCGCTGCAATTTCTGCCGCCACTTCTTTTCTTACCGCATCAAAGTCTTCGTCTTTCTGAGCCATCGCGCTCCCTGTCTCTCACGCCCCAAAAAGAAGCCAGCGCCGCCGGGTCAGGGTGTCCCGGTTGTCCCCCGTCGGGTAAGGCGCGGCGTCAAACTGTTGTCTATGCCCGCTTGAGGTGCACCACGTCAGCACCAGCGGCCAGCTTGTCCAGATAGTCCGCCCAGCGCTGCATCATGGTCTGGCGCTGCTTCAGGTAGGTGGTGCGGTTGTAGGCACGCCCGTTGGCATCGCGCACGGAATGGGCCAATTGCGCTTCGATCACCAGTGGGTCGCATTCCAGCCCTTCGGCCAGCATGGTGCGCGCCGTTGCCCGGAACCCGTGCCAGGTCTGAATGTCGGGCGTGTAGCCCATGGATATCAGCGCCGTGCGTACCGAGTTTTCGGATATGGGCTTGCTGCGCTGGCGCTCGCCGGGGAACACCAGCCCGGTTGATTCTGTGTAGGGTTTCAAGACTTCCAGAATCTGCACGGCCTGGGTGGGCAGAGGGACAAGGTGGGGCTGTCCGTTTTCCTTGCCGTCCTTGGTGCGCTTCATCCGCGCAGCGGGGATCGTCCACAGCGCTGCCTCCAGGTCGATTTCTGCCCAGCTCGCGCCGCGCAGTTCGCCGGGGCGCTGGAACAGCAGCGGAGCCAGCCGCAGCGCCGCTCGCACCACGGGGCCACCCTTGTAGCCTTTGATGGCGCGCAGCAACTCGCCCAGCCGCTCGGGGTCGGTGATAGCAGCAAAGTGCGTTCCCCGGTAGGGGGCCAATGCGCCTTTCAGGTCGCCGGTAATGTCCCGGTTCACTCTGCCGGTAGCCACCCCATATCGCCACACTTGCCGCGCCAGCATCAGGCCCCGGTCGGCGGTCTCTACAGCGCCGCGTTCCTCGATCTTGCGCAGCGTCGCCAGCAATTCCACGGGTTCGATATCCGCCAGCCGCCGATCCCCCAGCCAGGGGAACAGGTCACGCTCAAACTGGCGCTTTGCCCGCACTGCATGGGCTTCGCTCCAATGGGGTTCCTGCTTTTCGTACCACTCCAGGGCCACCACTTTGAAGCTGTCGCCTGCCGGGTTCATTGCCTTGAGCTTTTCCACCTTGCGGGCCTGTATGGGGTCGGTGCCCTCTGCCTTTTGCAGCTTTGCCGCATCCCGCGCCCGCCTTGCCGCCGTCAGGCCCACGGCTGGATAACTGCCCAGCGCCAGCCGGGTTTCCTTGCCGTCACGGTAAATTTTCTGGAACCAGCGCTTGGAACCCGCCGGACTGATTTCCAGGTACAGCCCCGCGCTATCGGTCAGGCGCTCCCGCTTCTTGTCTGGTGGGCAGGTGGCATTGCGGCATTGGGCGTCTGTCAGCATCGGGGTTCCCTGGGGTGTTCCCCGGCCTTGGCGGGGCAGTTGTTCCCCGCCTACCGGGGTAAATTGGGTTTTGTTCCCCGATATGTTCCCCGCTCACGGTTTGGCTGTCAATGGTTGTCCTTGTCCATCCTTGCTATGCAAGTGCTTGATTTTCCAATGAAAAAGGCCGCCAGGTGGTGTTCCTTGGCGGCCTTTGTTTTGGTGGATGGTGGAGCTGGCGGGAATTGAACCCGCGTCCGCAAGCCTTCGTCGAGCAGATCTACATGTTTAGCGCTCTGTTTTGAATCTCACTATCGACATCGCGCAGACGCACGCTATGCCGATCGCCAGTACCCTTTGATCTCGCCTTCTGCCAAGGTACCCGGCAGACGACCAGCTGATGTGAATTCCCTTGCAGCCTGGAGGTATTGCTACCCCCTTGCCCAGCCCACCAGCGCGCTGTTGCAAGGCTCACCGGATTTAAGCGGCGAGTGCGAAACGTTCGTCGTTTGCAGTTACTTTAGTGAATGGAGATTTACGAGCATCACTCAAGCTCGACATGCACCGCACCGATTCCGAACCCACGTCGAAACCAGGACAGCCCCTCACGACCTATTTTAGGCTCTATTGAGCAATTGCAAGAGCTCAAGAGGAGAATTAATGATGGCATGCGCACCCCAGCCCAGCGGATCCTGCGCCACACCCAAGTAGCCATAGACAGCCGCGACCGTCCCCATGCCTGCAGCATGCCCTGCCAAGATGTCGCGCTCATCGTCACCCACGTAAACGCAGTCGTCGGGGGCAATGCCCAGTCTCTCCGCGGCCTCTAGAAGCGGCGCAGGATGTGGCTTGGCATGTGGTGTCGTATCACCGCTGACCACCGTCCTAGCGGTTGAAAACAAAGACATGCCACGCGTCAATGGTTCGCTGAAGCGGGTGGATTTATTGGTAACGACCCCCCAAGGCAGTCCCAAGCCTGCAAGACCCTCAATAAGCTGAGCCACCCCGTCAAAAGGCAAGGTTTGCTCCAGCAGGCAAACTTGGTAGTTGTCGAAGAACTCCTCGCGCATCGCCGAAAAATCGGGGTGATCTGGACCAATGCCAAACGCCTCGCCCAACATTCCTCGGGCACCTGCTCCGGCCATCGGCCGATAGCGAGCAAGGGGTAAGGAAGGCAAACCACGCGCTACGCGCATCTTGTCAACCGCAGCCCCCAGATCGGGGGCACTGTCAACCAAGGTTCCATCGAGATCAAATAGGACCGCCTTGGCATGCGCGAACATCGCCTGCATCAAATAACCCTCTGCGTGGCAAAAAGGTAATTCATGCTAGTGTCCGCGCCCAAACTGTATCGCTTGGTCAAAGGACTGTACGAAAGCCCCTTGGCTTGGCGCAATTCAAGCCCCGCCTCTCGGCAATACGCTGCAAGTTCATGCGGCTGAATGAGCTTGGCATATTCATGGGTACCACGCGGAAGCATCTTCAGCACATACTCCGCCGCCACGATTGCTAAGGCAAAAGCCTTCATGTTGCGATTAATGGTAGAGAAAAAAACCCAGCCGCCGGGTTTGACAAGCTGCGCACAAGACCGAACGATTGATGCGGGGTCTGGCACGTGCTCAAGCATTTCCATGCAGGTCACGACATCAAATTGGCTTGGCTGCTCGGACGCCAAGGCTTCAGCGCTGATTTCCCGGTACTGGACAGAGGGCGTCTGCGTCTCGATGGCGTGCAACTGGGCAATCCGCAGCGCTTTCGTGGATAGATCGATGCCCGTCACATCAGCGCCCTTGCGCGCCATCGAGTCTGCCAAGATACCGCCACCACATCCAACGTCAAGGACCTTCTTGCCGACCAGGGGGGCAAGCCCAATGATCCACTCCAACCGCAAAGGATTGATCTGGTGCAAAGGGCGGAACTCACTCTCAGGATCCCACCAGCGATGGGCCAGCTCGGAGAATTTGGCCAACTCGGCCGGATCTGCATTGATGGTGTCGCTCATGTTTTCATTGTCCACAGGAAAACTGGCGTAAGAGGTTGGCGCCTACGCATTAAACAAATGCAGCAAATAAAAAGGCTCTGTCACCTATTCGTGTTGATGAAATTCTTGTGATGCGCCGCGAACCAAGCGCTGGCGCGGGTTTCGGGCGAATACGCCAAAGCCCTTCTGTCAGAGGGCGCCAACACGTTCAGGTGACAGAGCCAATAAAAAAACCCCGCCGACCGGGCGGTGGCGAGGTTTTATGTTTGGGGTGGCTGATGGGAAACCACTAGCCACCACATAAATCCTTTTCAAATCAAGCACTTAGCCTGAGATGTTACACAGCCGAAGCGAACGTCCAGTGTAGCAAATTGGACCGTTTCGCCGACCAAATTCTAATCGAACGAAGCCCGTTCTCCTACTCCCCAGGCAACCGATTCAGCCATTCAAGCACAGCGGTCCATGCCCCCGCATTGATGACCTAGAACTTTGGCCCTGAGACCTTCGGACCCGACGAGATGGGCATAACCATCACGAGCCAACGCTCAGAGGCTGCCTGCTCCGAGGACGAGGGTGTGCAGAATTTTGTGTAAACGGACAATCCACCGCCGGCGCAAGCCGGCCTGTCCGTAAGCACAATGAGCACCAAGAAACACGACGTACCCGAAGAACTGCTGTCTGGCCTGCTGGCTAACTACAAGAAGCCTGAAGACCTCATCGGCGAGAACGGCCTGCTCAAGCAACTGACCAAGCTGCTGGTCGAGCGAGCTTTGGACGCTGAGTGAGCACCTGGGCCATGAACGCAACGAGGCGGTGGCCAACCCCGCTGGCAACACCCGCAACGGCAAGAGCAGGAAGACCCTCAAGGGCGATTTCGGCGAACTGCCCATCGAGGTGCCTCGCGACCGTCACGGCAGCTTCGAGCCCCAGCTCATCCCCAAGCACCAGACCCGCTGGGCCGGCTTCGACGACAAAATCATCTCGCTGTACGCCCGTGGCATGACGGTGCGCGAGATACAGGCTCACCTCGAAGAGATGTACGGCACCGAAGTTTCGCCCAGTCTGATTTCCTCGGTGACGGACGCCGTGGCCGACGAGGTCAAGGCCTGGCAGGCCAGACCGCTGGAGCCGATTTACCCCATCGTCTACCTGGACTGCATCCATGTGAAGGTGCGCGAGGGCGCGGTGCGGGTCAAGGCAGTGTACCTGGCCATCGGCATCACCATGACGGGCGACAAGGAGGTGCTGGGCCTGTGGCTGGCGCAGACCGAGGGTGCCAAGTTCTGGCTGCAGGTTGTGACCGAACTGCGCAATCGGGGCGTGCAGGACATCTTCATCGCCTGCGTCGATGGGCTCAAGGGCTTCCCTGACGCGATTGAGGCGGTGTTCCCCAAGGCGGTGGTGCAGTTATGCATCGTTCACATGGTGCGCCACAGCCTGAACTACGTCTCATGGAGGCGCCGCAAGGAAGTGGCGGCCGACCTGCGCCGCATCTACACGGCCGCTACCGCCGAAGAGGCCGAGCTGATGCTCGTGAATTCGAGGCCCGCTGGGGTGCCGAGTACCTGCCCATCGGTCAGTCTTGGCGCAGGAGTTGGAGCCGCTTGACCCCGTTCTTTGACTACCCGCCGGAAATCCGCAAGGTCATCTACACCACCAATGCCATCGAGTCGGTAAACATGAGCCTACGCAAGCTGACCAAGAACCGGGGCTCGTTCCCCA
>Ga0222428_100284_pt1 | contig 29154 bp, 31 predicted proteins | sample 2B5Ametagenome_FD_182471 | JGI IMG/M metagenome (GOLD analysis project Ga0222428, IMG submission 182471) | Enriched microbial communities from leaf-cutter ant dump, University of Wisconsin, Madison, United States - 2B5A (version 2) | ecosystem: Environmental > Terrestrial > Nest > Insects nest >...
GCGGCGTACTGGAACTACCTGGACCTGATGGACTTCACCGAGACGCTGATCCGCGAAGTGGCCCTCAAGGCCACGGGCAGCCTGCAGATGACTTACCAGGGCCGTGCCGTGGACCTGTCGCAGCCCTTCGCGCGCCTGACGATCCGCGAGGCCATCTTCCAGTACACCGAGGCCGGCGCCCACGTGGACGACGCCGCGTGGCTGACCAGCGCGCTCAAGAAGCTGGGCCTGACGGAAGAGAAGGACAAACTCTCCACCCGGTCCCTGGCCAGCCTGCAGGTGCTGTACTTCGAGGAGACGGTGGAGGACAAGCTCTGGCAGCCCACCTTCATCATGGAGCACCCGACCGAGATCTCGCCCCTGGCCCGCGCCAACGACACGCGCCCCGAGGTGACGGAACGCTTCGAGCTCTACATCACCGGCCGCGAGTTCGGCAACGGCTTCAGCGAGCTGAACGATGCCGAGGACCAGGCCGCCCGCTTCCACGCCCAGGTGGCGGCCAAGGACAGCGGCGACGACGAGGCCATGTTCTTCGACCACGACTTCGTGCGCGCGCTGGAATACGGCATGCCGCCCACCGGCGGCTGCGGCATCGGCATCGATCGCCTCATGATGCTGCTGACCGACAGCCCCAGCATTCGCGACGTGATCCTCTTCCCAGCGCTGCGCCGCGAATGAGGTTCACCCCCCTGAGCCGCTTCGCGGCTTCCCCCCGCTCTCGCGCTTCGCGCGGGCAGGGGGACGACGCCGGTGGCCTGGCAAAGCCAGTTCCACGGCGTCTGCTGGCCTTGCGCCGCGCCAATTTCATGCATTGTGGGCGGCACGCAGCGCCATGGATCACTGAGAAGTCTGAGATCTGACCCCAGGGAGCCACCATGCCCTTTACCGCCACCAACACCCCCTACCCCGCTGACGCGCTGCCTTCGGGCAACACCTTCTCGGTGCTGGTGGTGGAAGACCAGGCCTCCGTGCGCGCCACCCTGGTCGCCGAGTTGCGGCGCGCCGGCGTGACGGACATCTACGAAGCGCCCGAGGGCACCGCCGCGCTGCACCTGTTCAAGGCGCACCGGCCCGACCTGGTGCTGCTCGACATCAAGCTGCCCGGGCAGGACGGCTACTGGGTGGCCCAGCAGATGCGCGAGAGCGAGGCGGGCGACTGGACGCCCATCATCTTCCTGTCGGGCCTGGACAACGAGCTCGACGTCTGGCGCGGCATCGAGGTGGGCGGGGACGACTACCTCGTCAAGCCCGTCAGGCCCATCGTGCTCATGGCCAAGCTGCGTGCCATGCGGCGCCTGCTGGACATGCGCCGCCGGCTGGTGTCGATGTCGGCCGAGCTGCACCTGGCCAACCAGCGGCTCAACCAGATGGTGGAGGTCGATGCCCTCACCGGGCTGGTCAACCGCCGCGGGTTCGACCGCATCCTGCACAGCGAGATCCTCGCGGCGCGGCGCGACGGCACGCCGCTCACGCTGATGCTCTGCGACCTGGACCACTTCAAGCTCTTCAACGACGCCAGCGGCCACGTGCAGGGCGATGCCTGCCTCAAGGAAGTGGGCCGCCTGCTGCGCGAGGTCTGCGTGCGGCCCCGGGACGTGGCGTCGCGCTATGGCGGCGAGGAATTCGCCCTCATCCTGCCGAACACGCCGCGCTCGGGCGCGATGACCTTCGCGCGGGCGCTGAACCAGGTGCTGAAGGTGCGCGCCATTCCCCACCCGGGCTCGCCGCTGGGCGACACGCTCACGCTGTCGGGCGGCATCACCACCTGCGTGCCCGACGACAGCACCAATGCCGAAAGCATGATCATGCGCGCCGACCAGGCCCTGTACGCCGCCAAGGCCCAGGGCCGCAACCGCTTCTTCAGTTTCGAGATGCAGATGGACACCGTGGAGCAATTGCGCAGTTGAGATTCCTCGATTTCTTCTCTTCCCTGGATGCCACGCAGCGCCACGCGCGCGTGGCCGCGGGCACGGCGGCGTCCCGCATGCAGACCCTCAAGGCCCGCCTGCCCGACTGGGTGCAGGACTGGCTGGAGGTCATCATCCCCGGCACGCAGATCCTACTGATCCTGTTCGCCGCCTGGGTGCTGCAGCGCGTGCTGCGCCGCATCGTGCGCCGCGCGAGCATTCACTACCAGTTGCCGGACGAGCTGCTGGTGCCCATCAACGGGCTGATCCGCTGGCTCATCATCGCCAGCGCGCTGCTGCTGGTGCTCGAGCGCATGGGGGTCTCGGCCACGGTGCTCTGGACGGCGTTCACCGGCTTTGCCACGGTGGGCGCGGTGGCCTTCTTCGCCGCCTGGAGCGTGCTGTCCAACCTGTTCTGCGCGCTGCTGATCTTCACCGTGCGGCCGTTCCGCCCCGGCGACTACATCGAGGTGCTGGACACCGCCGAAAAGCCCGGCGCCAAGGGGCGTGTGGTGGACATCAACCTGCTCTACACCACGCTGGAGGACCACGGCGCGGCGCAGGGCAGCACGGCCTGGCTGCAGATCCCCAATGCGCTGATCTTCCAGCGCGTGGTGCGGCGCTTCCAGGGCGTGCCACCGCCGCCGCCCGAACCTGCCGCACCGCCCGCCCCCGCCGCGCCGGCAGAGGCCAGCGGCCCTGTTCCTTAAGGAAGCAGATCCAGCGCCTGCAGATAGGCGGGCTGGTACATCAGCTCGTCCCATGGCTGCGGCAGGGTCTCGGGCAGCAGCGCCAGACGGCGCGATTCGCTGTCCGCGCTGGGCTGCCAGCGGCCCTCGGCGCGCGCACTCTCCAGGCCGTCGATGAGCTCGTCCACCGCGCGGCCGTCGCCCACGCTCTGGTTGCACAGCAGGACGAGGTCGCAGCCTGCCTCCAGGGCTGCCACAGCGGCGTCGGTGTAGCTGACCACCTGCCCGTCCAGCCGGCGCGCGCCCTCCATGCTGAGGTCGTCGCTGAAGATGGCGCCGTCGAAGCGCAGGCGGCGGCGCAGGATGTCCTGCAGCCAGCGCTGCGAGAAGCCCGCGGGGCGGCTGTCCACCTTGGGGTAGATCACGTGCGCGGGCATGACGCTGGTGAGCGTGGTGCTGAGCCACGGGTACGGCGCCGCGTCGTCGGCCAGGAGGGCCTTGAGGCCGCGCTTGTCCACCGGCACCTCGGTGTGCGAGTCGGCCCGCACGAAGCCGTGGCCGGGAAAGTGCTTGCCGCAGTTGGCCATGCCCGCCTGCAGCAGGCCGTGCATGAGGCTCTTGGCCAGCAGCGCTACCACGCGCGGGTCGCGGTGGAAGGCGCGGTCGCCGATCACGCCGCTTTCACCCCAATCCAGGTCCAGCACGGGCGTGAAGGAAAAGTCCACGCCGCAAGCGCGCAGCTCGGCGCCGAGCACGTAGCCGCAGGCGGTGGCGGCATTGGTGGCTTTCAGGGCGCCTGCCCCCTCTCCACGGCCTTCGTCCTTCATCCACAACTCGCCCAGGGCGCGCATGGGCGGCAGGTGCGTGAAGCCGTCGGTGCGAAAGCGCTGCACGCGGCCGCCTTCGTGGTCCACGCAGATCAGCAGGTCGTCACGCACGGCCTTGATGGCGGCGGTGAGCTCCAGTAACTGTGCGCGGTTCTCCCAGTTGCGCGCGAACAGGATGACGCCGCCGGTCAGCGGGTGGGCCAGGCGGCGGCGGTCGGCGGCGCTGAGGGTGACGCCCGCCACGTCGAGGATGAGGGGTGCGTGTTCGGTCATGGTGCTCCGTTTTTGCTCATGTTCTGATAGCTTCCAGCGCTTGATGGATAAGCGCTAGAGCCCTATTTGGCTTCTATTTTCTCGACCACGCAGAAGCTGGCCGCGTAGTCGGTTTCATCGGTCACGCTCAGGTGCGCCGTCAGGCCCCGGGCTTCGAACCATTCCTTGAGCGCGCCGTGCAGCACGATCACGGGCTGGCCCGAGGCGAGCTTGGCCACTTCGCAGTGGCGCCAGGTCATGGGCATGGTCATGCCCAGGCCGATGGCCTTGCTGAACGCCTCCTTGGCCGAGAAGCGCGTGGCGAGGTAGCGCAGGCCCCGCTCGGGCCAGCGGCGGCTGCGCTCGCGCCAGGTGGCAAGTTCGCCGTCGGCCAGCACCTTTTCGGCAAAGCGGTCGCCGTGGCGCGCCAGGCTGGCGCGGATGCGGCGCACGTCGCAGATGTCGGTACCGATGCCGTAGATCATTTTCAGGTTAAATGAGCCTCCAGCGCTTATCCGGCAAGCGCTGGCAGCTATGAAATCAGGAGTTAAAACCTTCCGCGATGCAGTCCAGGTAGGCCTGCACCGTGGCGGCATAGCCCAGCTCCAGCGCATCGGCGATCAGCGCATGGCCGATGGAGACCTCCGCCACGCCGGGAACTTGGCGCACGAAGGCGGCGAGGTTGTCGCGGTTCAGGTCGTGGCCCGCGTTCACGCCCAGGCCGGCTTCCAGTGCGGCCTGGGCGGCGGCGGCGTATTGGCGCAGTTGGCGCTCCTGGCCGGGCGTACCCCAGGCGGCGGCGTAGGGCTCGGTATAGAGCTCCACGCGGTCCGCGCCCACGGCCCGGGCGGCGGCCATCTGTTCTGGAAGCGGGTCCATGAACAGGCTCACGCGCACGCCCAGCGCCTTGCATTCGGCCACCAGCGGGGCCAGGCGCTCGGCGTCTTGCGGAAAGCTCCAGCCGTGGTCGCTGGTGAATTGGTCCTCGCTGTCGGGCACGAAGGTGGCCTGCTGAGGCCGCACCTGGCGGATGAAGTCCATGAGGTTCTGCGACGGGTTGCCCTCGATGTTGTATTCGCGGCCGGGCCAGGCCTTCATGAGCGCGGCGAGGTCGAACACGTCCTGGCTGCGGATGTGCCGCTCGTCGGGCCGCGGGTGGACGGTGATGCCCTGCGCGCCCGCCTGCAGGCACAGTTCGGCCGCGCGCGTGACGCTGGGAATGCCCAGGTGGCGCGTGTTGCGCACCAAGGCGACCTTGTTGACGTTGACGGACAGGGCGGTGCGGTGGTTCATAAGGCTTGCAGGTCGATCATGAGCTGGCGCGTGCGCAGCAGGGGGCTGCCGCAATGGTATTGCAGCAGGGCGCGCAACTGCGGCTTGAGTTCTGAGGCCACGGGAGCGCAGGCACGCAGCGTGGCGGTGTAGCGGGCGCCGTCGTCGTCCAGCGCGCGCTGCAATGCCTGCCACTGGCTGCCGGTCAGCGCGGCCCGGTCGGCGGCAGAGGCGGCGCGCAGGCCGCCCTCGGGCACCAGCGCGTAGCGGGCGGCGGGCTGCAGGGGTTCCAGCGTGGTGGTCTGGGCATCCAGGCTGGGCAGCAGGCCGATTTCGCGCAGCAGCAGCAGTTCGAAGCTGCGCAGCACGGGCTCCAGGGCGTCGCCGTGCTCGCTGGCCAGCACGCGCACCACGCCGGCATAGGCATCGAACAGCGCCGCGTGCGGGTCGGCGCGGGCCAGCAGGCGCAGCAGCAGTTCGTTGAGGTACAGGCCCGACAACAGGGCGTCGCCCGTGGGCATCACGTGGCCGCCCACCCATTCTGCGCCCTTGAGCGCATGGATGTCCGCATCGCCGCTGCCGGCCAGGGTGTAGGTCAGCTGCAGCGGCTGCAGCGGCAGCAGCACGGGGCGGAAGTTGGAACTGGGCTTCTTCGCCCCCTTGGCCACCAGGGCCACGCGGCCGTAGTGGCGGGTGAAGGTCTCCAGGATCAGGCTGGACTCGCTCCAGTCGTAGCTGTGGAGCACGAAGGCGGGTTCGTCGGCGATGCGCTTGGGCTGAGCCACGGAAGCTCGCGGTTATTCGTATCCAAACGACCTGACGCGGGCCTCGTCGTCGGCCCAGCCGGACCGCACCTTGACCCAGAGTTCGAGGAATACCTTGGCGTCCATGAGCTTTTCCAGTTCCTGCCGCGCCTCGGTACCGATGCGCTTCAAGCGCTCGCCCTTGTCGCCGATGACCATCATCTTGTGGTTGTCGCGCTCGACCACGATGGTGGCGGCGATCTTCACAAGGCGCTTGTGCTGCTTGCTTTTCTCCTCGTCGAACTTGTCAATGACGACGGTGGAGGTGTAGGGCAGTTCGTCGCCCGTGAAGCGGAACAGCTTCTCGCGCACGGTTTCGCTGGCCAAGAACTTCTCGCTGCGGTCGGTCAGCTCGTCCTCGGCGTACCACCAGCCCTGCTCGGGCAGATACTTCTCGCAGATGCCGAACAGGCGCTCGATGTCGCCCTTGTTCTTGGCCGACATGGGCACGAACTCGGCGAAGGGGTGGCGCTCCTGCATGCTCTTGAGCCAGGGCGCGATCTCGGCGCGGCGGTGCACCATGTCGAGCTTGTTGGCCACCAGCAGCGTCGGGATGCCGGGCTTGAACAGCGACAGCACCTTGGCGTCGGCCAGCGTGAAGTTGCCGGCCTCGACCACGAACAGGATCAGGTCCACGTCGCCGATGGCGCCCATCACCGTCTTGTTGAGCGACTTGTTCAGCGCCGTGGCGTGGCGCGTCTGGAAGCCCGGCGTATCGACGAAGATGAACTGCGTCTGCCCGCGCGTGCGGATGCCCGTGATGCGGTGGCGCGTGGTCTGGGCCTTGCGCGAGGTGATGCTGATCTTCTGGCCCACCAGCGCGTTGAGCAGCGTGGACTTGCCCACGTTGGGCTTGCCCACGATGGCGATCACGCCGCAGCGCTGGCCGGGCGCGGCGGCGGAAGCGCCCCCAGCCGAGCCTGCCGCAGCCAGCATGGCTTCAAGGTCATTTTGGCCTCCAGCGCTTGGCTGGTCTGCGCTGCCAGCTACATCTTTCGTAGCGTCTTCATTCATAGATTCTTGGCTTTCAATGTGGCCAGCATGGCCGCCGCTGCCGCCTGCTCGCCGGCCCGGCGGGAGCCGCCGATGCCGCGCTCGGTCAGGCCCAGTTCGGGAACGTCGCACTCGACATCGAAGGTCTGGCGGTGCGCCGCCCCGACCGTGGCCACCACGCGGTACTGCGGCAGCTTCATTTTGCGGCCCTGCAGCCACTCCTGCAACGCGGTCTTGGCATCCTTGGAGGCGGCCTGCATCTGCGGGTTGATCTCCACGCCCTGGAACAGGCGGTGCACCAGCGCCTCGGCGCTCGCATAGCCCGCGTCGAGGTACACCGCGCCGATGAGCGCTTCGAGCGCATCGGCCAGGATGGAGGGGCGCTGCTGGCCGCCGGACTTGGACTCGCCCTCGCCCAGGCGCAACACCTCGGAGACCTTCAGGCGCAAGGCGAGCTGGTGCAGGGTATCCTGCTTGACGAGGTTGGCGCGTACGCGCGAGAGGTCGCCCTCGGGCAGGTGGGCCAGCCGCTGGTACAGCAGGCTGGCCACCGCCAGGTTCAGGACGGAGTCCCCCAGGAATTCCAGCCGCTCGTTGTGGTCCGCCGAGAAGCTGCGGTGCGTGGTGGCGCGCTGGAGGAGGGACGGATCGGAGAAGACATGCTGCAGGCGGCCCTGCAGCGCAAGCAGGCCGGGGTTCACCTAGTTCGTCTGCCCTTCGAAGCGGTAGACCAGGTAGGCCGGGCCTGCCAGCGCGATCTCGCGGGAATACTTGTACGACACGACGACCTTGTCGCCGCGCTTGCCGACTTCGAGGTCGCTGCCCTTGATCGACGTGATGTCATCGATGGCGGCAGCCCGGTCGAACGCCGCGCGCACGCCGGCCACCGAGCTTTCCGTCTTGGCCTTTTCGGCAGCTTTCTTGATGGCGGCGTTCTCCAGGAAGATGGGCACGGACTGCCCGCCGATGGCGAATGCGGCCACGGCCAGGACGCCGATGAACACCAGCCCGAAAAAAGACAGGCCGCGCTGGCGCGAGCGGCTGGCGGAGCGATGCATCTTCTTCATAACTTCTTACCCTCTCATTGTTGGCCTCGGCGAGAAACCGGCTCAATGGAACGAGCCGATGCGCTTGAGATTACCGAAATTCATCCACACGAAAAAGGCCTTGCCGACGATGTTGCCCTCCGGCACGAAACCCCAGTAGCGGGAGTCCAGCGAGTTGTCCCGGTTGTCGCCCATCATGAAGTAGTGCCCCTCGGGAACCTTGCACACCACGCCTTCGACACTGTAGCGGCAGTTTTCGCGATAGGCAAAATTGCTGGCGCCCTGCACGAAGGCAGGCACCTCCGGGTTGTTCAGCAGGCGGTGGGGCTCGGGGCCGAGCTGTTCCTCGAACTGCTTGAAGTAGCGCATCGAATCCTCTTCGAAGAAGTCCGGCGCGGCCTTCGTGTCGATGGCTTGGCCGTTGATCGTCAGGCGCTTGTTGAGGTAGGCCACCTCGTCGCCCGGCACGCCCACCACGCGCTTGATGTAGTCCAGGCTGGGCTGCGGCGGGTAGCGGAACACCAGCACGTCGCCGCGCTGGGGCTTGCTGCCCTCGGTGATCTTGGTGTGGATGACAGGCAGGCGGATGCCGTAGGTGAACTTGTTCACCAGGATCAGATCGCCTACCAGCAGCGTGGGGATCATGGAGCCCGAGGGAATCTTGAAGGGCTCGAACAGGAACGAGCGCAGCAGGAACACGGCGGCGATCACCGGGAACAGCCCCGCCGTCCAGTCCAGCCACCAGGGCTGCATGAGCAGGCGGCCCTTGGCCTCCTGCACGTCCACGTCCACCTTCTGGATGCCCATGCGGTCCAGCTCGGCACGGCGCTGGACGGCCGCATCCTCGATGGCCTGGGCGGCACGCCGGCGCCGGGGCAGGAAGTAGAAGCGCTCCGCGAGCCAGTACAGGCCCGTGACCACCGTGGCCAGGAACAGCAGCAACGCGAAGTTGCCTTCGATGGCGCCCAGGTACCAGGCGCCGATGTAGCCGGCGAAGGCCGCCAGCACCAGGGACGTGAGGATTTGCATGAACTGCATCAGTCTTCCACCTGCAAAATGGCCAGGAATGCCTCTTGCGGCACCTCGACCGATCCGATCTGCTTCATCCGCTTCTTGCCCGCCTTCTGCTTTTCGAGCAGCTTGCGCTTGCGGGTGATGTCGCCGCCGTAGCACTTGGCCAGCACGTTCTTGCGCAGGGCCTTGATGGTCTCGCGCGCGATGATGTTGGCGCCGATGGCCGCCTGGATGGCCACGTCGTACATCTGGCGGCTGATGATCTCGCGCATCTTGGCCACCACGGCGCGGCCGCGGTACTGCGACTGCGAGCGGTGCACGATGATGGACAGGGCATCCACCTTGTCGCCATTGAGCAGGATGTCCACCTTCACCACGTCGGAGGCGCGGTACTCCTTGAACTCATAGTCCATGGAGGCATAGCCGCGCGACACGGATTTGAGCTTGTCGAAGAAGTCCAGCACGATCTCGCCCAATGGCATCTCGTAGGTCAGCATCACCTGGCGGCCGTGGTAGGCCATGTTGATCTGCACGCCGCGCTTCTGGTTGGCCAGCGTCATCACCGGGCCCACGTAGTCCTGCGGCATGTAGAGGTGCACGGTCACGATGGGCTCGCGGATCTCCTCCAGGCGGCCCTGGTCGGGCATCTTGGAAGGGTTCTCGACCATGATAATCTCGCCGTCGGCCTTGACCACCTGGTAGACCACGCTGGGCGCCGTGGTGATGAGGTCTTGGTCGAACTCGCGCTCCAGGCGCTCCTGCACGATCTCCATGTGCAAGAGGCCCAGGAAGCCGCAGCGAAAGCCAAAGCCCAGCGCCTGGCTGACCTCGGGCTCGTAGTGCAGCGAGGCGTCGTTGAGCTTGAGCTTTTCCAGCGCGTCGCGCAGCGAGTCGTATTCGCTGGCCTCGGTGGGGTACAGCCCCGCGAACACCTGGGGCTGGATTTCCTTGAAGCCGGGCAGCGCCTCGCTGGCCGGGCCCGCGTTGTTGGGCAGCTTCTTTTCGAGCGTGATGGTGTCGCCGACCTTGGCCGCCTGCAGTTCCTTGATGCCGGCGATGATGTAGCCCACCTCGCCGGCCTTCAGGCTCTCGCGCGGCTGGTTGGCGGGCGTGAACACGCCCAGGCTGTTGGCTTCGTAGGCGGCATCCGTGGCCATCATCTTGAAGCGCTCATTCTTCTTGAGTTCGCCATCGACCACGCGCACCAGCATCACCACGCCCACGTAGCTGTCGAACCAGCTGTCGATGATCATGGCGCGCAGCGGCGCCTGCGGGTTGCCGCGCGGCGCAGGCACCTTGGCGACGATGGTCTCCAGGATCTCGTCGATGCCCATGCCCGTCTTGGCGGAGCAGGGAATCGCGTCGGAAGCGTCGATGCCGATCACGTCCTCGATCTCGGCCTTGGCGTTGTCGGGATCGGCCTGCGGCAGGTCCATCTTGTTGAGCACCGGCACCACTTCGACGCCCAGGTCCAGCGCGGTGTAGCAGTTGGCCACGGTCTGCGCTTCCACACCCTGCGAAGCATCGACGACCAGCAGCGCGCCCTCGCATGCGGACAGCGAGCGGCTCACTTCATAGGAGAAGTCCACATGGCCCGGCGTATCGATCAGATTGAGGTTGTAGACCTGCCCATCGCGGGCCTTGTATTGCAGCGCGGCGGTCTGCGCCTTGATGGTTATCCCACGCTCTTTCTCGATGTCCATCGAGTCCAGAACCTGGGCCTCCATCTCGCGGTCCGCCAGCCCTCCGCAGCGCTGGATCAGGCGGTCCGCCAGCGTCGACTTGCCATGGTCGATGTGCGCGATGATGGAAAAATTTCTGATGTGGTTCATCAACGAAAAACGTCAAGTGATTGAATTAAAACGGCGCACACAAGAAAAAAGGGCGCGTCGAGTGGCGACGCGCCCTGAACCAACAATCATTGGCAACTGCGATAGTTGGAGCTTCATTGTAGGCAAAAAGCCCGCCGGAAAAAGCCCGCCCGACTGCATCTGAGGGGAGTTGCCAGGGTGCAACAGGAATTTTATACACAGCTTATACACAATCTACGCAATAACAACGCTGGACAACTTGTGGGTGAGCTGTGGATCAGCTGTGCATGGCACCTGCCGCATCCCGCATCGTGGAGCCGATGCCCTTCAATATGCAGATAAACGTTGAACAGGAGCCTCTATTCTATCGAAACCGATTGATGGATATGCAATTATGTGAGTAATGGCTAACATTACTTCGCTCTCCAACGCTGTCCAGCCCGATAAAAAATAGTTGGCTCTGTCCAAAAAGCCTGCCTGAAAAAGGGGCTTGAGCTCGGCCCATAGCCCCTGTTTCTGTTGGATCGATGGCCGTGCTGCGTCAGCGTGCAGGCCGGATCAGGGCGTACTGTGCCCACTCGCCGCGCCGATACAGCACGTTGATCGGCTTGGCTTTGTCCGCCTTGGCCAGGGCGGCTTCGAACTCTTTCACGCTCGTCACTTCGGTGTTGGCGACGGACAGGATGACGTCGCCTTCACGCAGGCCCGCGCGGGCAGCGGCATCGGTGGCCGACGCCACCAAGACGCCACCCTTGACCTTGAGCTCCTTCTTCTGCGCATCCGTCAAATCGGTCACTGCAAGGCCGACTTGCTGGGCCGCGGCCGACGCCTTGGGCTTTTCCTCGCGCTCGGGCGTCTTGGCCGCAGGCTTGTCCGGCTCGATCTCGGCAATGGTGATAGACAAGTCGCGCGAAGCGCCCCGGCGGAACACCGTCACGGTGCTCTTGCTCCCCGGCTTGGTGTTGCCCACCAGGCGCGGCAGGTCGCCGACCTTCTCGATGGCCTTGCCATCGAAGCGCGTGATGATGTCGCCCGCTTCCACGCCCGCCTTGTCCGCAGGCGATCCTGTCTCGACGCCCGACACCAGCGCGCCCTGCGGCTTGCCCAGGCCGATGGACTCGGCCACGTCACGGGTGACCGGGCCGATCTGCACCCCGATGCGGCCTCGCGTCACGCGGCCGGACGCGCGCAGCTGCTCGCTCACGCGGATGGCTTCGTCCATGGGGATCGCGAACGAAATGCCCATGAAGCCGCCCGAGCGCGAGTAGATCTGGCTGTTGATGCCCACCACCTCGCCGCGCATGTTGATCAGCGGCCCGCCCGAGTTGCCCGGATTGATGGCCACGTCCGTCTGGATGAATGGCAAGTAGTCGCCCGTGTCGCGTTGCTTGGCGCTCACGATGCCTGCGGTCACGGTGTTTTCCAGGCCGAACGGCGAGCCGATCGCCATTACCCATTCGCCCACGCGCAGGCGGCTCACGTCGCCGACCTTGACGGCCGGCAGGCCCGTGGCTTCGATCTTCACGACCGCCACGTCGGTGCGCTTGTCCGCGCCGATGATCTTGGCCTTGAACTCGCGCTTGTCGGTCAGCGTCACGACGACCTCGTCGGCACCCTCCACCACATGCGCATTGGTCATCACGAAGCCGTCGGATGTCAGGATGAAGCCCGACCCGACGCCGCGGGGCTGCTGCTCTTCCTCCTGCTGGGGACGCTGGGGGCGCTGCTGCCGGGGCATGTTGGGAATGGGCATGCCGAACCGGCGGAAGAACTCCAGCATCTCCTCGTCCATGCCGTTCATGCCGGCACGGCCCGAGACCTTTTCCACGGTACGGATGTTCACCACGGACGGGCCCACCTGGTCCACCAGGTCCGTGAAATCAGGCAAGCCCCGGGCTGCCGCCGCAGGCTGTGCAAGAACGGCTTGCGGCACCATCGCCCCGCCGGCCATCGCGGCAAACATGCATGCAAGCGCTGCGGAGCGCAGCACGTATCCATCAAACTTCGGCATCGTCGACCTTTCGTGAATTGTGGCGAATGCTGTCATGCAACAGTGTGTCACTGTGAAGAGCGCGCAGCCAATTGGTTCCCACCCGGCTTGCAGGCGGCGCTGGGTGCTCAGCGCGTGCGCTCCAGTTGCCCGGCAAAAAGGCGCAGGGTCTGAAGCGGCACCTCGCCCACCGCCGTCAACCAGACATCGGCCAGCAAGCGCTGGGCGATCAATTGCGTGGACCCCATGCTGGACACCTGTGGCTGGGCCGGATGCCGGCGGGCGTCAAACGGCTCCATGAACAAGGACACCGAGGCCAGGCCATCGGAATAAAGGCATTGCAGGACACCCGGCGCCTCGTCCGCGGCCGAGACGGTGCGGCGGTGGCAACTGACGGGCACGAATCCGGCGATCGGTTGGCGCAATGCCCACCCCTCCTCCTGGGCCGTGGTTTTCACCACCGAGGGAGCGACCACCTTGTAGCCCGCCGTGGCGTCCATCAAGCGGGAAAGCTGGTCCGCGCGCACAGGCGAGCTCAGGTCCAGCTCCGAGAACGCGGACTGTTCAAGCACCCGGCCCTCAGCATCCAGGGTTTGCAGCTTCACGACGAGCCCCGTGTCCTTCTCGCTCCAGAACCGGTAGCCGAAGCGCAATGAGTCCTGCGGCTTGAACCATACGACATCCGCCACCATTCCCGCCACGCGCTCCTGCCCCAGCGGGCGTGCCTTGTAGAACTGCGAGATCGCGGCGCCCGTGACAACGGGCACGCGAGGAAACAGACCGGAGGCCTCGCGGCGATCCATCCGCACGACGCGGGTTTGCGGCCAGAACGTCCGCACCTCGTCGTTGCGCCGGAAGATGGTCCGCGGCGTGCCGCTCAGGGCCTCGACACGTTCCATCTGCTGCTGGCCGTCGCAAGCCTGCCAGATCCGGGAACTGGCCATGGCACCAGCCGCCGATAGCACCACGAAAGTGCCCGCATAGGGACGGCTGCAGGGCGCACTGTGCATGCGCTCGATCCATTGCACCACGCTCCGTTCGGCAGGCGCCACCTGCGCCTCGGAGGCGGAAGGTTGCGAGCCCTCGACAGCGGGCCCGCCTATCGCAAAAGAGGCCCCTGCGGCACACAGCGCCGCCGCCATCCATCTCCCACACCTTCGATACGGCCGGATTTCGCGGCTATGGGCAACTCCGAAAAGCTTCATCACACGATCTCAACGCCACGAACCATCCAAAAACTCAGCGACTGGGGGACTCAAAGGTTGCGTTGCGCAAGAAACCCGCCGGCATCTGCAGGGCCGAGGTGCTGCCGAACTGCTTGTGGGCCGCCAGCAGCTCATCCAGGCGCGGGTCACGGATCATGACCTGCTGGCCCTCCGCATCCACCACCGCCACGGTCGGCGCCGCGGCAGGGCTCGGCAACCGCTCCACCGACTGGGCCAACTGGGCACCGCCGACAGCTCCGCTCCCACCCTGCAAGGCGGACATGGAATTCCAGCCAATGGCCGCCACAGCCGCCAGGGAAGCAAAGCCGGCCGCCATCTTCCAGCGGAAGACCGAGGCATTCGCAGCGGCCGTGCCAGGGGCCGCCACGGCCACCAGCGGCGTCGGCACCTCCGGGCGGGGCGCAGAGACCTGCTCCTTGGCAAGCTCATCCCGCAGCCGCGCCATGAAGGCAGGATTCGCGGGCCGCGCCAAGTCCGACGAGCGCAGCACATCCCCCACCAGGTGGTACAGCTCCCAGGTCGCACGGCCTTCGCCCTGCGCGGCATAGGAAAGTGCATCGCTCAGTTCACGGCCCTGCAACTGGCCATCCGCCAGGGCGGACAACTGTTCGCGTTGATCCTGTTCTTGGTTTGCCACAGCCTTGTTCATTTCATCACCTCACTCACCACCGTTTGCCCGACTGGTTTTCCAGCAAAGGCCGCACTCGCGCCGAAATGGCTTCGCGCGCCCGGAAAATCCGGGACCGCACCGTGCCGATGGGGCATCCCATGGCGGTCGCGATCTCTTCGTAACTCAGCCCTTCGATCTCGCGCAAGGTCACGGCCTGGCGCAGATCATCGGGCAGCGCCTCCATGGCCGCATTGACGGCTTGCGCGATTTCCTGGGCAGCCAGTACGGTCTCGGGGGTTTCGTCGCTGGTTAGTTCGTGCCCAAGGCGGGAAGTTTCATCCTCGTCCTCGCTGCCGCGCAGGGCGTTCTCGGAGATGACGGGGTTACGCTTCATGTCCATCAGCGCCTTCTTGGCGGTATTGACGGCGATCCGGTAGAGCCAGGTGTAGAACTGCGCCTCGCCCCGGAACTGGTGCAGCGCGCGGTAGGCGCGGATGAAGGTTTCCTGCGCAATGTCCTGGATGAGATCGGTGTCGCGCACCATGCGCCCCACCAGCCGTTCGATGCGGCGCTGGTATTTGATGACCAGCAGCTCATAGGCACGCTGGTCGCCCGCCACCGTGCGCTCCACCAGTTGGAGATCGCTGTCTTCGGAAGGGGAAGGCGTATTAACAGTCATGGATACTCGGAATTCACGCCCCACGGCTGCTGGCCGGGGCGCTTGCATCAGCGTGGTCAACGCCCGGCTTGGCGCGCGAATATACCGCACGGCGCAAATCCATCCAACGCTCCGGCTGGCTTGAACGTTCCAGCCACAGCCAAAGGCGGCGGTGACCCGCGGGCGACACGAGCACCCACAGATGCGATTGCACGTCCAGAAGGACTTCCGGGGGAACGGAAAGTGCGGAAAAGGCCCCGTCGGGCTGCTTCAGGCCGGCCACGGCCCAGAATTGCCCGTCCCAGCGGATGGTTCCGGACAATTGGTGCCACCAGAAGTGCAGCGCACCACCGGCTGCCAGCAACCATGCGCCGAGAGCTATCGCCGCAGGCCATCCGCGAACCAGGCTGCCACTCGACCCCATCCACCCGGCAAGCACGCCGGCACCCAGCAGGCTGGTGACCACCAGCAAGCCACCCAGGGCACGGCTGCGCCGCAAGGGGTACAGCACCGGCGGAGGGTTGCGCGAAGTGCGGCCCATGGGCCCAGCCGGAGATCAGACGCGCTTGAACACCAGGGTGCCGTTGGTGCCGCCAAACCCGAAGTTGTTCTTGACGGCCACGTCGATCTTCATGTCCCGCGCCGTGTTGGCGCAGTAGTCCAGATCGCACTCGGGGTCCTGGTTGAACAGATTGATGGTGGGCGGCGCCTTCTGCCCGTGCAGCGCGAGCACCGTGAAGATGCTCTCGATACCGCCGGCGCCGCCCAGCAGGTGGCCGGTCATGGACTTGGTCGAGCTGACGACGGTCTTGTAGGCGTGTTGCCCCAGCGCCGCCTTGATGGCGTTCGTCTCGTTGAGGTCCCCCAGCGGCGTGGACGTGCCATGGGCGTTCAGGTAATCGACCTGATCCGGGTTCACGCCCGCGTTGCGCAAGGCGTTCAGCATGGCGCGGCGGGGGCCGTCCATGTTGGGGGCCGTCATGTGGCCCGCATCGGCGCTCATGCCATAGCCGCCCAGTTCGGCATAGATCTTGGCGCCACGGGCCTTGGCGTGCTCGTATTCTTCCAGCACCATGACTCCGGCACCCTCGCCCAGCACGAAGCCGTCGCGGTCCTTGTCCCAGGGGCGGGAGGCGGTCTTGGGGTCGTCGTTGCGAGTGGACAGCGCGCGCATGGCGGCAAAGCCGCCAATGCCCAGCGGGGAGACCGTGGCTTCGGTCCCGCCAGCCACGACCACGTCCGCATCGCCGTATTCGATCAGGCGGCCGGCCTCGCCGATGCAGTGCAAGCCCGTCGTACAGGCGGTCACCACCGAGAGGTTGGGCCCCTTGAAGCCGAAGCGCATGGACACGTGGCCCGCCACCATGTTGATGATGGACGCTGGCACGAAGAACGGCGTGATGCGCCGGGGACCGCGACTCGCCAGTTCCGCATGGGTGTTCTCGATCAGCGGCAGGCCGCCGATGCCGGAGCCGATCACGCAGGCGATGCGGGTCGCCAGGTCATCATCCAGGGCCTCGCCGGTGGGCAAGCCCGCGTCACGCACGGCCTCCTGGGCCGCGGCGATGCCGTAGTGGATGAAGGTGTCCATCGTGCGCGCATCCTTGGCGCTCATGTAGGACTCCAGATCGAAGCCCTTGACCTCGCCCGCGATCTTGCAGGCGAAATTCGACGCGTCGAACTTGGTGATGAGGTCGATGCCGGACTGGCCGGCAAGGAGATTGGCCCAGGATTCGGCCACCGTGTTGCCCACGGGGCTGACGCAACCCAGGCCGGTCACGACAACGCGACGACGGCTCATGCGTGAAAAACCTTCTGCTTGGAAATCGCTCGAGGCAGGCGCTGCGCGCCGCTCAGGCCTTCTGGTGGGTATTGGCGTAGTCGATGGCGTTCTGCACCGTGGTGATCTTCTCGGCGTCCTCGTCCGGGATCTCGATGCCGAACTCGTCTTCCAGAGCCATCACCAGTTCCACCGTGTCGAGCGAGTCGGCGCCGAGGTCGGCCACGAAAGCCTTTTCGTTGGTGACCTGGGACTCTTCCACACCGAGTTGTTCGGCAATGATCTTCTTGACGCGTGTTTCGATATCGCTCATGGTTTCCCTCTGGGGGTTGTGAATGAATCCGCGATTCTAGCCGCTTAAGGAGAAGCCCCTAAACCGCCCGCCGCACGGATGAAGCGGCGTTAACTCTCACTAATTACATGTACATGCCGCCATTGACGTGCAACTCCTGCCCCGTCACGTAGCCCGCCTCGCGCGAGGCCAGGTAGGCCACGGCATGCGCGATGTCCTGCGGCTTGCCCATGTGGCCCAGAGGGATCTGAGCGTTGAGGGCTTTCTGCTGGTCTTCGGGCAGCACGGCGGTCATGTCGGTCTCGATGAAACCGGGCGCCACGCAGTTGACGGTGATGCCCCGGCTGCCCAGTTCGCGGGCCAGCGCGCGGGTCATGCCCGCCACGCCGGCCTTGGCCGCCGCGTAGTTGGCCTGGCCCGGGTTGCCCGAGGCGCCCACCACGCTGGTGATGCTGATGATGCGGCCAAAGCGCTGCTTCATCATGGGCCGGATGGCGGCGCGGCTCACGCGGAAGACGGCCTTGAGGTTGGTGTCCAGCACCGCGTCCCAATCGTCGTCCTTCATGCGCATGGCCAGGGTGTCGCGCGTGATGCCCGCGTTGTTCACCAGCACGTGCAGGCCGCCGTGCTGCTTGACCAGGGAATCCACCAGCGCATCGACGGCGGCGCCGTCGGTCACATCCAGCTTCACGCCCTGGCCGCCCTGCCCGGCCAGCGCCTGGGTGATGCGGGCAGCGCCGTCGTCGGTGGTGGCCGTGCCGATCACGCGCAGGCCGCGTGCGGCCAGCTCGGCGGCGATGGCGGCACCGATGCCGCGCGTGGCGCCAGTGACCAGCGCGATCTGTGGAGTGGTTTCGCTCATGCCAGCAGCTCCCGGGTTTCGGCCAGCGAGGCCGGGTCGTAGATGGCGCCGCCGACCAGCTCGGGGTCGATGCGCTTGGTCAGGCCGGCCAGCACCTTGCCGGGGCCGCATTCGATGATGTGGGTGATGCCACGGCCTTTCAGGGCCTGCACGCATTCCACCCAGCGCACGGGGCCGAAGGCCTGGCGGTAGAGGGCATCGCGGATGGCGTCGGCGTCCTGCTGCACGGCCACGTCCACGTTGTTGAGCACGGGAATCTGCGGCGCGGCCAGCGCCACGTCGGCCAGGGCCGCGCGCAGCTTTTCGGCGGCGGGCTTCATCAGGCTGGAGTGGAACGGCGCAGACACCGGCAGGGGCAGCGCGCGCTTGGCGCCAGCGGCCTTGAGCAATTCGCAGGCTTTGTCCACGCCCGCCTTGGAGCCGGCGATGACGGTCTGGATGGGATCGTTGAAATTCACGGCCTCGACCACTTCCGTGTTGCCCAGTGCAGCGGCCGCTTCGGCACAACCTGCGATGACCTTGACCGCATCCATGCCCAGGATGGCCGCCATGGCGCCGGTGCCCACGGGCACGGCCTCCTGCATGGCGGCGGCCCGGAGGCGCACCAGAGGCGCGGCCTGTGCCAGCGTCAGCACACCAGCGGCCACCAGGGCCGAATACTCGCCCAGCGAATGCCCGGCCACCGCCGCCGGAGCCGCGCCGCCTTCCGCGCGCCAGACGCGCCAGGCCGCCACGCCCGCCACCAGCATCACGGGCTGGGTGTTGGTCGTCAGCGCCAGCGCTTCTTTCGGGCCGTCCTTGATCAGCTGGCCGATGTTCTCGCCCAGGGCATCCGATGCTTCCTGCAGCGTCTGCGCCACCACGGGGTGATCGCCCCAGCCGTCGAGCATGCCCACGGACTGTGAGCCTTGTCCCGGAAAGACCAACGCAAAAGTCTTCATGACAAATCCAGAAATATAAATGAAATCAGCCTCTAGCGCTTATCCAGCAAGCGCTAGCAGCTACAACTTGAGGAGCACCGCACCCCAGGTGAAGCCGCCGCCCACGCCTTCGAGCAGCACGGTCTGCCCTGGTTGGACCTGGCCCGTGCGCACGCCATGGTCCAGCGCCAGCGGAATCGAGGCCGCCGACGTATTGCCGTGCTGGTCCACGGTGACCACTACCTTGTCCATGGGCAGCTTCAGCTTGCGCGCCGTGCCTTGCATGATGCGGATGTTGGCCTGGTGCGGGATCAGCCAGTCCACGTCGGCCTCGGCGAGCCCGGCCTTGGCGAGCACGGCGTGGGCCGCTTTCTCCAGCACGCCCACGGCCAGCTTGAAGACGGCCTGACCGTCCATCTTGAGCAAGGGGTCGCCCAGCACCTGCCCGCCCGACACATGGCCCGGCACGCAGAGGATGCCGACGTGCTTGCCATCGGCATGCAGGTCGCTGGACAGGATGCCGGGCGTCTCGGACGCTTCCAGCACCACGGCGCCCGCGCCGTCGCCGAACAGCACGCAGGTGGTGCGGTCGTTGAAATCCAGGATGCGGCTGAACACCTCGGCGCCCACCACGAGCGCACGGCTGGCGGTGCCGGCCTGGATCATCGCGTCCGCCACCGAGAGCGCGTAGATGAAGCCGCTGCACACCGCCTGCACGTCGAACGCCGGGCAGCCGTTGGCGCCCAGCTTGTTCTGCAGGATGCAGGCCGTGGAAGGAAACACCATGTCCGGCGTGGACGTGGCGACGATGATCAGGTCGATGTCCGTGGGCTGCAGGCCCGCGGCCTGCAGGGCCTGGCGCGCGGCCTCCAGGCCCAGGTCGCTGCTGGCGACGTCGGCTTCGGCAAAATGGCGCGCGCGGATGCCGGTGCGCTCCACGATCCATTCATCCGAAGTTTCGATGCCCCGCTGGCCGAGTTCAGCCACCAGATCGGCGTTGGTCAGCCGGCGTGGAGGCAGGTAGCTGCCGGTGCCGGTAATGCGGGAGTAGCGTCTCATCAATGTGTGGTGGTCGTCGCCGCCGCATCCACGGGCGCCAGCAGGGGCGCCGCATGCGCAATCCGGGTCCGGACACGGTCGAGCAGGTTGTTGCGGGCTGCATCATACGCCCGGTTCAACGCCTGCTCGAACGCCAGTGTGTCAGCCGATCCATGGCTCTTGAACACCAGCCCGCGCAGCCCCAACAGCGCCGCGCCGTTGTAACGGCGGTAGTCCATGCGCTTCATGAGCGCTTTTAGGACCGGATAGGCGACGATGGCGGCCATCTTGGTGAATATGTTGCGCGAGAACTCGGCCTTGAGCGCGCCGATGATCATGGACGCCACGCCTTCACTGGCCTTGAGCGCCACGTTCCCCACGAAACCGTCACACACGACGATGTCAACCGTGCCCTTGAAGATGTCATTGCCCTCGACATTGCCAAAAAACTTCAGATCGCCGGAATTGGCAGCAGATCGCAGCAGTTCGCCGGCTCTTTTGATGACTTCGCTGCCCTTGATGACTTCTTCGCCGATGTTCAGCAGCCCCACCGTAGGCTCGCCACCCTCCTTGAGGGCAGAAACCAGGGCCGAGCCCATCACCGCGAACTGCAGCAGGTGCTCGGCCGAACAGTCCACATTGGCCCCGAGATCCAGCACCGTGGTGGCGCCGCCGGCGGCGTTGGGCATCTGGGTGGCGATGGCCGGGCGGTCGATGCCGTCCAGGGTCTTGAGCAGGTAGCGCGCGATCGCCATCAGGGCGCCCGTGTTGCCGGCGGAGACGGCCGCTGCGGCGGCGCCGTCCTTGACCTGCTGGATCGCCACGCGCATGGACGAATCCTTCTTCTTGCGCAGGGCCACTTCCACCGGATCGTCCATGGTCACCACCTCGGAGGCGGGGACGATGGTGGCGCGGTCGTGCGCGAACGACTGCAGGCTCTCGCTCAGGCCGACGAGCAGCAGGCGGGCGTCCGGGTGGTTATCGAGGAACTGGCGGCACGCCGCGAGCGTGACGCGGGGGCCATGGTCGCCCCCCATGCAGTCAACAGCCAGTGTGATCATGGGCGACTTGCCCGGCCCATGGCCGGAAAGAGAATGGAGAAAACAAAGGCCCGCGCTACGGTTTCAGTAGCAACGGGCCTTGGGGCGTGACGGGTGTCAGGCTTCGGACTTGTTCTTCAGCACCTGGCGGCCACGGTAGAAGCCGTTGGGGCTGATGTGGTGGCGCAGGTGCGTTTCACCGGTGGTGGGCTCCACGGCGATGCCAGGCACCGTCAGGGCGTTGTGCGAACGGTGCATGCCGCGCTTGGAGGGGGACTTCTTGTTTTGCTGAACGGCCATGATGGCTCCTGGTCTTGAATAGGGTTGGTAAAAACGCGATCAGCCCATTGAAGACACGAGGGGATTCGCGCGAAGCCCTCGATTATAGCCCAAATGGTTTTACTGCCCCTTGCCGTCCTTACGCAGCCCCGCCAGGGCAGCGAAGGGGTTGGGCTTTTCGGCGTTGGCTTCCTCGAAATCGTCATCCGACGAGGCCATGGGCACGGTGGAGGGGCACTCGTCGTGCTTGGGCACCACGGGCAGGGCCATCAGCAGTTCGTCCTCAATGAGTTCGTGCAGGTCGAACTCGCGGCTCAGGGCGAGCAGGTCTTCTTCGCAGTCGTCATCCAGGGCCTCGGCCGTGGCTTCATCGGCCACGAAACGGAATTCGCGGTCCACCTCCAGCGGCACGTCCACGGGGGTGAGGCAGCGCTGGCACTCCATGGGGAAGGCGGCGCGCGCCTTCAGGTGCAGCCAAACCTGGGGGAGGCCGCCCGGCGCGGTGCGCAGCTGGCCCTGGGCCTCCCAGTCCACCAGCAGGTCGGGGTGCAGGCCCTTGGCCTCCTGCGCGAGGCGCTCGTATTTCAGCAGCGATTCGTGGCCCGACAGCCGCCCGCCCGCTTGCGCGAAGGCTTTGACGTCAAGCCGGCGGGGGTTGAGTTCCTTGGTCATGGCGGCAGTGTAAGAGAATCGGCGCATGCTTCAATCCCCTCCCCCGCAGCGCCCTCTGGTATTGGGTTCGACCTCGCGCTACCGCCGCGAATTGCTCGAACGGCTGAACCTGCCTTTCAGCGTGGCCGCCCCCGATGTCGATGAGACCCCGGAGCCCGGTGAAGCCCCGCGCGCGCTGGCCCTGCGCCTGGCGCTGGCCAAGGCGCGCGCGGTGGCGCGGCAGCATCCGCAGGCGGTGGTGATCGGCTCCGACCAGGTAGCGGACCTCGCGGGCGAGCCGCTGGGCAAGCCCGGCACGCACGAGCGCGCCACGGCGCAGTTGCGCCGGATGCGCGGGCAGAACGTCATCTTCCAGACCGCCGTGGCGGTGGTCTGCCAGGTCACGGGGTTCGAACAGGTGGAGCTGGCGCCGGTGGAAGTGCAGTTCCGCAACCTGTCCGACGCGGAAATCGAACGCTACCTGCAGGCCGAGCAGCCCTACGACTGCGCGGGCAGCGCCAAGAGCGAGGGCCTGGGCATCGCGCTGCTCGACGCCATCCACAGCGACGACCCCACGGCCCTGATCGGCCTGCCGCTGATCCGCACCTGCCGCATGCTACGCGCCGCGGGCATCACCCTGCCATGACCCCCGGCACGCTCTATCTGGTGCCCGCGCCGCTTGACTTCGGCTGCGACACCCAGGCCCCGTTGGACCACGCCCTGCCCGCCAGCACCCTGCAGACCGCCGCGCGCCTGACCCACTGGGTGTGCGAGAACGCCAAGAGCACACGCGCCTACCTCAAGCGCATCGACGCGCTCCACCCACTGGCTGCGCCCCTGCAACAGCAGCAAATCACCGAACTGCCGCGCGAAGTCCACAAGAAGGGCGACCACGGCGGCAAGGGTTCCGCCCCCTTCGACGCCCGGCCGCTTCTCGCGGCGGCCCTGGCGGGGCACGACATGGGCCTGGTCAGCGAGGCCGGCATGCCCGCCGTGGCCGACCCCGGCTCGTCCGTGGTGCGCGCGGCGCACGACCTGGGCGTTCCGGTGGTGCCGCTGGTGGGGCCGGTGTCGCTGCTGCTGGCGCTGGCGGCGAGCGGGCTCAACGGGCAGAACTTCGCCTTCGTGGGCTACCTGCCGCAGGACGGCCAGGAGCGCACCCAGCGCATCAAGGAGCTGGAGGCCCTGGCCCACAAGACCGGGCAGACGCAGCTTTTCATCGAGACCCCTTACCGCAACGCGGCCCTGTGGCAGGCGCTGCTGCAGGCGCTGCAACCCGGCACCCGCCTGGCGCTGGCCAGCGGCCTCACGCTGCCGCAGGCGCGCGTGCAGAGCCAGCCCGTGCACCAATGGCGCCAGCAAAGCGCATCCCCCGACAACCGCACGCCCACCGTGTTCGCACTGGGCCGTTGAGCATGAAACACCTTATCGCTCCTGTCTTGATAGCTGCCAGCGCTTATGGGACAAGCGCTAGCGCCATTATTCGCTGTGAATTGAATGGCCAACCCATCAACATCTCCAACGGCGCCGAGCTGGCCGGCAGGTCCGGGCTGGTGCGCTGCCGCGAGGACAGCACGGGCCAGATCCAGCGCGAGCAGGAACTGCAGAACGGCCGCTTCATGGGGCTGGAGCGCATGTTCGACCGCGAGGGCCGCCTGCAGCGCGAGCGCACGGTGAACGAGCGCGGCAACAGCCACGGCCGGGTGGTCGATTTCTGGCCCGACGGCAAGGTGCGGCGCGAGGAAACCGCCGACAACGGCCGCACCCAGGGCGCGGTGCGCCGCTTCGATGCCAGCGGCCGCGTGGAGCGCGTGTCCTTCCACGGCGACGGCCAGGAACTGTTCTACGTGGAATACAACGCCAAGGGCCAGCCCACGCGCCTGCTGTGTCCGCGCGCCAGCGTGCTGCCCGAGGACCGCAAGCCCTGCGGCTTCGACGGCGCCACCGACACCCTGCTCTACGCCGAGAGCGGGGCCCGCTCCGCCCAGCTGCGCTATGAGCAGGGGCGTCTGCTGGGCGCCACGGAGTGGGCCTCCGACGGCGTCGTCTCCGCCCAGCAGCTGGTGGTGGACGGCCGGCGCGTGCACCGCAGCTTCTACACCGAAGGCGGCAAGAGCGTGCTGCGCGAGGAGCGCGTCTTCGCCCCGGACGAGCGCACGCTGCGCGACACGCGGGGCCAGCTGCTCAGCACCAAGCGCTACGGGGCGTCCGGCCAGATCATCGAGCAGCGCAGCTTTGCCGACGGGCGCGAGGTGCAGGTGGAGCGCTGGTACCTGAACGGCTCCGTGCGCGAGCGCAGCGTCTGGAGCGGCACCGGCGAGCAGGCCCGCCTGCTGCGCGAGATGTACCGCGACGACGGCAAGCTCGCGCGGCGCGAGCAGTTGAACAAGGACCAGTGGCCCGTGGGCGCGCAGCAGGCCTTCCACGAGAACGGCCGGCTGGCCGTGGAGGAGCAGTATTCCGACCCCGACGCCCGGGGCCGCACGCGCCCCACGGCGCGCAAGCAGTGGGACGAGACCGGCAAGCTGGTGGCAGACGACACCATCCTGGAAGACGGCTCGCGCCAACGCAAGCCCGGCGGGCTGGACAGCTGAGCGCGTGCCTCAGCGCAGCTGCAGGCGCGACAGGGTCAGCGACTTCACCGCGCCCACGCCGATCGCCGCGCCGAAGCGCTTGACCAGCCGCTCGGCCACGTTGTCGCGGCGCGTGTAGTCGATGATGTCCTCGGCCTTGACCACCTCGCGCGCCACGTAGTCCAGGCTGCCCAGCTGGTCGGCCAGGCCCATCTCCACGGCCTGCTGGCCCGTCCAGAACAGGCCGCTGAAGGTGTCGGGCGTGGTCTTCAAGCGGTCGCCGCGCCCGGCCTTCACCACGCCGATGAACTGCTGGTGGATCTGGTCGAGCATGGTCTGCGCGTAGGCACGCTGCTTTTCGGTCTGCGGGCTGAAGGGGTCGAGGAAGCCCTTGTTCTCGCCGGCGGTGAGCAGGCGGCGCTCCACGCCCAGCTTTTCCATGGTGCCGGTGAAGCCGAAGCCGTCCATCAGCACGCCGATGCTGCCCACGATGCTGGCCTTGTCCACGTAGATGTCGTCGGCGGCGGCGGCGATGTAGTAGGCGGCCGAGGCGCAGGTCTCCTCCACCACGGCGTAGATCGGCTTGTTGTGCTTGGCCTTCAGGCGCACGATCTCGTCGTTGATGATGCCGGCCTGCACGGGGCTGCCGCCGGGCGAGTTGATGAGCAGCACCAGCGCCTGCGAGCCCTCGTCCTCCAGCGCGCTGCGCATGGCGGCCACGACGAATTCGGCGCTGGCCTCGGCGTCGGCCGCGATCTCGCCCTTGATGTCCACCACCGCCGTGTGCGGCGCGCTCTTGCTCGCGCTGGGCGAGGCCTGACGCAGGGCGGCGAAGGCGATGGCGCCGATCACCAGCAGCCAGGCCAGGCGAAAGAAGATCTTCCAGCGGCGGGCGCTGCGCTGTTCTTGCAGGGCGGCAAAGGCCAGCTTTTCCAGCGTGGCGCGTTCCCAACCGGGTTCATGCGGCGAATCGTTCACGGATGCTCCTGATTTGGTAGCTGCTTGCGCCCACAGATCGGGCGCTGGGTCGAATTTTGGTTCCAATTCAGAACTCTACGGGTTGCAAGTGGTGGGCAGTATGCCAGTGCACCACGCCATCGCTTTCGGACAGGGCGATTTTCACCAGGCCACCCCGGCAGGGGCCGCCCGCGCACTGGCCGGTGGCGGGCAGGTAGGCCGCGCCGTGCGTGGCGCACAGCAGCCACTGGCCGGTGTCGTCGAAGAAGCGGTCCGGCTGGTAGTCCATCTCCATCGCCACGTGCGTGCAACGGTTGAGGTACGCATGCGGCACGCCCCGGTAGCGGATGGCGAACGCCCGGCAGGTCTGGCCCGCATAGACCACGTCGAAGGGCACGGCCAAGCCGCCGTCCAGCAGGTCGGCGCTGTTGCACAGGGGGATGGCGGCGTCCATGGAGGATTCAGGCTTCGCGCAGCAGCCAGTCGTGCAGGTCGCGCACCGAATGGGCCACGTGCAATGGCCCAAGCGCATGGAACGCCGCCGGCTCGTGCGCGCCGTAGCTCACGCCGACGCTGGCGCAGCCCGCGTTGACGGCCATCTGCAGGTCGTGCGTGGTGTCGCCGATCATCAAGAGGCGCTCGGGCGGCACGTCGAACTCGGCCATCAGCTCCTGCAGCATCAGCGGATGGGGCTTGCCGGCCGTCTGGTCGGCCGTGCGCGAGCCATCGAACACGCCGCGCAGTTGCACGGTGTGCAGGGCCTCGTCCAGGCCGCGCCGGCTCTTGCCCGTGGCCACGGCCAGCAGGTGGCCGCGCGCGCGCAGGTCGTCGAGCAGGGGCAGCACGCCGGCGAACAGGCTCAGGTCGTCCTGGTGCTGCACATAGTGGAAGCGGTAGCGGTTGCCCAGCTCGGGGTACTTTTCGGGCGGCACATCGGGCGCGGCGTGGGCCAGGGCCTGCATCAGGCCCATGCCGATGACGTAGGCCGCCTCCTTGTCGCCGGGCACGGTGCCGCCCACGTCGCGCACCGCTTCCTGGATGCAGCGCACGATGATGGCGGTGGAGTCGAACAGGGTGCCGTCCCAGTCGAAGGCGATGAGGTCGAAGCGGCGGGTGGTGGTCATGGGGCAGGAAGGAAGTCGGCCAGTTCGGGGGGCAGTTCCGCGCGCAGCTCGGTGCGCTCGCCCGTGGCGGGATGGCTGAACTGTAACCGCCAGGCATGAAGGAACATGCGCTTCAAGCCCTGCTTGGGCAGGCGCTTGTTGAGGTCGAAGTCGCCGTATTTGTCATCGCCCACGATGGGGTGGCCTTGGGATGCGAGGTGCACACGGATCTGGTGCGTGCGGCCGGTCTTGATGGTCACCTCCAGCAGGCTCATCGCGGGCAGCCCCTGCTCCGCGCGAGCGGGCACCGTGCTGCGCACCTTGACGAGGGTGATGGAGCGCATGCCGTCCGGGTCGTCGGCCGTGGTCACGCGCACGCGGCGTTCCCCGTCGGCTTGCAAATACTTGTGCAGGGGCTGATCGATGACCTTCTTGTTGGCGGGCCAGGCGCCCGTGACCAGGGCCAGATAGGTCTTACCCGTCTCGCGTTCGCGGAACTGGTCTTGCAGGTGGGTGAGCGCTGACCGCTTCTTGGCGACGAGAAGAATCCCGGAGGTCTCGCGGTCCAGCCGGTGCACCAGCTCCAGGAATTTCGCCTGCGGGCGGGCCTGGCGCAGCTGCTCGATCACGCCAAAGCTCACCCCGCTGCCGCCGTGCACGGCCACGCCCGCGGGCTTGTCGAGGGCGATCAGATGCTCGTCCTCCAGCAGGATGGGGAACTCGCGCGCGGGCGCGGGGCGCTCGGCCTTCTCGGCCACCTTGTCGGAGATGCGCACGGGCGGCACGCGCACCACGTCGCCCGCCGCCACGCGGGTGTCGGCGCTGGCGCGGCCCTTGTTGATGCGCACCTCGCCGCTGCGGATGATGCGGTACACGTGCGTCTTGGGCACGCCCTTGAGCTGGCGTATCAGGAAGTTATCGAGCCGCTGGCCCGCGGAGTCGGCATCCACTTCCACCAGCCGGGCCGCGGGAAGCCCCGCAGGACCCGATGGCGGTTTGGCCCCTATAATGTGTTTCACCTGCGCGTTGCTTTGTAAGTGGTTGATTTGTCTGGAGTTTAGTCCACACAACCCTTGCCCTCGCGCAGGAAGGTCGATGCCGGCGGGCGTCGTGCAGGCAGACAAGCAGGCCAGATGCCTGCGGTGGCCCGCACGCCGCGCGGCGGGCTGACAGATTGAAACACTGAACCGGAATCCCCCAAGCTGGCAGATGCACCCCACCAGGGCGCAGCCTGCCAGCGGATCGAAGCGAGCTATGTGGCTGTTGATGAACTGGATGTTGACCCTGTGGCGGTGGCTGATGCCCCCGGCTGCATGCTCAAATCCGGCTCCAGCGCCCGTCCAGCAAGCGCTGCCAGCTATTATTCCAGTAGCAAAACTGCGCTTCCTCTCCCACTCGCCCCCATCCACGCGCCCCTGCCTTTGCCTGCTGCGCTAGCCAAGCGCGGCCGGCCTTCGGCATCCCCGGCAATTCCCTTCGTTTCGGTACGTCAGCCCAGGCATTCACGGCTCCTGTAGGGCCTGTTTGTTCGCACGTGTTTGCACGTCAAGAAAAAAGAAGGAAAGCACCATGAAACGGATGCTCATCAACGCCACGCAGCCCGAAGAGCGGCGCCTGGCCATCGTCGATGGACAAAAGCTCCTCGACTACGAGATCGAGATCGAAGGGCGCGAGCAGCGCAAGGGCAATATCTACAAGGCCGTCGTCACGCGCGTCGAGCCTTCGCTGGAAGCCTGCTTCGTCGACTACGGCGAGGACCGCCACGGCTTCCTGCCGTTCAAGGAAATCTCCAAGCAGTACTTCGCCCCCGGCGTGTCGCCCAGCCAGGCGCGCATCAACGAAGTCATCAAGGAAGGCCAGGAACTGCTGGTCCAGGTCGAGAAGGAAGAGCGCGGCAACAAGGGCGCGGCGCTGACCACCTTCATCAGCCTGGCGGGCCGCTACGTGGTGCTGATGCCCAACAACCCGCGCGGCGGCGGTGTGTCGCGCCGCATCGAGGGCGAGGACCGGGCTGAGCTGAAAGAAGCCATGGACCAGTTGGAGTACCCCAACGGCATGTCCATCATCGCCCGCACCGCCGGCATCGGCCGCAGTGCGCCCGAACTGCAGTGGGACCTGAACTACCTGCTCAAGCTCTGGAACGCCATCGACGGCGCGGCCAAGGGCGGCAAGGGCGCGTTCCTGATCTACCAGGAATCGTCGCTGGTCATCCGCGCCATCCGCGACTACTTCAACAACGACATCGGTGACATCCTCATCGACACCGACGACATCTACGAGCAGGCGCAGCAGTTCATGGCGCACGTCATGCCCGAGCATGCCGCCCGCGTGAAGCGCTACCGCGACGACGCTGCGCTGTTCAGCCGCTTCCAGATCGAGCACCAGATCGAATCGGCCTACGCCCGCACCGTGCAGCTGCCCTCCGGCGGCGCCATCGTGATCGACCACACCGAGGCGCTGGTCAGCGTGGACGTGAACTCGGCCCGCGCCATCAAGGGCGGCGACATCGAGGAAACCGCCACGCGCACCAACCTCGAAGCCGCCGACGAAGTGGCCCGCCA
>Ga0222428_100286_pt1 | contig 28491 bp, 30 predicted proteins | sample 2B5Ametagenome_FD_182471 | JGI IMG/M metagenome (GOLD analysis project Ga0222428, IMG submission 182471) | Enriched microbial communities from leaf-cutter ant dump, University of Wisconsin, Madison, United States - 2B5A (version 2) | ecosystem: Environmental > Terrestrial > Nest > Insects nest >...
TGGCCTGCACCGAGAGGTGAATCTCGGTCTCGGGCCACTTTTCCTTGACCATCATGATCAGCCCGGGGTCGGCCATGATGAAGGCGTCGGGCTTGCAGTCGATCACCGGCTCGATGTCGCGCAGGTAGGTGCGCACCTTGTCGTTGTGCGCGATCAGGTTGCTGGTGACGAAAAACTTTTTGCCGCGCGCGTGCGCTTCTTCAATGCCTTGGGCGATCTGCTCCAGGCGGAATTCGTTGTTGCGCGCGCGCAGGCTGTAGCGCGGCTGGCCGGCATACACGGCATCGGCGCCGAAGTCGTACGCTGCGCGCATCTTGTCAAGCGAGCCAGCGGGCAACAGCAGTTCAGGGGCTTTCAGGGTCATGGGGCGTGATTTTCTCTGATGCGCCGATGGCGGTGCAGGCCGCGCGGGTAATTTTTGCTTCAAAAACAATAGCTGACAGCGCTTGCTGTGTAAGCGCTGGAGGCCATTTTTCTTTAGAAATCAGCTGACTTGCCGCTTGTCCAGCTTGCGCGTCAGCGTGCGCCGGTGCATGCCCAGGCGGCGTGCGGCCTCGGAAATGTTGAAGCCCGTTTCGGCCAGCACTTCGTGGATGCGCTCCCACTCTAGCGTCTTGATCGAGCTGGCGCGGTTGGTGAGCTCCACCTCGGCGTTGCCTTCGGTGAGACCGAACGCGGCCTCGATGTCGTCGGTATTCGAGGGCTTGGCCAGGTAGTGGCAGGCGCCGAGCTTCACGGCCTCGACGGCGGTGGCAATGCTGGCGAAGCCCGTCAGCACGACGATGAGCATGGCTTCGCTGGCCGCGTGCAGGCTGCGCACGCAGGCCAGGCCCGTGGCCTCGCCCTTGAGCTTGAGGTCGACCACGGCGTAGCGCGGGGTGTGCGCGGCCAGCACCTCTTCGACGCGGGGCAGGCTGTCGGCATGCAGCACGCGGTAGCCGCGCCGCTCGAACGAGCGCGCGAGCGTGCGCGCGAAGGCTTCGTCGTCCTCCACGATCAGCAGACAGTGGTCGTCGTCAGGGGTGGTGCTCGTCATGTTTCAGCCAGTGCAATCGCAGCCAGCGGCAGGGTGATGGTGACCTGCGCGCCGCCCTCGGGGTGGTTGCGCGCCTGGACGCTGCCGCCCAGGGTGCGGGCCACGTTCATCGCCAGGAACAGGCCCAGGCCACCACCGGGCCGCCCCTTGGTGGACTGGTAGGGCTGGCCGAGCTGCGCCAGGATGGCGGGCGCGAAGCCCGGCCCCTGGTCCTGTACACGGATGTACAGCGCTTGCGCGTCCTGCCAGGCAGCCATGCCGACCCAGTGCGGCGATGCATCGCGCGCATTGTCCAGCACATTGAAAACCATTTGCTCCAGGGTGGCATCGGCCACCATGGGGCGGTCGGTGCGCACCTGGTTGTCGTAGGCGAAGTGCTCCACCGAGCGCGTGGCACGCCAGTCTTGGGCCAGCGCATCCAGGAAGCGGCAGACCGTGGTCTGGTTGGAGGATTCGCCGCGGGTCTCGCCCGCCGACAGCAGAATGCCGCTGACGATGCTTTTGCAGCGCTGCACCTGGGCTTGCATTTCGGCCACGTCGTCGCACAGGGTGGGCTGGTTGGCGATGGCGGGGTCGCGGCGCCAGTCGCCCAGGATCACCGCCATGGTGGCCAGCGGCGTGCCCAGCTCGTGCGCTGCGCCCGAGGCCAGCAGCCCCATGCGCACGATGTGCTCCGCCTCGGCGGCGCGCTGCCGCGCCGCGGCCAGGCGTGCATCGCGCTGGCGCAGATTGCCGCTGATGCGCGTGATGAACACCACCAGCAGCACCGCATTGAGCACGAAGCACACCAGCAGGCCCAGAACATACGGGCTGGCCAGGCCCTGGTGCATGTCCAGCGCCAGGGGCAGCGGCAGGTTGTGGCGTGCCAGCAGGGCCACGCAGGCCGCCGTGATGGCGACGATGGACCAGGTGTAGCTGCCGCGCAGCAGCATGGCGCCCACGGCAATCTGCGGCAGGTAGAGAAAGACGAAGGGATTGCTGGTGCCGCCGCTGAGGTAGAGCTGCGCCGTGAGCACAGCCACGTCCACCAGCAGTGCCAGGAACAGCTCGACGTTGCGCACGCCACGCCCGGTGCGCCAGCGCAGCAGGCTCACGGCGTTGTAGGCCCCTAGGCAGGCGGCCACGGTGAGCATTTCCTGCAGCGGCAGGGGCAGGCCCAGGCCGTAGTGCGCCACGGCGATGGTGAACACCTGCCCGGCCAGCGCTAGCCAGCGCCATTGAATCAGTTGGTAGAGGTTCGTCAGGCCCGCCTGCGCGTTGGCCGAGCGCAGGGGCGGGAAGGTGGATGACGGGTCAGGGCTGGGCAGCATCGGGGGAGAGGGGGCCTGCGGCCGCACGCAGCCGAAGCTCGTAGCGTGCCACAAGCACGAACCCCACCACCGTCAGCAGTGCAAGCCCATACCAGGTGAAGGCGTAGACCAGGTGGCTGTTGGAGAAGCGCACCACGGTCAGCCCCGGGTAGGGCCAGGGCCCTGCGGGCAGCACCCCTTCGGCCAGCGCGGGCGCATGGGCATCGGGCACGCCCGCATCGAGGAAAAAGGGCGCCACCTGTGCCAGCCCCTGTGCCTGCGCGATGGCCGCCACGTCGCGTGAGTGCCAGCGCTGCTGGTCAGGGTCGTTGCGGCGCAGGAAGCCGCCGCCAGGTTCGCTGGCGCGCAGCAGGCCCTGCACGCGCACGGACGGGCCTGCCTGCGTGGGGTCGGGGTGCCACTGTGCGCGCTGTGCTTGGGGAATGAAGCCGCGGTTCACCAGCAGCGTGCCGCCACTGTCCAGCTGCAGCGGCGTCACGACCCAGAAGCCTGCTCCCAGCGCTGTCGTGGCCTGGGTAAGCACCGTGTGGGCCGGGAGCCAGCGGCCCTCAGCCTGCACGGGAAGGTATTCGTAGTCCGCCACCGCCAGGCCGGGCCACTGCGCCGCCGCAGGCAGGGCGGTGGGGGCTGCATGCAGACGCTGCGCCACACGCGCGATCAGCTCCAGCTTCCAGGCGCGGCGCTCCACCTGCCAGGTCCCCAGGCTGAGAAAGCCCAGCAGCAGGACCAAGCCTAGTGCTGCAAGCAGCGCCAGGCGCCAGGGCGCGTGCGGGCGCGTCATCAGGGCGCGCGCTGCTCCACGGCGGGCATGTGGCCGGGGGCGTGGGTTGGCATCATGTTGGCGTTCATGTGGAACATGACCCATAGCGTGCCGGCGATGCCCACGGCGACGAAGACCACGGTGAACAGCGTGGACAGCAGTGTCCAGCCGCCTTCGATCTTCCCGTTCATGTGCAGGAAGCAGACCATGTGCACCAGGATCTGGGCCACGGCGAAGACGCCCAGCACCAGGGCCATGGTGCCTTTGTCGGCGATCACCTTGCCCATCACCAGCCAGAAAGGAATGGCGGTGAGGATGACCGACAGCACGAAACCAACCATGTAGCCGGACAGCGTGCTGTGCGGGCCGGCGTCCTGGTGGTGGTCGTCGTGGTGGTGCGCGTCATGCCCATGGGCGGCATGCGTGTGTGTGTGCGAGGCGCTCATTTACAGCACTCCCATCAGGTAGACAAAGGTGAAGACGCCGATCCAGACCACGTCCAGGAAGTGCCAGAACATCGACAGGCACATCAGGCGGCGCTGGTTCTCGCGGATCAGGCCGTGCTTGGCGATCTGCACCATCAGCACCACCAGCCAGACCAGGCCGAAGGTCACGTGCAGCCCGTGCGTGGCCACCAGCGTGAAGAATGCCGAGAGGAAGGCGCTGCGCTGCGGCCCCGCGCCCTGGTGGATCAGATGCTGGAACTCGTACAGTTCCAGCCCCAGGAAGCACAGGCCGAACAATCCGGTGATGGCCAGCCAGGCGAGTGTGCCGCCCACCTTGCCATGCTGCTTTTGCAGCATGGCGAAACCAAAGGTGATGGACGACAGCAGCAGGAAGGCGGTGTTCAGCGCCACCAGCGGCAGGTCGAACAGCTCGGCGCCCGTGGGGCCGCCCGCGTAGCTGCGGCCCAGAACACCGTAGGTGGCGAACAGCGCGGCAAAGATGAGGCAGTCGCTCATCAGGTAGAGCCAGAAGCCCAGGGCCGTGCCGTTCTCGGGGTGGGGCTCGTGCGCGAGGTGGTACTGGCGCGGAGCCAGGGCGGCGGCGGCGCCCGCGGGGAGGGTGTGCGTATCAGACATGGGCGGCTGCAAGCTGCTGGGTGCGTGCGTTTTCCGTGGCAGCCACTTCGGCGGCCGGGATGTAGTAGTCACGCTGGTAGTTGAAGGTGTGGATGATCGAAGCCAGCACGGTGGCCGCGAACGAGGCCGCTGCCAGCGGCCACATGTGCCAGATCATGGCAAAGCCGAACAATGTAGACAGGCCCGCGATCACGATGCCGGCGCCTGTGTTGGCGGGCATGTGGATGGGCTGGAAGCCTGCCAGCGGGCGCTGGTAGCCGTGCTTCTTCATGTCCCACCAGGCATCGATCTCGTGTGCCACGGGCGTGAAGGCGAAGTTGTACTGGGGCGGGGGCGAGGAGGTGGCCCACTCCAGCGTGCGGCCGTCCCAGGGGTCGCCGGTCACGTCGCGCAACTGCTCGCGCTTGAGGTAGCTCACGAACAGCTGGATGAAGAAGCTGGCGATGCCCAGGGCGATCAGGCCGGCGCCGCAGGCGGCGATGAGGAACCAGATCTGCAGCGAGGCGTCTTCGAAATGGCTCACACGGCGCGTCACGCCCATCAGGCCCAGGATGTACAGCGGGGTGAACGCCACCCAGAAGCCCACCAGCCAGAACCAGAACGAGCACTTGCCCCAGAACTCATCGAGCTTGTAGCCGAAGGCCTTGGGGTACCAGTAGTTGATGGCCGCGAACACGGCAAACACCACGCCGCCGATGATCACGTTGTGGAAGTGCGCGATCAGAAACAGGCTGTTGTGCAGCACGAAGTCGGCCGGGGGCACGGCCAGCAGCACGCCGGTCATGCCGCCGATGGCGAAGGTGCACATGAAGCCCACCGTCCACAGCATGGGCACGGTGAAGCGGATGCGGCCCTTGTACATGGTGAACAGCCAGTTGAAGATCTTCGCGCCCGTGGGGATCGAGATGATCATCGTGGTGATGCCAAAGAAGGTGTTCACCGTGGCCCCTGAGCCCATGGTGAAGAAGTGGTGCAGCCACACCAGGTACGACAGCACCGTGATACACACCGTGGCATACACCATCGAGGTGTAGCCGAACAGGCGCTTGCGGCTGAACGTTGCCACCACTTCGGAGAACACGCCAAAGCAGGGCAGGATCAGGATGTAGACCTCAGGGTGGCCCCAGATCCAGATCAGGTTCACGTACAGCATGGCGTTGCCGCCCAGGTCGTTCGTGAAGAAGTTGGTGCCAACATAGCGGTCAAGCGACATCAACACCAGCGCCGCCGTCAGCACCGGGAACGAGGCCACGATGAGTGCGTTGGTGCACAGGGCGGTCCAGGTGAACACGGGCATCTTCATCAGGTTCATGCCGGGCGCGCGCATCTTGACGATGGTGACGATCAGGTTGATCCCCGAGAGCGTGGTGCCCACCCCGGCAACCTGCAGGCCCCAGATGTAATAGTCCAGCCCCACCCCTGGGTTCTGCGCCCCCAGGTTGGACAGCGCCAGCCAGCCGGCGGTGGAGAACTCGCCCAGGAACAGCGACAGCATCACCAGCACGGCACCACCGGCGGTCATCCAGAAGCTGAAGTTGTTCAGGAACGGGAACGACACGTCGCGCGCGCCGATCTGCAGTGGCACCAGGTAGTTCATCAGCCCCGTGACGAACGGCATGGCCACGAAGAAGATCATGATCACGCCGTGGGCCGTGAAGATCTGGTCATAGTGGTGCGGCGGCAGGTAGCCCATGCTCTCGCCGAAGGCCATGGACTGCTGCAGGCGCATCATCACCGCGTCGGCGAAGCCGCGCAGGAACATGACCAGGCCCAGGACCATGTACATGATGCCGATCTTCTTGTGGTCGATCGAGCAAATCCAGTCCTTCCAGAGCGGGCCCCAGAGGCGGAACTTGGTCAGGCCGGCAACCACAAGCAGCCCCCCCAGCATGGTGGCCAGGAAGGTGTAGAGCACGATGGGCTCGTGCGCCATGGGGATCGAGTCCCAGGTAATGCGGCCGAGCAGCCAGTGGGGCGCGGCGGCAGGTGTGTGTTCAGTCATAGCGGTTCTCCTGGCGCGCGGTCACTGTGCGGCCTCGGCCTGCGGGGCCAGGGATGCGGCCGGGCGCTCCAGCGCGGCGATGGTTTGCGGTGCGTTGGCCGGGGTGCACTGGTCGGCCGGCAGCGCAGCGCGTGCGCGGTCGTTCATGGCCATCATTTCGTGCATGCACACTTGGCCTTCTTCGACGCAGCGGTTGAGCACGCGGTCGTACAGGTCGGCATCCACGCGTGCGAAGCGCTGCACGGGGTCACGCTCGCTGGGCTTGGCCAGCTGCAGGTAGGTGCTCTTGTCCAGCGTCTTGCCCTCGGTCTGGGCCTGTTGCACCCACTGGGCGAACCCGGCGTCCGACAGGCCGTGGAACTTGAACGTCATGCCCGAGAAGCCAGCGCCGCTGTTGTGCGAGGCCAGGCCGGGGAATACGCCCGCCTTGTTGATGACGCCGTGCAACTCGGTCTGCATGCCAGGCATGGCGTAGACCATGCCCGCCAGGTCAGGCACGTAAAAGGCGTTCATGGTCGAGGTGGCGGTGAGCTTGAAGTGGATTGGGCGATCCACAGGCGCCGCCAGCTCGTTCACCAGCGCGATGCCCTGCTCGGGGTAGACGAAGAGCCATTTCCAGTCCATGGCCACCACCTGGACTTCCAGCGGCTTCAGGCCGGCCGGAACGGGACGCTGCGCGTCGATGCGGTCCAGCGGGCGGTAGGGGTCGAGCTTGTGGGTCGTCACCCAGGTCAGCGCGCCCAGGATGATGATGATGGCCAGCGGCACCGACCAGATCACCAGCTCCAGCTTGGTGGAGTGGTGCCATTCCGGGTCGTACTCGGCTTCGGTGTTGCCCTGGCGGTACTTCCAGGCGAAGAACAGGGTCAGGGCGATGACCGGGACGATGATGACCAGCATCAGCAGCGTTGCGGTAATGACCAGCTGGCCCTGTTGGGCGGCAACGTCGCCAGCCGGGTTGAGCACGACGGCTTTGCTGCAGCCGGCAAGGGCCGTGGCCGCAGCCAGAGCCGCGGCAGGCCAGGCCAGCCTGCGGGGTTCCTTGGGTTTTCTCATGGGGAGGGACGCCTTAGTGGGCGTTGGCACGCCAACGCGGGTACGGAGGCTCGGAAATGTAGCGCGGCTATCCCAATCGCGTATGGGACATTTTGTCCAAGGTCAATGAAATGGCCTTGTGTGCGGGTGTCGTGCACGTGTTTTGGCTGGGCGCAATGAGGCCTGTCTTAGCGCTTGACAAGTGGGGGTTCATCACGCTTGTGGCGTGGGGGCCGTGGGTGTAGAAAGGCACTGTTCGTCCTTCAAGGAGCGTGCACATGAGCAACCATGGTCAAGCGGCACTGCAGGTGCCCGCCTGGGGCGGCGGCGAAGCCCTGGCGCAGGCGCATACCGACGAAGACGTGGCCCCAGGCGACATCGCCGTGGGCGTGGTCATCGGGCGGTCGTCGGAGTATTTCGACTTCTTCGTCTTCGGTATCGCCAGCGTGTTGGTCTTTCCCAGCCTGCTGCTCCCGTTTCTGCCGCGCCTGGAGGGCACACTGGCTGCGTTCGGCATCTTCGCCCTGGCCTTCGTGGCGCGGCCGTTCGGCACCGCGCTGTCGATGGCCGTGCAGCGGCGCTGGGGGCGCGGCACCAAGCTCACGCTGGCGCTGGTGCTGCTGGGCGCGTGTACCGTGGGCATGGCCTTTCTGCCGAGCTACGCGCAGGCGGGCACGCCGGCCATCACGGCGCTGGTGTTGCTGCGCCTGGGCCAGGGCCTGGCGCTGGGGGGCAGCTGGGACGGGCTGCCTTCGCTGCTGGCGCTGGCCGCGCCGCGCCAGCGCCGCGGCTGGTACGCCATGCTGGGCCAGTTGGGTGCGCCGCTGGGCTTTGCCCTGGCGGCCAGTCTGTTCGCCTACCTGTACGCCAGCCTGACGCCGGACGAGTTCCTCGACTGGGGCTGGCGCTACCCCTTCTGCGTGGCCTTCGCCATTAACGTGGTGGCGCTGTTCGCGCGCCTGCGCCTGGTGGTGGGGCAGTCGTATGCCGAGCTGCTGCAAGCACGCGAGCTGCACCCCGTGCCCGCCACGCGCGTGCTGGCCGACGCGGGCGGCAACGTGCTGCTGGGCGCGTTCGCGGCGCTGGCCAGCTTTGCGCTTTTCCACTTGGTCACGGTGTTTCCGCTGTCATGGATCGTGCTCTACGCCAACCAGCCGGTGCCGCAGGTGCTGGGCGTGCAGGTCTTCGGTGCGCTGCTGGCAGCCGGGGCCATGGTGGTCTCGGGCTGGCTGGCCGACCGGGTGGGGCGGCGCACGCTGCTGGGCACCATGGCCGTGCTCATCGGCCTGTTCAGCCTGGCCGTGCCGTGGATGCTGGGCGCTGGTACGGCGGCGGGCCACAACCTGTTCCTGCTGCTGGGCTTTGTGCTGCTGGGGCTGTCGTACGGCCAGGCTTCGGGCACGGTCACGGCCAACTTTGCTGCGCGCCACCGCTACACGGGCGCTGCGCTGTCGGCCGACCTGGCATGGCTGCTGGGCGCGGCCTTCGCGCCGCTGGTGGCGCTGGGGCTGTCGGCGCGCTTCGGCCTCGGGGCTGTGTCGCTGTACCTGTTGTCGGGGGTGCTGTGCACGCTGGGGGCGCTGCGTATCAACCGGCTGATTGAGCAGCGTGTGTGATGCTCTGAAATCAGGAGCTGCCAGCGCTTGCTGCATTGGGTTTTGATGGATAAAACCATCTCAAATCCTTGCTTGGCAAGCGCTAGCAGCTCTTTTTTTAGTAGCTTAGTCCTTCGGCCGGAAGCCAATCACCAGGGACGAGGGCACGCGCCCGTCCACATCGCGCGGCAGGGCCTCGGTCTTCTGCAGCGCGCGTACCACGGCATCGTCCCAGGCCTTGTTGCCGCTGGACTGCAGGATGCGCGTGCCGACGATGGTGCCGTCCGGCGCGGCGCGCACCTCCACCTCGGTGCGCGGGTTGCCTGACACCGCGTCGGGATAGACGATGTTCGGCTTGACCTTGGCCGCCACCTTGCCGCCGTAGCTGCCTGACGGGCCCGCGCTGCGCTGTGCCGTGCCCGTGGCGTTTTCACCGCCGGTGGCGCCGGCCAGGCCTGCGATGCGGCGCATCTGCTCCTTGCGGAATTCCTCGGCGTGCTTGGCATCGGCTTCGGCCTTGCGTTTTTCCTCGGCCAGCCGCTTTTGCTTTTCCTGCTCGGCTTTTTGCTGTTCTAGCTTCTTCTGCTCGGCCAGCTGTTTCTCGCGTTGGGCTTTTTCGCGCTCGGCCTTCTCCCGCTCGGCTTTTTCGTGCGCAGCCTTTTCCTTTTCTTTTTCCTTTTGCAGGCGTTCCTTTTTCTCCTGCTCCAGGCGTTCGCGGCGTTCGTGTTCCTTGCGCTCCAGCTCCTGCTCGTGCAGGCGTTTCTTTTTCTCTTCCTCGCGCTTTTTCTGGCGCTCCAGGGCGATGTCGGCCTCGTGCGTGTCCGGCTGCGCCTGGCGTGGCGGTGGGGCCGGCGGCGGCGGGGGGGCGGGCGCAGGTTCGGGGGGCGCCACGGGCGGAGGCGGTGGCGGCGGTGGCGGGAGTACCTCGCGTGGCGCTGCTTGTTGCGGGATGGCGGCCCAGAGCTCGGCTTCTACGGCGGGCTGGTCGGCGCTGGTTTTCCACTGCACGCCCCAGGTCAGCGCGCCGATGAGGATGCCGTGGGCGAGCACCGCCAGGGCAATGGCGCGCAGCCGCCCGGGCGGGCGGGGGGGGGCGAACTGGTCGCGTTCGTTCAAGGCCTGCATGGACGGGGTAGAGGGGCTGGGCCGCTCAGGGGTTCCCTTGCTTGACCGACAGGCCCACGCGCTGCACGCCAGCGCGCTGCAGCGCGTCCATGGCTTTGACCACGGCCTCGTACTGCACACTCTTGTCGGCGGCGATGATGACGGCAGACTCGGCCGACTGGCTTTCCTGCCACTGGCGCGCCGTGGTGCCGATCTCGCGCAGGTTGAGCGTGCGTTCGGCGTCGCGGGTCTTGAAGCGGACATCGCCGTCCTTGCCGACGATGACCGTGGCAAAGCTCTTGGGCTGCGCCTTGCCCTTGCCGACACTGGGCACGTCAATGGAACTGGGTGTGAGCATTGGCGCCGTGACCATGAAAATGATCAGCAGCACCAGCATCACGTCGATGAAGGGCACCATGTTGATTTCGTTCATGGAACGGCGGCGGCTGCCGCTGCGGGAGGCCATGGCGGGCATGACGGTGCTCCCTTCAGTGCCCCGAGGGCGAACCGGGGTGCGCGCCCAGGTTGCGCTGCAGGATGTTGGAGAACTCCTCGATGAAGGTCTCCTGGTGTGTGGCCACGCGGTCAATGTCGCGGGCGAAGCGGTTGTAGGCGATCACGGCGGGAATGGCCGCGAACAGGCCGATGGCCGTGGCCACCAGCGCCTCGGCGATGCCTGGCGCCACCGTGGCGAGCGTCACCTGCTCCATGCCGGCAAACCCCGTGAAGGCGTGCATGATGCCCCACACCGTACCGAACAGGCCGACGTAGGGCGACACCGAGGCCACCGAGCCGAGGAAGGACAGGCTGGACTCGATCACGTCCATCTCACGCTGGAAGCTGGCGCGCATGGCGCGGCGTGCACCGTCAAGCAGCGTTCCGGGGTCGGTGATGCGGCGCTCGCGCAGCTTCTGGTACTCGCGCATGCCGCTGGCGAAGATGCGCTCCATCGGCCCGGCGTGCTTGGCGTTCTGCGCTGCGGCGGCGAACAGCTCGTTCAGGCTGGTACCGGACCAGAACTCGCGCTCGAACTCCTCATTGAGCGACTTCACGCGCTTCAGTGCGAACAGCTTGCGGAAGATGGCTGCCCAGCTCGCGACCGAGACACCGAGCAGCAACAGCATGACGAGCTGCACCACCCAGCTGGCGTGCAGCACGAGGTTGACGATGGACATGTCTTGGGAATTCATGCAAATCTTTCCAGCACGGCGTTAGGAATCCTGGCGGGGCGCAGCGTGGCGCTGTCCACCCAGCCGATGCGCACCTCGCCCTCGCACAGCAGCGTGGGCGCTTCGTTCGCGTGGGCGGGCTTGCGCAGCGCCTGCTGCGCCATGGTCAGCGAGGCGCGGCCCTGCGCTATGACAGCGGCGGTGACGAGGAGTTCATCGTCCAGCCGCGCCGGGCGGTGGTACTGCAGCTGTGCCGCGGTCACCACGAACATGCCGCCGGTTGCCTCGCGCAGCGCATGCTGCGACAGACCCAGCGCACGCAGCCATTCGGTGCGCGCGCGCTCGAAGAAGCGCAGGTAGTTGGCGTAGAACACGATGCCACCGGCATCGGTGTCCTCCCAATACACGCGGATGGGAAATTCAAAGGCCGCCATGGTCTGCTATCTTGGTTCAGCCCAGGATCCGTGCCAGGCGTGCCACGCTTTCCTGCAGCTGCGCCATGGAGTTGGCGGTGGAAAAGCGCACGTAGCGCGCCGTCTCGGCCGTGCCGAAGTCGCGTCCGGGCGTGATGGCCAGGTGGGCGCGCTGCATCAGCGCATAGGCGAAGTCCCAGCTGCCCTGAACGCCGAGTTTCTCGGCCGCCTGCGTGCAGTCGGCCCAGGCGTAGAAGGCGCCGTCGGGCATGACGGGCACCGTGAGGCCGAGCTGGTTCAACGCGGGAATGAAGTAGTCGCGCCGTGCCTTGAACTCCAGGCGCCGGCGCTCGTACTCGGCGATGCTCTCGGGCGCGAAGCAGGCCAGCGCGGCATGCTGCGCGATGGTGCTGGCGCAGATGAACAGGTTCTGCGCCAGCCGTTCCACGGCGGGCACCAGGGCATCGGGCACCACCATCCAGCCCAGGCGCCAGCCGGTCATGTTGAAGTACTTGCTGAAGCTGTTGATGCTGATGACGTGGTCGTCGATGGCCAGCGCCGTCTGGCCGTAGGCCGCGTCGTACGACAGGCCAAGGTAAATCTCGTCGATGATGGTCAGGCCGCCGCGTGCCTGCACCACTTCGTGGATGCGGCGCAGCTCGGTGGGCGCGATCGACGTACCCGTGGGGTTCGACGGCGAGGCCAGCAGCACGCCGCGCGTGCGCGCGCCCCAGGCCGCTTCGACCTTGGCGGCGCTGAGCTGAAAGCGCTCCTCGGCCGTGGTGGGAATGAGCACTGCCTCGCCCTGCGCCGCCGTGACGAAGTGGCGGTTGCACGGGTAGCTGGGGTCGGGCATCAGGATCTCATCGCCTGCATCGATCAGCGCCAGGCAGGCAAGCTGCAGCGCCGCCGAGGCGCCTGCGGTGATGACGATGCGCCGTGCAGGCACGTCGACGCCAAAACGCTCGGCATACCAGCCGCTGATGCGCTCACGCAGTGCGTCCAGGCCCAGCGCCGGGGTGTACTGCGACAGGCCGGCGCGTATGGCACGGTCGGCGGCCTCTTGAACCAGGGGCGGGGCGGTGAAGTCGGGCTCGCCGATGTTCAGGAAGACCATCGGGTCGTGGCCATCGGCCACTTCGCGTGCCAGGGCCTGTGCGGCCTTGGCGACTTCCATCACGTAGAACGGTTCGATGCGCTGGGCGCGTGTGGACAGTTTCATCGGTAAAGCGGGTGCTTTCAGGCGTCGGGCGCGGCCTGCGGCTGGGGGCGCTGCTGCTGGTCGGCGGCCACTTCATTCGCGCGCAGCTTGGGCGCGAGGCCACCGAGCACGGCGTTGACATACTTGTGCCCGTCGGTGCCGCCGAACTCCTTGGCCAGCTCGATGCACTCGTTGAGCGCCACGCGCCAAGGTACGTCCATGCAGTGCATGAATTCGTACACGCCGATCCACATCACGGCGTGCTCGATGGGGGAGATTTCGGCCAGCGGGCGGTCAAGCTGCGGCACGATCAGCGCGTCCAGGTCCGCCTCGGTGCGCACGCAGCCGTGCAGCAGTGCATCGTAGTGCGCGGCATCGGCTTTGTGAAAGCCCGCCAGGTCGCGCGTGAACAGGTCGATGGAGGTGGCCTCGTTGCGCCCCACGATGTGTTGGTACAGCGCCTGCAGCGCGAATTCGCGTGCGCGCGAACGTGCCGACTTGGACGCCGCCTTGCGCGCGCCGGTGCTGGTCAGGCCCTTGCGCGACTGGCGCGGCGGGCGTTTCGAGGCGGGGGAGAAATCGCTGCTCATGCTGCCAGCCCGCCCAGCAGGTTGGCCATTTCCACCGCCACGTAAGCGGCGTCGCGGCCCTTCTCGGTCTGGCGCGCCACGGCCTGGTCCAGGTTCTCCGTGGTCAGGATGGCATTGGCGATGGGGATGCCGTAATCCAGCCCGACGCGCGAAACGCCTGCGCCGGATTCGTTGGCCACCAGCTCGAAGTGGTAGGTTTCGCCGCGGATGATGCAGCCCAGCGCGATCAGCGCGTCGAACTCATCGCGCTCGGCCAGCGCCATCAGCGCCAGCGGCACTTCCAGCGCACCGGGCACGCTCACCTGGGTGATGTGCTCGGCCTGCACGCCCAGATCGAGCAGCGTTTCGCGGCAGGCGGCGGCCAGCGCGTTGGTGATGTTTTCGTTGAAGCGCGCCTGCACGATGCCGATGCGCAGTTCCTTGCCATCCAGTGGGCTGGCGGCCGTGCCTTTGTCAGCGTTTTGCATAGGGGTTCACTCCTTGGGGATGTAGCCGGTGATCTCCAGCCCGTAGCCGGCCATGCTGGGCAGGCGGCGCGGCTGGCCCATGAGGCGCATGCGCACCACGCCCACGTCGCGCAGGATCTGCGCGCCCACGCCGTAGGTGCGCAGGTCCATGCGGCCGCGCTCGGGCGCCTGCGCGGCGCGCGCCTTGCCCTCGAATTGCTCCAGCAGCTGCGCGCCCGATTCGCCGCAGTTCAGCAGCACCGCCACGCCCTGGCCCTGGCGGGCGATGTAGGCCAAGCTGGTGTCCAGGCTCCACGAGTGCATGGAGCGGTTGACCTCCAGCGCATCGAGCACCGACAGCGGCTCGTGCACGCGCACCGGCACCTCGGCCTGCGCGTCCCACTGGCCGCGCACCAGGGCCAGGTGGACGTTGCCGCTCGGGCCATCGCGGAAGGCATGCGCGGTGAATTCGCCCCAGGCGGTTTGCACGCTGCGCGAGCCCACTTTCTCCACCAGCGATTCGTTACGGCTGCGGTATTCGATCAGGTCGGCGATGGTGCCGATCTTGATACCGTGCTCGGCCGCGAAGAGTTGCAGGTCGGGCAGGCGGGCCATGGTGCCGTCGTCCTTCATCACTTCGCAGATCACGGCGCTGGGGCTGCAGCCGGCCATGGCCGCCAGGTCGCAGCCGGCTTCGGTGTGGCCGGCGCGCATGAGCACGCCACCGTCCACGGCCTGCAGCGGGAAGATGTGGCCGGGCTGCACCAGGTCGCTGGCCTTGGCATGTGGCGCCACGGCGGCTTGCACGGTGCGTGCGCGGTCGGCGGCGCTGATGCCGGTGGTGACGCCCTCGGCGGCCTCGATGGAGACGGTGAAAGCCGTGCCCATCTTGGTGCCATTGCGCGCCACCATGGGCGGCAACTGCAGGCGCTCGCAGCGCTCGCGGGTCAGGGTCAGGCAAATCAGTCCACGGCCGAAGCGGGCCATGAAGTTGATGGCATCGGGCGTGACGTGGTCGGCGGCGAGCACCAGGTCGCCTTCGTTCTCGCGGTCTTCCTCATCGACGAGGATGACCATGCGCCCGGCGCGCATCTCGGCCACGATCTCCTCGACGGGGGAGACGGGCACGGGGGTGAGGGGGGATGTCATGGAGGGGGCTTTCCTTGGGGCCTGCGCGGCGCGCGCCATGCAGGTTCCACGGGCACGGTTGCCAGAGCCAAAGAACATGCGATGCAGCGCTGCCGCAAAGGGGGCGGGGACCGCCCAAAGAATGAAATTCTAGTCCACCGCGGGTACTGTGCGCGGTTCGCGGGGGTATCAGTCTTCGCGTTGCAGTACCACGTCGGACTCGGGGTAGGCCACGCACGGCAACACGCAGCCCTGGGCCTTTTCCTCGGGCGACAGGCCCGGCCAGTCAATGGCGTAGCGCACGCTGCCCTGTACCAACTGGCCCAGGCAGGTGCGGCACGTGCCGTTACGGCAGGAACTGGGCCATGCGATGCCGCCTGATTCGAGGGCGTTCAGCAGAGGCTGGTCGCCCCAGGCGTCGCATTGGGCCTCGCTGGCCTGCAGGCGGGCGGTGTACAGCGGGGGCATCAGGGGTGCATTCATCGTAGTTTCTGAAAAAATCAATAAAAAATGGCTCTAGCGCTTATGTGGTAAGCGGTAGAAGCTACACAAAAAGGAGCGCTCGGCAGCCAGTGGAGGGCGCTGGAGGATTGGGTTGGGTTTGCTTAAATTTTAGGCATTGCAAGCCAATTCCTTTTGAATCAAGGACTTAGCGCACCCATACAGGACTTGTCAAAACTTATCCACACGATTGTCCAACAAGGCGTGGGAAAACCCGTGGTTGGATTGATTAAAAAATGGGCATTACAAAGATTGTCTTTTGAAATCAATGGGTTGCATGGTTCATACAGGACTTGTCAAAACTTGTCCACATGCTTGTCCAGTCCCGCGCGGGATAACCTGCGGCGGTTTGGCGCTGCCACAATGGCCGCATGCCGGTTACAAATACCCTTCCCGATTTTTCCCAGGGCGCCGCCTATGTGCGTGGCCGCTACGTGCCCATCGGCGAAGCTGCGATTCCCATCACCGACTGGGGTTTTCTGCGCTCCGACGCCACGTACGACGTGGTGACCGTGTGGGATGGTGCCTTCTTCCGCCTTGATGCGCACCTGGAGCGGTTCTTCGCCAGCTGCGCGCGCTTTCGCCTGGACCCGGGGCTGTCTGCCCAGGGCATCACGCAGGTGCTGGCGCAGTGCGTGCGCCTGGCGGGCTTGCGCAGTGCCTATGTGGAGATGGTCGTCACGCGCGGGCAGCCGCCCTGGGGCTCGCGCGACCCGCGTCTGGCGGTGAACCAGTTCTACGCTTTTGCGGTGCCCTATGTCTGGATCGCCAACGCCGAACAGCGTGCGCGCGGGCTGGATCTGGTGGTCAGCAGCGTGCAGCGCATTCCCGCCAGCAGCGTCGATCCGCGCGCCAAGAATTACCACTGGAACGACCTGACCATGGGCTTGCTGGGCGCGCTCGACGCCGGGGGCGACACCGTGGTGCTGACCGATGGCGCGGGCAACGTGGTCGAGGGGCCGGGCTTCAACGTGTTCTGCGTGAACGCGCAGGGCGTGCTGGTGACGCCTGCGCAGGGCGTGCTTGAAGGCATCACGCGCCGCACCGTGATCGAGATGGCGCAGGCTGCCGGCCTGCCGCTGCAGGTGCGCGCGCTGCCCGCGGCCGAGCTGCGCGCGGCGCGCGAGGTGTTCCTCTCTTCCTCGGCCGGCGGCGTGCTGCCGGTCACACGCGTCGATGGGCAGCCGGTGGGCGATGGCGCCGTGGGCCCGGTCACGCAGCGCATGGTGCAAACCTACTGGGACTGGCACCAAGACCCGCGCCACCGCCTGGCGCTGGAGGACGTGGCGCCCCCCGCGGGCTGACGCGCGGCGCGGGAGTCGCGCGCGGAACTGGCGCGGCCTACGCCGTGGCGTACAGTGGCCCGCGCTGCCGCGCGCCGGGCTTTGCCGCGCGCGGCGCGTGGCAACGACATCACATCAAGACAAGAGGAGTGAATGCACATGGAACTGGACTTCAAGGGCCGCGTGGCCATCGTGACGGGTGCGGGCGGCGGTCTGGGGCGCCAGCATGCGTTGGCGCTGGCGGCGCGCGGCGCCAAGGTGCTGGTCAATGACCTGGGCGGCACGCTGGACGGCAGCGGCGGCTCCGCCTCGGCCGCGCAGGCCGTGGCCGATGAAATCCGTGCAGCGGGCGGCGAAGCGCTGGCCAACGGCGCCTCGGTGACCGATTTCGCCGCCGTGCAGGCCATGGTGCGCCAGGCCGTTGATGCCTGGGGCCGCGTGGACATTCTGGTGAACAACGCCGGCATCTTGCGCGACAAGTCCTTCGCCAAGATGGACATGGACGACTTCGCCCTGGTCGTGCAGGTGCACCTGATGGGCGCGGCGCACTGCTGCAAGGCGGTGTGGCCGCACATGGTGGAGCAGAAGTACGGGCGCATCGTCATGACCACCTCGTCCACGGGCTTGTACGGCAATTTTGGCCAGGCCAACTACGGCGCTGCCAAGCTGGCCCAGGTCGGCCTGATGCAGACCCTGGCCATCGAAGGCGCCAAGTACGGCATCCACGTCAACGCCCTGGCGCCCACGGCGGCCACGCGCATGACCGAGGCGCTGTTCCCGCCGCAGGTGCTTGATGCTCTGCGCCCCGAGGCCGTGGTGCCCGCCATGCTGGTGCTGGCGCACGAGAGCGCGCCCACGCGCGCCATCCTGTGCGCGGGCGCGGGTACTTTCGAGGCCGCGCACATCACGCTGACCCAGGGCATCCACCTGGGCCTGGGCGCGGACGTACCCGAGCAACTGGCGGCCCGCCTGGCCGAGGTGACGGACCGTGCGGGCGAACAGGTGCCGCAAAGCGGCGCGGCCCAGGGCACCAACGAAGTCGGCAAGGCACTGGCCGCACGGGGGTGACAAAAAGCCCCTCCTGAGTCGCCTGCGCCTTCCGCCTCTTTTTACGCGCTGCGCGTGGGAGGGGGACGCCGCCAGCGCGGCGGGGCGGCCCTTGCGCGGCTGCCCACGCTTGCGCCGCGCCGGTTTCATGTGCTGCGGGTGGCGCGTAGCGCGATGAATAACGGGCATGTCCCCCCGCTCCAGCGCGGGCGGTGCGTGCCGTGCTAAGTTCCGGCTCCAACAAGAAACAGGTTGTGACCCTATGAACACATTGCACGAGCGCGTGGCCGCGCTGGAATCGGGGCGGCTCGCGGGTATCCGGCGCGGCATCGAGAAAGAAGGCCTGCGCGTCCTGCCCACGGGGGGCCTGGCGCTCACCCCGCACCCGCAGGCGCTGGGTGCCGCGCTAACGCACCCCAGCATCACCACCGACTACAGCGAATCGCAAATCGAGCTCATCACCGGCGCCCACCGGGGCGTGGAAGAGACCCTGGGCGAGTTGACCGAGGTTCACCAGTACGTGCTGCGCACGCTCCAGGGCGCGGGCGGCGAGATGCTCTGGGTGTCCAGCATGCCCTGCGGCCTGCCAACGGACGAGACCATTCCGCTGGGCCGCTACGGCAATTCGCACATTGGCCGTGCCAAGAGCATCTACCGCATGGGCCTGGGCCACCGCTATGGCCGGCGCATGCAGACCATCTCGGGCATCCACTACAACTGGTCGCTGCCCGGCGTAGGCAGCGAGGAATACTTCGCGCTGATCCGCAACTTCCGCCGCCACGCCTTCGTGCTGCTGTACCTGTTCGGCGCCTCGCCCGCGCTGTGCCCGTGCTTCGTCGAGGGGCGCGAACACAGCCTGCAGCCGCTGGGCAGCCAGGGCCAGGCGCTGCACCTGCCGTATGCCACCTCGCTGCGCATGGGGCGCCTGGGTTACCAGAGCGACGCGCAGGCCAGCCTGTACGTGAGCTACAACGGCCTGGAGGGCTACGCCAACTCGCTGTACGAGGCGCTCACCCGGCCCTATGCGCCCTACGAGGCCATCGGCATCCGTAACCTCGGTGGCGACTACAACCAGCTCGGCACCAGCCTGCTGCAGATCGAGAACGAGTTCTACGGCACCATCCGCCCCAAGCGCACGGTGCGCCGCGGCGAGCGCCCGCTGCACGCGCTGCGCGAGCGCGGCGTGGAGTACGTGGAGGTGCGCCTGATGGACCTCGACCCGTTCGAGCCCGTGGGCATCACGGCGCAGACCATGCGCCTGCTCGACGTGTTCCTGCTGCACTGCCTGCTGTCCGACAGCCCGCCCGACACCCCGGCGGAAATCGCCGAACTCAAGCACAACCAGCACCAGACGGCCGAGCGCGGGCGCGAGCCTGGGTTGCGGCTCAAGCGCCAGGGCGAGAGCGTGCTGCTGGTGGACTGGGCCGCGCAGGTGCTGGCGCAGTGCGCGCCGATCGCCGCCGCGCTCGACGCCACGCACGGCACCCAGGCCTACAGTGCGGCGCTGCGTGATGCCCAGGCCACGCTGGCCGACGCGGCGCGTGCCCCGTCCGCACGCGTGCTGGCCGCCATGACGCAGGCGTATGGCGGCAGTTTCCAGGCGTTCTCGCAAGCCCAGTCCGAGCGCGCGCGTGACCACCTGCTGGCGCTGCCCTGGAGCGCGGCGCAGCAGGCGCGCTACATGGCGCTGGCCGATGAATCCTGGGCGGCGCAAAAAGCCATCGAAGCGGCCGACACGCTGGGGTTTGAGGAGTGGCGCCAGCAGTACATGGATCCGAGCCAGCTCGGGTGATGGCATTCCCAGAGCCTGCGATGGGGTCGTCGGCTTGGTGCAGCCCTGTGCGCCAGCAGGGTCTGCGCGGGGCCTTTGCCGGCGCCATGGGTCCGCAAAATGCCATGCACGCACGGGCATCACCGATGCGAACCGTTGTGCATGCTCCTGAATCAGGAGCTGCCAGCGCTTGATGGATAAGCGCTGAAGGCCTTTTTTACTGTGGCGGGGTTTCGCTCTGGCTGCCCAGCCCCAGCCGGGCCAGGGCCTCTTGGCGCCAGTATTCGGTGGCATGGAAGAACCCCTCCCACACGCAGCCGTTGCACCCCCGGCCGCAGCAGCTCGCGGGCTCGGGCGGGGGCGGGCGCAGCGCCACGCCGCGCGACTGGGCCTGCGCCTGCAGCGCGGCGAACAGCGCGCGTGCGCTGGCCAGGTCGGTGGCGGGAGTGGTGGCGAAGGGGGGCTCGGATGGCATGGCGGCGGCGTGGGGCAAGGGCAGCCGATTATCCTTGCGCCCTTTGACGTCAGCACAAAGCGGTTTTTCCCATGGCCATCCAGTGGTTCCCCGGTCACATGCACCTCACGCGCAAGGCGATTGCCGAACGCATCAAAGACATCGACGTGGTGATCGAACTGCTCGACGCGCGGCTGCCCGGCTCCAGCGCCAACCCGCTGCTGTCCGAGCTCACCGGCCACCGCCCCACGCTCAAGATCCTGAACAAGCAGGACCTGGCCGACCCCGCCCGCACCCCCGCCTGGCTGGACTGGTACAACGCCCGGCCAGGCACGCGCGCGATTGCGCTCGACGCCTCGGAGCGCGCGCCCGCGCGGCGCCTGCTGGCAGCCTGCCAGGAGCTGGCGCCCGAGCGGCGCGGCCTGGCGCGGCCCATGCGCGTGTTGACCTGCGGCATTCCGAACGTGGGCAAGTCCACGCTCATCAACAGCCTGGCCGGCCGCGCGCAGGCCAAGACGGGCGACGAGGCGGGCATCACCAAGCAGGAGCAGCGCATCGTCGTGGCCGACGACTTTTACCTCTGGGATACGCCCGGCATGCTCTGGCCACGCATCATCGTGGCGCAGAGCGGCTTCAACCTGGCCGCCAGCGGCGCGGTGGGCCGCAACGCTTACGACGAGGAGCTGGTGGTGCTGGAGCTGCTGGGCTACCTGCAGCGCCACTATGCACAAGCCCTGGTCGAGCGCTACAAGCTGGACATGGCGCCGCAGGACGTGGCGCAGCTGCACGACGACGAACTGCTCACCGCCATCGGCCGCAAGCGCGGCGCCGTCATGTCGGGGGGGCGCGTCAACATCCAGAAGGCCGCCGAGCTGGTGCTGACCGACCTGCGCGCGGGCGCTATCGGCCGCGTGACCCTGGAGACGCCGCCCGAGTTTGAAGCCTGGCTGGCCGTGGGCGAAGCCCAGGAAGCCGAGCGCAAGGCCCGCAAGGCCGAGCGCGACCGCGAGCGCAAGAACAAGGGCCGCGGGCGCGGGTAGCCCGGTTTGTGGCTGCCCCGCGAGCGGGGGCACTTCTGCGCCAGGCGGGCGATGGAGAATCAAAAAGAGTAGCTGCCAGCGCTTGCCAGATAAGGGCTGGAGCCGAATTTCACCAAAATCGTGCGTGGCATGTCCTCAGCCGCCACGGCGTTCCCAGCCGGGCAGGCACAGCAGCCGCTGCCAGTCCTGCGCACCGGGGGGCAGCGTTGGCGTGGAGAGGGGCTCCGCAACCGGGGGCCAGCGCAGTCCGCTGTCGATCCGCAGTGCCGCGCCCGTCTCCGGGTGCGGCACCTCCAGTTGCCACGCGTGCAGCCACAGCCGCTGCAGGCCCAGGCGCTGCGCCCACCAGCGGTTCAGCGGGCCCTTGCCGTGCGTGGCGTCGCCAATGATGGGGTGGGCCAGGTGCTTGAGGTGGCGCCGCACCTGGTGGCGCCGGCCCGTGGTGGGCCAGGCCTCGGCGAGCGACACGCGCGTGCTGGGAAAGCGCGGGTCGGCCGCCTCGGGCCAGTTGAGCCGCGCCAGGCACTGCACGCGCGTGTGCGCGGACTGGGCCGGGGCGTCGGGCGGGGCATCGTCAGGCCGCAGCGGGTGGTCTACCTCGGCGGTGTCGGGGGCCCAGCCGCGCACCAGCGCCAGGTAGCGCTTGCGCACGGCGTGCCCTGCGAACGCCATGCTCAACTGGCGCGCCGCCGCGCTGTGCAGGGCCAGGAGCAGCACGCCGCAGGTGCCCTTGTCGAGCCGGTGCACCGGGTATACGTGCTGGCCGATCTGGTCGCGCAGCGTCTGCACCACGAAGCGGGTCTCGCCCGCGTCCAGCCCGGTGCGGTGCACCAGCCAGCCCGCAGGCTTGTACACGGCGATGGCGTGCGCGTCATGCCAGAGGATGGTGAGCGGTTCGTGCATGGGCAGGGGGGGCGCGTCAGGGCTTGGAGCGGGCCGTGGCGTAGCGGTGGCGGTACTCCCACGGCGGCATGGGCCGGCGCTGCGACCACAGGCCCCGGCTCTGGGCGCGCGCCTGGCGCTGCAGGGGCGCCAGCTGCGGGAAGTCCTTGGCATAGGGCTTGTACACCCAGGCCATGCCTGCGCGCACCTGTGCAGCGTTTACGTCGGTGCTGCGGCAGCGCACATGGGCCACGGTGCGGCCGTAGGCGTCTTTGTTCAGGGGCTGGATGGCGGCGCGCTGCCGGTAGCACAGCGACACCAGATGCTGGCGCGCGCGCTCGCCGTAGGCCTGGCGGCGCTCTGGCGCGTCGATGGCGGCAATGCGCACGTGCATCTTGCGGGGGGCGCTGGGCGGGCCGCAGCGCGCGGTGAGGGTGTCGCCATCGGCGATGGCGATAACGAGGCAGAAAAGGACGGAGGCAGGCACGCGGGAAACGATCAGAAAACACCCGCAGGGGCGGGGGCGCCCTTGCGTGGAGCGCGCCACTATACGCCCGGCGTGGCGTCCGTTCACCCGGGCGCCGCGCGCCGCCACGGCTCAGCCGCTCAGGGTGATGCCGCTTCCTCCACCGCGGCCCATTCGCCGGGCGCCAACCCGTCGAGCGTGTAGGGGCCGATGGCGGCGCGCACCAGGCGCAGCGTGGGGTAGCCCACGGCGGCGGTCATGCGGCGCACCTGGCGGTTGCGCCCCTCGCGCAGGGTCAGCGCAATCCAGGCCGTGGGGATGGCGCGCCGTGTGCGGATCGGCGGGTCGCGCTCCCACAGCGCCGGGGGCGGGTCGAGCAAGCAGGCCTGGGCGGGGCGCGTGGGGCCGTCGTTCAGCAGCACGCCCGCGCGCAGGCGGGCCAGCGCCTCTTCCGTGGGAATGCCCTCGACCTGGGCCCAGTAGGTTTTTTCCATCTTGTGACGCGGGTCGGCGATGCGTGCCTGCAGGGCGCCGTCGCTGGTGAGCAGCAGCAAGCCCTCGCTGTCGGCGTCAAGCCGCCCGGCCGCGTGCACCCCCGGCACGTCGATGAAGGCCTTGAGCCCCTGCCAGCGCCCTTCGGGTGTGAACTGGCTGAGCACGCCGTAGGGCTTGTTGAAGCGGATCAGGCGCGGTGCCCCCGGCGTCGGCTGGGGGCGCGTCCGCTGGCGCGGTGGCGGTTGGCGCATCAAGGGGCCACGCGCTCGGTTTCGACCACCATGTCCAGCACGTAGACGTGGCGCGGTGCATCGGCCGGCTGTGGCTGGCCCGGGCGCGTGGCGGGGTAGCGCTGCAGGCGCAGCACGTTGCGCATGCCGGGCTCGTGCTGGTAGCCCTCTATTTCGCCGTGGAACACGCGCCACGCACCCACCGACTGGCGCACGCCGTTGTCTCCGTAGTGCACGTCGCGCACCGACAGGCACTGGGCCTGCGGCATGAGCGGGTGGTTGCATGCCACGCGCTGGGGCGCCACTTCCAGGAACACGCGCTCGCCAGCGGCGCCAAAGCGCGTTTCGGGCGTGGGCGTGCCGGCCATTTCCCAGCGGCTGCCATCGGCAAAGTGCAGAACCAGGCGGGGTGTTTCGGCGCCGCCTTGCAGGGCGAAGCGCTGCACCTGCGGCAGTTGCTGGAGCACGCGCTGCTCCAGCTGCATCAGCCCGGGCTCGGCGCAGGCGCGCAGGGTGGACATGGGGCGCTCCACCTGCATGCGTTCACCGTCGATCCGGTATGCGGCGCTTGCGGCATTGCACAGGTTCTGCACCGCTACGCGTTGCCCGGCAAAGTGCAGCCGCGCGGGCTTCTGGCCCGGCAGCAGCCATTGGGTGGCAGGCTGGTTCTTGCCGTCGAAGGCGGCCGTGAGATCCCATTCGTAGGCTTGCAGCTGCGGTGCGGCAGGGGAGGCGGTGGGCATGGGCGCGGCGGGCGGTGTGCTGCTGCAGGCTGCAGCCAGGCTGGCAAGGGCCAGGGCGGTCAGGGTTTTGGCGGTGGATGTGTGCATGTGCGGGTGGGATTCGGGGTGGGTGGCAGAGTTCAGAGAAACAGCGCCGGATCGACCATGCAGCGGTTGAGCATCACGCCCCAATGCAGGTGCGGCCCCGTCACGCGGCCGGTGGCACCCACATCGCCCAGGGGCTCGCCGGTGCCCAGCGCCTGCCCCACCTGCACGCCGATGCGGCTGAGGTGGCAGTACATGGTCAACAGCCCGCCACCGTGGTCCAGCCACACGGTGCCGCCGTTGAAGAAATAGTCCCCCGTGTCGATGACCCGGCCCGGCAGCGGCGCCACCACGGGCGTGCCCGTGGGCGCGGCAATGTCCATGCCGCTGTGCGGATTGCGCGGCTGGCCGTTGAACACGCGCCGCAGCCCGAAAGAGCTGGAGCGCCGCCCCGGCACGGGCGCGCGCATGCGCAACGTGGCAGGCAGCGGGGTGGTGAAGGTGGCCATCACCTGCTGCTGGTGGGCGCGCTCGCGCTCGTAGCGGGCGTTGTCCTCGGGCGATAGGTCTACGGTGCGCGGCGCCACCGTCAGGCGCTGCTCCTGGTACTTCTTGGGTGCCACGGTGTAGCCCAGGCCGTATGCGCTGCCCTCGGCCGGCACCACGCGCAGCTGCGCAGGCCCCAGCGGCGCAGCCAGGGGAATGCCCACCAGCGCCGTCCAGGCAATCGCGTCGCCCTGCACCAGCACCGGCACACGCTCCCCACCCACTTCGGTAAACGCCCGGGGCGCTGTGTTGGCCGGGCCCAGCGCCAGCCGGGCGACACCCCCAGGTACCACCAGTGCACGCGGCCAGGGGCCGCTGTCGGCGGGCGGCGGGGTCGCCCCACTGCGCGGGGACCAAAGCACGGGCGCTGCACTGGCCAGCAGTGCGCCCAACAGGGGGCGGCGGGTAAATGACATGGCCTGAGTGTAGGCCGCGTCCCCTTGCGGTTGAAAAAATGGGTAAAAAAGGCTGCTAGCGCTTTATGGGCAAGCGCTAGCAGCTATGAATTCGATAGTGTTTGGCTGGCTGCCTAGAACGACGAGCCCGGTGTGCTTAAAAACGCCAGCTCCTCGGGCGTGGACGGGCGGCACAGAATGGCGTTGCGGTGCGGGTAGCGGCCAAAGCGGTCAATGATGGCCTTGTGCCGGCGCTCAAAGTCCAGGTTGTTTTCCATGCCCGGCTGCGCAAACAGCGCCAGGGCTTGCTCATGGATTACCGCCGATTCGCTGTGCATGTACGGCATGTAGGCAAACACGCGCTGCGCCGTGGGCAGGAGGCGGTCCTGCCCGCTGGCCACCAGCTCTTGCGCCAGGGCAAGGGCCAGCGCGTCTTGCGCAAAGGCGCGGGCGGTGTCGCGGTACACATTGCGCGAGAACTGGTCCAACACCAGGATTTCTGCCAACCTGCCCTCCGGCGTGGCGCGCCAGGGGAACAATTCACATCGGGCAGCGGCCTCCAGCGTGGGGCCGAAGCGGGTGCGGATGGATTCGTCCAAGGAGGCGTCTTTGGCGAAATGCTGCTGAGGGGTTAGCTCTGTGAACCAGACGTGGAGGATGTCGCTTGGAACGGTTCGCTGCATGGTGAGGATTTATGTGGTTCAGTCAGCTGGTGAAACGGTCGCTCAACGCTCAGGTTAACCGGCGCGCGAAGCGCGTAGGACACCAACACTGGCCATGGCCAGTGTTGGTGTCCGAGTTCAACCGTCAGTTATGCATTTATCAAAGGAAGGATATCTTTACGCAATTTTGAGGCGATCAACAATTGCATTATGGGATAGCTTCAGAGTGTGGTAAACGTAGGCAATGCTCGCGGCCAAGTTTTCTCGGCTAGGCTTCAGATTGTTGTTTCGGGCCCAACTAAACGTGGATCTAGGCGATCTAATAATCGTCGAAAATGTTTTGCCGATTTCTTCGCCTTTTTCGCCAAAGTAGTTTGATTGACTGTAGTTCCACGTGTTACGTACTGTGCTCGGGGTCTCCCATTCTGAATCTTCAGACGAAATTATCGATTTCAGCAGTGTGAGATATGTCAAGCGTTCATCACTGATTCTTATTTTGTTTGCTATTTGACTAAAATTTGACCATGCGATTTGGTGAGGCTTCGGTGAAGACTTCTTGAGTGTTAATATTATTTCACCGCTCATTTGTCCATGCTCAACCGTTACAAAAAATGGATTATTGACCTCAATCGTCACAGTGTCTCGGAATGATTTTGTTTGGGTTGACAATATCCCAAAAAAATCAGCCTCGCTGAGGTTGGTGACAAATCTCCCATTTGCCTTGGAAATATCATTTGCCATAAAGTAAGCCGCATAATATGCGGTAACCAGAACCCAGGCCGGTTGTGCATTTGAATTTAGCAGGCGCTCAAGATTTTTGCATTGCTCACTGATGCGCATGTTGCCAAAATACAGGTCGTTGAATATTGCCTGCGTGTATTCTCCGGCAGCAATGGTTATCTGGAATAGGCTCGGACTTAGAAAAGAAACCTCTCTATGGGCGCTCGTGTCGCTTAGTATGCTTTTTACGGTGTGGCCGTATTTGTATTGTTGAGGCTTATCCTCACTTCGCAAACCAATTGCTGACAAATGGCTTAAGGAGATGCTCAGAATATCAGCTTCGAGCATTTCACAGCAAGTCCGAAGGGGTGCCTAGTTTCTGGCTATGCAATTCAAGCAGTGTTGACAACTCGGCTGCAAGTTCGTTGATTGCAGCTTGGTTTGAGCCTGTGTGCCTAGAAAGATCGACACCAACAATACCATTCATTATTTTACTCATTGAGGCGAGCGAATAATTCTTGTTATGCATGATTGAAAGGTGGCAAACTTTGTCAAATATTTTGAATATTGCCTGAAAGAATGCTGAGGTTGTTAGTCGGTTTGACTTGCCCTCCATTTTCTCAAGCGATGCCTCGACTGCAGACAAGAAGTTGATTAGAAGTTTCTTTTTGTCGTCATAGGTAAACTGGCCCAATATGTCGCCATTTAGCAATGGGTCAATTGCTGCTTGAAATGGAACCAGTGATAGTCGCCCGGGCGCCGAACTGGTCGCGCTCATGCGCTCATAAAGGGGCGATTCGGGGCTTTCATTGAGTTCCTTAAAGAGTCTATTTCGCGTTGCATCAATAGAATCGGGTTCGGAAAGGAATTTCATTAACTCAATTCGAAGTGTCTTTGGCACGCCCTTTTGTGTTGAATTGATATCGATGAAATACTTCACTTCAGCTGCGTGATCAAGTCCATCCAGAATGCATACCGGAAGGTTGATATCCTCATTGGCCATCTCTGAGCCGTACAGTCGATGCTGGCCGTCAATGACAAAGAATGAGCCAGGAATCAAATTTATGGTAAGTTTTCCGTCGGAAAACTTAAGGTCTGCATTTTTTTGGGCGCTGAGTATTATTGCTCCGGGAATTATGTTTCCAGAGTTAAGGTACTCGGCAATGGCTTCGGCACGTTTTTCACTTAGAAATCGCTGATAACCAAGTTTCGGGTCTTCGTCAACTCGCGATACTTTGGAGAATGCAAAAATCTCCTTAGCGGTCATCACGGTGACATAGTAGTCAATCGTTTCATTGCCGATGCTGAATGCTTGCTTTTCTATCGTGCTCATTGGTCGCCTCCGATTGGCCTGAATAATGATGTTGGCATTCGCCATTGATGAATTATGCGGCAAATACCTAACGTAATTTATTCCGCAGGACCTGCGGGATGTTCTGGTCGCGTCAATCTCCCGAAAATGCAATCAAATCAAAGGGTTGGACGCCAAGATCTGATTTTTAAACAGGTATAAGTAAACCACGAAAACCGGCATCTACTGCTACCAAGTGACCGTTTCGCTTTGGGGCCTTGGAGAACCGCAATGGGTCATGAGTGGTCATTCAAAAAGAAAAAAAGGCCAGCAAACTTCACAGTCTGCTGGCCTCTTTTTATTCACAGGGAAGTCACTTTCCCCAGGAATCCTTCAACCCCACCGCCAAGTTAAACACCGGCTTTTCTGCCCGGTGGTCCACTCGGTCGGCCACAAAGTAGCCATGCCGCTCAAACTGGAACTTGTCGTCCGGCTTGGCATTGGCTAAAGACGGCTCCACGATGGCGGTGACCACCTTCAGGCTGTTCGGGTTCAGGCTGTCCAGGAAGTTTTTGCCGCCCGCGTCGGGGTGGGCGTCCAGGAACAGGCGGTCGTACATGCGCACTTCGGCGTTCACGCCGTCGGCCACGCCCACCCAGGTGATGGCAGCCTTGACCTTGACGCTGTCTGCGCCGGGGGTGCCGCTCTTGGTGTCGGGCACCACGGTGGCCAGCACTTCGGTGATGTTGCCGTCCGCGTCCTTGGTGCAGCCGGTGCATTCAATGACGTAACCACCCTTCAGGCGCACCTTGTTGCCAGGGAAGAGGCGCTTGTAGCCCTTGGGTGGCACTTCGGCGAAGTCTTCGCGCTCGATCCACACTTCCTTGCCGATGGTGAAGTGGCGGATGGGCGATTCGGTGCCTTCGGGTGGGTGGGGCAGGGCGGGCAGTTGGCAGGGCTCCAGGTGGCCGGGGCCCATTACTTCGTCCCAGTTGGTGAGCACGAGCTTGACGGGGTCGAGCACGGCCATGCCGCGGTGGGCTTTGGCTTCGAGGTCTTCGCGCAGGCAG
>Ga0222428_100287_pt1 | contig 27831 bp, 24 predicted proteins | sample 2B5Ametagenome_FD_182471 | JGI IMG/M metagenome (GOLD analysis project Ga0222428, IMG submission 182471) | Enriched microbial communities from leaf-cutter ant dump, University of Wisconsin, Madison, United States - 2B5A (version 2) | ecosystem: Environmental > Terrestrial > Nest > Insects nest >...
GTAGGCGCCCGCGAGCGCCTCCACCAGGCCGATGATCAGCCCGCCCAGCAGCGCGCCGAGCACGCTGTCGAGCCCGCCCACGATGACGACGACCAGCACCGAGAGGCCGAACACGCCCATGCTCGACGAGATGCCGCCGATGGAGCCCACGATGATCCCGGAGATGGCCGCGAGCATGGCCGAGGCCACCCACGCCAGCGAGAACACGCGCGGCACGTTGATGCCCACCGAGTAGGCGGCGGCCTGGTCGCTGGCCGTGGCGCGCAGGGCCACGCCGCCGCGCCAGAAGCGGAACACCAGCAGAACGGCCGCGATGAACACGGCGGCGGTCACCGCGCCCCAGAACACCTTGGGCGCGAGAAAGGCGTCGCCGACCATGATCGGGTCGCTGGGCATGAACTCGGGCAGGCGGCGCTGGTCGGCCGTCCAGACCATCTCCACCAGGCCCACCAGCACCGAGCCCAGGCCCACGGTGACCATGAAGACGGAGATGGGCGGCTCGCCCTGCAGCGGGCGGATCATGGTGCGCTCGATCACCGCGCCCAGCAGGCCGCAGGCCAGCACGGCAGCGAGGATGGCCAGCCACAGCGGCATGGCCCACATGGCGGCGAAAGTGAAGAACAGGTAGCCGCCGGCCATGAGCATCTCGCCGATGGCGATGTTCACCACGCGCGTGGCCTTGTAGACCATCACGAAGGCCAGCGCCGCGAGCGCGTAGAGGCCGCCGCTGGCGATGCCGGTGAGGCTGATCTCGAACAGGTAGGCCCAGTCCATCATGCAGTCTCCCGCGCGCCGGCATGCAGCTTGCGGCGCAGCGCGCCCACGTCGCCCGAGCCGAGGTAGGCGCGGTTCACCTCCGGGTCGGCCTGCACCACGGCGGGCGTGCCCTGGGCGATGACCTGGCCGAAGTTGAGCACCACGACGTGGTCCGACAGGTCCATGACCATGCCCATGTCGTGCTCCACCATGAGCACTGTCACGCCCCATTCGGCACGCACGTCGAGGATGAAGCGCGCCATGTCCTCCGTTTCCTCGCGGTTCATGCCGGCCACGGGCTCGTCGAGCATGAGGATCTCGGGCTGCATGGCCAGGGCACGGGCCATCTCCACGCGCTTCTGCAGCCCGTAGGACAGGGCCGAGACGGGCGCGTGGCGGATGTGGTCGATCTCGAGGAAGTCGATGATGCGCTCCTCGATGTCGCGGCGCAGCTCGGCCTCCTCGCGGCGTGCGCGGCCCAGGTAGAGCAGGGCGTCGAACACGTTGGTCTTCAGGTGCGCATGGCGGCCGAGCTTGATGTTGTCCAGCACCGTCATGCCGCGAAAGAGGGCGATGTTCTGGAAGCTGCGGCCCAGGCCCATGCGGGCGCGCTGCGGCGCGGGCACGTGCGTGATGTCCTGGCCCTTGAACCGGATGCTGCCGCCCGTGGGCCGGTAGAAGCCCGAGATGGTGTTGAAGAGCGAGGTCTTGCCCGCCCCGTTGGGCCCGATCACGGCCGTGATGGAGCCCGGCTGCACGCCGAAGCCCACGCCCGACAGCGCCCGCACGCCGCCGAAGGCCAGCGTGACACTGTCCACCTGCAGCAGGGGCGGGGCGGCGGCGGGCGCGCCGCGCGCAAGCGTTGTCTCCATCGGTTTCCTCTACGGGTTTTTTCGCACCGGGGATGAGCCTACTTTTACGTAGACTCGTTACTCGTGAGTAGATTTTTGGAGAGTCGGCCTTTCGGGGCATTAGGACTTTCCCGGTACGCAAAGGGCCATCAGCATGGGTACGTCCTCCAAAGCCGCCACCCCTTCCCCCGCCGCGCGCGCGCGCAAGCAGGCCGACGCCTCGCCCTGGGCCCGGGCGCCGGAGCGCGAACGCCAGCGCGAGGCCAAGCGCAACGCGGTGCTGTCCACGGCCGCGCAGATGTTCAACGAACGGGGCTTCCACGCCACGTCGCTCGACGACATCGCTGCCCGCCTGCACGTGACCAAGCCCACGCTGTACTACTACGTGAAGAACAAGGACGAGATCCTGCTGGAGTGCGTGCGCAAGGGCCTGCACATGACGCTGGACGGCATCGAGGCCTCGCGCCAGGCCGGCGGCAACGCGGTGGATCAGCTGCGTGCGTGCATGGAGGTGTATGCGGACATCGTCGCCCAGCCTTTCGGCATGTGCCTGATCCGCGTGGGCGACGAAGAGGTGCCCGAGCCCAGCCGCACCGAGCTGCGCCGCATGAAGTCGGAGATCGACCACGCGTTCCGCCGCCTGGTGGCGCAGGGCGTGGAGGAGGGCTCGCTCGCCGCCTGCGATCCGAAGATGACGGCCTTCGTGATCGCGGGCGCGTTGAGCTGGATCGGACGCTGGTACCAGCCTGGAGGGGAATACTCCGCCGCCGAGGTGGCGCGGCAGTGCATCGCCACGCTCATGGATGGAGTACTGGGACGGGCCGAGCCCACCTGCAAGCCGCGCAAGCGCGCGGCTGGTGTTTGATGGCTGGGCAGGGTGTTTTCAGGCAGCTTCTTGCAGAGCGAATTGCTCCAATGCCTTGAATAGCTGCTCCACCCGCTGCGTATCGAAAACACCATCCGGCCCTTGCGCATGAATGTCGGTGAAGGGGGACTCATAGAGCCGTTCCGCCGGCATGGCTCCATGCTCCGTCAGGTGCCGCACGATTTCCTCGACGAACTGCAATTGGCCCGCGCTGGCGGTGCCTGTTGCGATCAGGCCGGCAAACGCTGCCGTGGCGGCTCCGCGATCCAGTCCTACCAGTGAGCGAATGAACAAAGGCAGGCTGGTGTGCAGGGCGCGGGCCCGTTCGATGTCCCTGTCGCTGCCGCCCGCTTCGTGCAGCAGGGCTTCCAGTTCAGTCAGATCCGTGGCGGTCAAGGGCTGGTTGCGCCGCAGCTTGTGCAGGGCCAGCCGGTCTTCGTGGGCGCGCAGGAATATCTTGGCTTTGGCTCGAAAACGGTCAAAGTCCACGGCGCTTGCCACCAGGGGCAGATCGACTTCGGTGGTTTCGCCCAGTGCATCTTCGAAGTCGGTATAGACCACCTTGCGGCTGGTTTTCTCGATCAGCTTGATGAGGCCGCGCAGCTTGCGGCGCGCCTGCTCCAGTATGGGCAGGGTCACGTCCTGCCACCATTCTTCGCCCGCGATGGCTTCGATCAGCAGCAGGTGCTCGCGCACGCTGGGTACGTTGGCAAGTTCCAGCAGGCCGCTCGCCAGTTGCTGCACGCGTGTCTGCAAACGGGCCAGTGCAGGCTCCTGCCGCAGCAGGGCGAGCTGGGTGCCCATCATCAGCGCGTCGAAGCGCTTGGCGTCCTCGTCGTTGTCGCGCACGCTGGTAGGCAGACCGGAGAGATGTTCCGATACCTCGGCCAACTGCTCCGCCGTCGGCTGCTTCCACGCATCGGCCTGCGCCCAGGTCTCCACCCAGCGGCGCTGCGGCCGCACCATGAAGTTGGCGAGCGGCATGCCTTCCACCTTGCGGTGCAGCAGAGCGGCAATCTCGTTGCGGATTGCGCCTTCGGTCAGTGCCAGCGCCGGCGGTGTGTCTTCGGCCACGCCTTGCGTTGCCAGGCGCTGGTCCAGCACGCCCAGCAGTTCCAGCCGGGCATTGAACAGGCGCTGCGACAGCGGCTGCACCAGCGCGCCCTCGCTGCCCTCCAGCTCCTGGCTGAAAAACTCCAGGTTCTGGCAGAAGTCGAAGATGAAGAAATCCTTTTTGTCCTGGTCCGGCCCGTACAGGTCTTTGCACAAACGGGTGCCGCGCCCCACCATCTGCCAGAACTTGGCCTTGGAGCGCACTATCTTGAAGAACACCAGGTTCACCACCTCGGGCACGTCGATGCCGGTGTCCAGCATGTCCACCGAGATGGCGATGTGCGGTGCGCGGTCCTTCTGCGCAAAGGCGTCGATGAGCGACTGCGCGTATTCGGTCTTGAAGGTGATGACGCGCGCGAACTCGCCCCGGTACTGCGGGTAGTTGGCGTTGAAGCGCTCGGCGATGAACTCGGCGTGCTGCTGGTTCTTGGCGAACACGATGGTCTTGCCCAGCCGGTCGCCACCTGCGACCTTGTGGCCGCGCGCCATCAGCAGAGCCAGCATCTTGTCCACCGTGTCGGTGTTGAACAGCCATTGGTTCACCGCCTCGGCGCCCACGGCGTCGGGCGCTTCGCCGCCCTCATCGTCCCACTCCAGCGCGTCCCACTGGTCTTTTTCGTCTTCGTGTTGTCCTCGCGGGTCTGGTCGCTGTCGAGCGCGCGCAGGAAGAGCAGGTAGGTGATCTGCTCGATGACTTCGAGGGGGTTGGCGATGCCGCCGGACCAGAAGGCGTTCCAGACTTGATCGACCTTGTTTCTCAATTCGCCGGTGAGCATGGGGCAGGGCTTGGATGGAAAGCCGTGAGTCTGCCACGGGTCGAAGGTGTGTTTTCAGTGTTTTTGGACTCCAACGCTTGTGTGGCAAGCACAGGCAGCTATCAATCGAGGAGCGAATCACTGCCCCGGCGCGTTGGCCAGATCGTCGAGGATCGGGCAATCCGGCCGGTCGTTGCCCTGGCAGCAGCCCACCAGCGCCTGCAGGCTGCGCTGCATGGCCTGCATGGCGGCGATGCGCTCGGCCAGGTCGTCGATGTGCCTTTGCGCGATCTGCTTGACCTGGCTGCTGGCGCGTTGCTTGTCCTGCCACAGGCCGAGCAGGGTGGCGATCTCGTCCATCGAAAAGCCCAGGTCGCGCGCGCGGCGGATGAAGCGCAGGGTGTGCACGTCCGCCTCGGTGTACTGGCGGTAGCCGCTCTCGGTGCGCGCCACCTGTGCCAGCAGGCCCAGCGACTCGTAGTGGCGCACCATGCGCGCGGACACGCCCGCGCGATCGGCCGCCGTGCCGATGGGCACGGGCCAGCCCTCGGCAGGGCGGGGGCTCATGCGGCGACCTTGTAGCCTTCTTCCTGGATGGCATTGGCGATCGCGTCGCGCGGCTGGTCGCTCTCGACGACGACCTGGCCGGTGGGCAGGTCGACCTTGACGACGGCGTCGGTATCGACCTCGCGCACGGCGTGGACGACGGCGCGCTCGCAGTGGCCGCAGGTCATGCCCTGGACTTGGAAGGTGTGTTGCATAGGATGCTCCTTGGGTTGGTTGACGGCGTCATCATGAAGCCTGACATGGTGGCAGAGTCAAGGGGTTGACCTTGCCATGTTGTCAGGGTTTAACGTACGCGGCATGACTACTTCAACGGCTTCTTCCTCGCTCGACCTGGGCATTGGCGGCATGACCTGCGCGAGCTGCGTGGCGCGCGTGGAGCGGGCGCTGCGCAAGGTGCCCGGCGTGCACGATGCAACGGTCAACCTGGCCACCGAGTCGGTGCGCATCACCTACGACGCCGCGGGCGGCGACGTGGAGGCGCTGGCGCGCCGCGCGGTGCGCAACGCGGGCTACGAGCCGCGCGTGCTCGCGGCGCAGGAGGCCGAGGCCGACCTGTCTCCCTGGGCGGGCTTCGCGCCTGTGGCGCTGGGGCTGCTGCTGTCGGCGCCGCTGGTGCTGCCCATGGTCGGCGACCTGTTCGGCAGGCACTGGATGCTGCCCGCCTGGGTGCAGTTCCTGCTGGCCACGCCGGTGCAGTTCATCTTGGGCGCGCGCTTCTACAAGGCGGGATGGCATGCGGCGAAGGCGCTCACCGGCAACATGGACCTGCTGGTGGCGCTGGGCACCAGCGCGGGCTACGGCCTGTCGCTGTGGCTCTGGGCCACGGCCCACCCGGGGCACACGCCGCACCTGTACTTCGAGGCCTCGGCCGTGGTGATCACGCTGGTGCTGCTGGGCAAGTGGCTGGAGGCGCGCGCCAAGCGCCAGACCACGGCGGCCATCCGTGCGCTGCATGCGCTGCGGCCCGAGGTGGCGCACCTGCTGGGGCGCGATGGCGAGGTGGACGTGCCCATCGCCGAGGTGATGGCCGGCGACCGCATTGTGGTGCGTCCCGGCGAGCGCATCCCGGTGGACGGCACGGTGCTCGAAGGCCGCACGCAGGTGGACGAATCCATGCTGACAGGCGAGCCGCTGCCGGTGGCGCGGGAGGAGGGCGCGCTGCTGACGGGCGGCGCGATTAACGGCGACGGCCGCATCGTCATGCAGGTGACGGCCGTGGGCAGCGAGACGGTGCTCGCGCGCATCATCCGCCTGGTGGAGGATGCGCAGGCCGCCAAGGCGCCCATCCAGCGGCTGGTGGACAAGGTGTCGGCCGTCTTCGTGCCCACGGTGCTGGGCATCGCACTGGTCACGCTGGCGGGCTGGCTGTGGGCGGGCGCGGGTGTGGAGCAGGCGCTGATCCATGCCGTGGCGGTGTTGGTCATCGCCTGCCCCTGCGCGCTGGGGCTGGCCACGCCGGCCGCCATCATGGCCGGCACGGGCGTGGCCGCGCGCCACGGCATCCTGATCAAGGACGCGGAGGCGCTGGAGACGGCGCACCGCGTCGACACGGTGGCCTTCGACAAGACCGGCACGCTCACCGTGGGCCGGCCCCGGCTCACCGCGTTTCACGTGGAACCAGGGGCCGAAGAGGCGGCGCTGCTGGCCGTGGTAGCCGGCGTGCAGAGCGGCAGCGAGCACCCACTGGCGCGCGCCGTGCTGGCCGCAGCGCAGGAGCGCGGCCTGGCCGTGCCCGCGCCCGAGGGCGTGCGCGCGGTGCCCGGGCGCGGCACCGAGGGCGAGGTGTCGGGCCGCAGCTACCTGGTGGGCAGCCTGCGCTGGATGCAGGAGCTGGGCGTGGATCTGGGCGCGCTGGCCGACCAGGCCGCGGCGCTGCAGGCGCAGGGCGCCACCGTGTCGGCCGTAGCGGAGCGGGCGGAGAATGGCTTGGCGGCGTGTGCGCTGATGGGTTTCGGCGATGAGCCCAAGCCCGGTGCGCGCGAGGCGCTGGCGGCGTTGCGCGCCAAGGGCGTGCGCTGCGTGATGATCTCCGGCGACAACCGGGGCGCAGCCGAGGCCATGGCCCGCCGCCTGGGCCTGGACCCGGAAGCGGGCGAGGTGATGGCCGAGGTGCTGCCTGGCGACAAGGCCGCTGCCGTGGCCGCCCTCAAGGGCGAGGGGCGGGTGGTCGCCATGGTGGGCGACGGCGTGAACGACGCGCCCGCCCTGGCCGCCGCCGACGTGGGCATGGCCATGGGCAATGGCACCGACGTGGCCATGCACGCCGCCGGCGTGACGCTGATGCGCGGCGACCCGGCACTGGTGGCCGCGGCGCTGGACATCTCGCACCGCACGGTGGCCAAGATCCGCCAGAACCTGTTCTGGGCCTTCGCGTACAACGTGGCCGGCATCCCGCTGGCCGCGCTGGGCTACCTGAGCCCGGTGGTGGCGGGCGCCGCCATGGCCCTGAGCTCGGTGAGCGTGATGACCAATGCCTTGCTATTGAAGCGCTGGCGCGGTTGATAAATACCGCGGCAGGTCTTTCCCATGTCTGGCAAACTGCAACGTTTTGTTGCAGTTGGTCGGGCCATGGGCCGGACACGTCGAGGAATACGCCAATGAACTTCTACGCACTCATGCGGCTTTTTACCATCCGTGTGCGCATGATCGGCGCCATTGCGGTGGTGCTGGGGCTGCTGGGCCTGTTGGGCGGGGCGGGCATGCTGGGCATGTTCCGCATCCATGGGCTGAGCCAGGACTTCATCCACCAGTCCCACGCGGCGGTGAAGCTGCTGGGCGACCTGCGCGGCCAGATGGGCCAGGTCCGCCAGTTCGAGAAGGACATGATCATCCATTACGAGAAGCCCGACGCGGTGCGCGCCTCCCGCGGCCAGTGGCAGGCGGCGCTGGACCGGGCCAAGGCGCTGACCGAGAAGTTCGCCAGCGTCTGGCAGGGCGAGGAACTGGCCGAGGTCAAGGGCATCGCCCAGAAGCTGGAGGCCTACCGCACGCAGTTCGCCCACGTGGCGCGCCAGCTGGAAGAGGGCGGCTACGACACCGCCACCATCGCCAACCGCATGAGCGGCCGGGCCGTGGAGCAGTTCGCGGGCGCCGCCGAGACGCTGGAGGCGCTGGACAAGCGCCTGGCCGGCGAGGTGGACAGCGCCATCGCGCGCGCCGACGGCATCACCGAGCAGACCAAGTGGCTGTTCGGCCTGGCGGTGCTGATCACCGTGGTGGTGGTGGTGCCGCTCACGCTGCTGAACATGGTGTCCATCTGCCGCCCGCTGGAGGTGGCACGCGCGCTGGCGCAGTCGATCGCGGGCGGCGACCTGTCGCAGCGCATCCGCGTGGACGGCCGCGATGAGGTGGCCGACCTGCAGCGCGCACTGCTGGAGATGCAGGGCGGCCTGGGCGCGCTGGTCTCGCAGGTGCGCGACGCCAGCGGCAGCATCGCCACGGCCAGCCAGGAGATCGCCTCGGGCAACCAGGACCTGTCCGCGCGCACCGAGCAGACCGCCAGCAATGCGCAGGAGGCCGTGGCCTCGCTCGCCCAGCTCACGGCCACGGTGCAGCAGACGGCCTCGTCCTCGCAGGTGGCCAACCAGCTCGTGGCCTCGGCCTCGGGCATCGCCACGCGCGGCGGCCAGGTGGTGGAGCAGGCGGTGACCAGCATGCACGAGATCTCCACCTCCAGCCGCAAGATCGGCGACATCATCGGACTGATCGACTCCATCGCCTTCCAGACCAACATCCTGGCGCTCAACGCCGCCGTGGAAGCGGCGCGCGCGGGCGAGCAGGGCCGTGGGTTCGCCGTGGTGGCCAGCGAGGTGCGCAGCCTGGCGCAGCGCAGCGCGCAGGCGGCCAGCGAGATCAAGGGCCTGATCAGCGCCAGCGTGTCCGCCGTGGACGGCGGCGTGCGCCACGTGGAAGACGCGGGCAAGGCCATGCAGGAGATCGTGGCCAGCGTGCAGCGCGTGACCGACATCATCGGCGAGATCAACTCCGCGGCCTCCGAGCAGGCCGGCGGCATCGGCCAGGTGAACGAATCGGTGGGCGAGATCGACCGCATGACCCAGCAGAACGCCGCGCTGGTGGAAGAGTCCGCCGCCGCCGCCGAGTCGCTGCGCGAGCAGGCCGCGCGCCTGTCGCAGGTGGTGCAGCAGTTCCACCTGGAAGACGAAGGCATGCCGCTCCTGAAAGCGTAGCTGCCAGCGCCTGTCTGGCAAGCGCTGGAGCCCGATTCGGCTTAAATCTCCGCCAGGGTCGGATAGTCGGTGTAGCCCTTCTCCCCGCCGCCGTAGAAGGTCTTGCTGTCCCAGGCGTTGAAATCCGCGCCGCGCCGCAGGCGCTCCACCAGATCGGGCGTGGAGATGAAGGCGCGGCCGAAGGCCACCATGTCGGCGCGGCCGCTGGCCACGGCCTCCTGCGCCGTGGCGGCGTCGTAGCCGTTGTTCACCATCCACGCACCCTTGCCCCCCGCGTTGCGGTAGGCGGCCTTGAACGCGGCGTAGTCGAACGGGCGGCCCTCCACATCGCGCGGCCCGCCCGTGGCGCCCTCAATCACATGGATGTAGGCCAGGCCCAGCGGGGCGAGCTGGCGCGCCAGGTAGTCGAACAGCGGCTGTGGATCGTCGTCCACGATGTCGTTGGCGGGCGTGACGGGCGACAGGCGGATGCCCACGCGGCCCGGGCCCACGGCGTCGGCCACGGCGCGCGTCACCTCCAGCATCAGGCGGGCGCGGTTCTCGATGCTGCCGCCGTAGTCGTCCGTGCGCTGGTTGGCGCCGGTCTTGAGGAACTGGTCCAGCAGGTAGCCGTTGGCGCCGTGGATCTCCACGCCGTCGAAGCCCGCCGTCTCCACCGCGTTGCGCGCGGCCGCGGCGTAGGTGTGCACGATGCCGGGCAGCTCGCCCGCGTCCAGCGCGCGCGGCGCCGAGGTGGGCACGAAGCTGCCCTGGCCCGTGGCGCGGTCGATCAGGTAGGTCTTGGACTTCGCCTGGACGGCCGAAGGAGCCACGGGCGCACCACCCTCGGGCTGCAGGTCGTTGTGCGAGATGCGGCCCACGTGCCAGAGCTGCGTGACGATCTTGCCGCCGGCGGCGTGCACCGCACGGGTCACACGCTTCCAGCCGTCGAGCTGCTCGGTGCCGTAGAGGCCCGGCACGTCGGCGTAGCCCTGGCCCTGGTGGCTGATGGCCGTGGCTTCGGTGATGAGCAGTCCGGCGCTGGCGCGCTGCGTGTAGTAGGTGGCGGTGATGTCGCGCGGCACGGCGTCCGGCGCGCGGTTGCGCGTGAGCGGTGCCATGGCGATGCGGTTGGCCAGGTGCAGGTCGCCCGCGTCAAGGGGGTCGAACAAGGTGGTCATGTACGGTTCCTTCAAAGAAAAAAAGCCCGTGTTTCACGTGAAACACGGGCCGGGCGCGGAGCCTCTTACTTGAGCAGGCCCTCGGCCTTCATGGCCTCCTGCACGGCAGGGCGGGCGGCGATGCGCTCGCGGTAGGCCGCCAAGTGCTGCAGGCCCGAGATGTCCAGGCCCACGGCCTTGGCCCAGTTGGTCACGGTGAACAGGTAGGCGTCGGCCACGGTGAAATGGTCGCCCATCAGGAACTGCTTGCCGGCCAGCTCGCCGTCCACCCATTTCAGGCGGTTCAGCACGTTCTCTCGCGCGATGGGCTTGTATTCCTCGGGCGTGTTGGGTTTGAACAGCGGGCCGAAACCCTTGTGGATCTCGGTGCCGATGAAGGTCAGCCACTCCTGCAGGCGGTAGCGCGCCAGCGTGCCGTGGGCGGGCGCCAGGTTCTTTTGCGGGGCCTGGTCGGCGAGGTACTGCACGATGGCCGGGCCTTCGCGCAGGCGGGTGCCGTCGTCCAGCTCCAGCACGGGCACATAACCCAGCGGGTTGATGGTGTAGAAGTCCGTGCCGTCCTGCAGCTTGTGGCTCTTGGTGCTGGCGAGCACGGGGGTGTAGGCGAGGCCCGCCTCGTGCAGCACGATATGGGGAGACAGCGAGCAGGCGCCGGGGGAGTAGTAGAGCTTCATGCCGGAACAGTCCTTTCAGGGAAGGGGGTTGTTGAAAGCAGGGGACATGCTAGGCCCATGCGCCGGTGTGTGCTGCGCTGGGGGTTTTCAGGCGGTGGCCTGTTCCAGCCAGGCCAGCCAGCGCATCGCATGGCCGCGCCCGTCACCGCACATCTGCGCGCTGGGCCGCAAGGAGGAACAGACCGCCGGGCGGCCAGGCTGGCCGAAGATGCGGCAGCGCCCTGCTGCGTCCAGTTGCACGCAGCGCACACCTGCCGGCTTGCCCTGCGGCATGCCGGGAATGGGGGAACTGATCGAGGGCGCCACGCAGCAGGCGCCGCAACCGGGGCGGCACTCCATGGCGCTATGAGATAGATAGCTGCTTGCGCTTGCTGGATAATCGCTGGAGGCTATTTTTATGCATATTCACCCGGCACCATGCAGCCGCTGTGCGGCCCACAGCACCTGTTCCACCACGGCGCGCACCTGCGCGCGCTGCTGCGGGTCGATCAGGCGGCCCTCTTCGTCGAACGCCGTGGCCGCACGCGCCAGCGCATAGTGGCGCGGCGCCAGCCAGCATTCGAGGGTCAGGAGCAGGGGCGCCAGGTGGCTTTGCGCGCGCAGCCCGCCCAGAGCGCCGTTGGATGCGCTGAGCACGCCCACCACCTTGCCCGCAAAGGGCCGCGCCATGTTGGCCCACAACGGATGGCCGGCCACGGGGCTGGACGCCCAGTCGATGGTGTTCTTGAGCAGGCCGGTGTAGCTGGCGTTGTACTCGGGCGAGCAGATCACCCAGGCGGGGTGGGCGTCCATCACCTCCTTGAGCCGCACCACGTCGGGCGGGGTGCCGGCGGCTTCCGCGTCGGCGTTGTACAGGGGGATGTCGAAATCGGCCAGCTCCAGCAGCGTGACTTCGGCCCCGGCCTCGCGCCCCAGTTCGGCGGCGACGCGGGCCAGGCGGCGGTTGAACGATTGTTGGCGGGTGCTGCCCGCGAAGACCAGGAGTTTCATGCGGCGATTGAAGCACAGGGCAGGGGCAGGAATCCTGCGCCGTTCCACGTGAAACAGCGCTGCTCCCACGGAAATGGGCAAAGGTGGGAAAATCGCGGGTTTCCCCGCACCAGCCCACTCCGCCATGCTGTATCCCCAGGAATTTGATGTCATCGTTGTCGGCGGCGGCCACGCCGGCACCGAGGCCGCGCTTGCCGCCGCGCGCATGGGTTGCAAGACCCTGCTGCTCACGCACAACATCGAGACGCTGGGCCAGATGAGCTGCAACCCCAGCATCGGCGGTATCGGCAAGGGCCACCTGGTCAAGGAGGTGGATGCGCTGGGTGGCGCCATGGCGCTGGCCACGGACGAGGGCGGCATCCAGTTCCGCACGCTCAACAGCAGCAAGGGTCCGGCCGTGCGCGCCACGCGGGCGCAGGCCGACCGCGTGCTGTACAAGGCCGCCATCCGCCGCATGCTGGAGAACCAGCCCAACCTGTGGCTGTTCCAGCAGGCGGTGGACGATCTGGTGGTGGAGGGTTACCGGGTGGCGGGCGCAATCACGCAGGTGGGCATCACCTTCCGCAGCCGCACCGTGGTGCTGACGGCCGGCACCTTCCTGGATGGCAAGATTCATGTGGGCCTGAACAACTATTCCGCCGGCCGCGCGGGCGACCCGCCGGCCGTGAGCCTGTCCGCCCGGCTCAAGGAGTTGCAGCTGCCCCAGGGCCGCCTGAAGACCGGCACGCCTCCGCGCATCGACGGGCGCAGCATCGATTTCTCCCAATGCGAGGAGCAGCCGGGCGACCTCGACCCCGTGCCGGTGTTCAGCTTCATGGGCCATGCGGCCATGCACCCGCGCCAGGTGCCGTGCTGGGTCACGCACACCAACGCACGCACGCACGAGATCATCCGCAGCGGCTTCGACCGCAGCCCCATGTTCACCGGCAAGATCGAAGGGGTGGGGCCGCGCTACTGCCCCAGCGTGGAAGACAAGATCAACCGCTTCGCCGACAAGGAAAGCCACCAGATCTTTCTGGAGCCCGAGGGGCTGACCACGCATGAGTTCTACCCCAACGGCATTTCCACCAGCCTGCCGTTCGACATCCAGTACGACCTGGTGCGCAGCATGCCTGGCCTGGAGAACGCCCACATCCTGCGCCCCGGCTATGCGATCGAGTACGACTACTTCGACCCGCGCTCGCTCAAGGGCAGCTTCGAGACGCGGCAGATTCAGGGCCTGTTCTTCGCGGGGCAGATCAATGGCACCACGGGGTATGAAGAGGCTGCCGCCCAGGGTCTGTTCGCCGGGTTGAATGCCGCTCTGCAGTGCCGTGGAGAAGCCGCCTGGCTGCCGCGGCGCGACGAGGCCTACCTGGGCGTGCTGGTGGACGACCTCGTGACCAAGGGCGTCACCGAGCCCTACCGCATGTTCACCAGCCGCGCCGAGTTCCGCCTGCAGCTGCGTGAAGACAACGCCGACATGCGCTTGACCGAGGCCGGCCGCCGCATGGGCCTGGTGGATGATGCGCGCTGGGAGGCCTTCAGCCGCAAGCGCGATGCTGTTTCACGTGAAACGGAACGCCTCAAATCCACCTGGGTCAATCCGCGCATCCTGGACGCGGCGGAATCCGAGCGCGTGCTGGGCAAGGCCATCGAGCACGAATACAACCTGTTCGACTTGCTGCGCCGCCCTGACGTGGGGTATGGCGCGCTGATGTCGCTGGACGGCGGCAAGTACGCCAGCGGGGATGTTTCACGTGAAACGCTGGGTGACCTGAGCGCCCCGGTGATCGAGCAGGTGGAAATCGCCGCCAAGTACGCAGGCTACATCGATCGGCAGAAGGACGAGGTGCAGCGCGCCGCGCACTTCGAGAAACTGCGCCTGCCCGAAGACCTGGATTACATGCAGGTGGCGGCCCTGTCCATCGAGGTGCGGCAGAAGCTGCAGAAGCACCGTCCCGAAACGCTGGGCCAGGCATCGCGCATTTCGGGCGTCACGCCCGCCGCTATCTCGCTGCTGCTGGTGCACCTGAAAAAGGGCGGCTTCAAGGGCTTCGCGGCGCCTGCGGAAGCTGCCGCATGACGGCGGTCGACGAATTGCGCCAGGGCGTGCATGCGCTTGGGCTGCATCTGGCCGATGGGCAAATCAACCTCCTGCTCGACTTTCTGGCGCTGCTGCAGAAGTGGAACAAGGTCTACAACCTCACGGCCGTGCGCGATCCGCAGGACATGCTGACCCACCACCTGCTCGACAGCCTGGCTGCCGTGGCGCCCCTGCGCCGCCATGTGCAAGGGCAGGGCGGGGCGCCACGGCTGCTGGACGTAGGCTCCGGCGGCGGCCTGCCCGGCGTGGTGTTCGCCATCTGCTGCCCCGAGATCGACGTGAGTTGCGTGGACACCGTGGCCAAGAAAGCCGCCTTCGTCCAACAGGCCGCAGCCGCGCTCCAGCTGCCCAACCTGCACGGCATCCATGCGCGCGTGGAAACGTTGGCAGGCCCGTTCGATGTGGTGAGCTGCCGTGCCTTCGCCTCGCTGGCGGACTTCACGACCTGGTCGCGCGAGGCGCTCGCGCCCGCGGGTGTGTGGCTGGCCATGAAGGGCAGGCATCCGCAGGGTGAAATCGACGCGCTTCCTGCCGGGGTGCAGGTGTTTCACGTGGAACCGCTCGCCGTGCCGGGCTTGCAGGCCGAGCGATGCATCGTCTGGATGCGGCCCGTGCGGGAAGCGGTGGCGTAAACTTGGCAACCCCCTACACCGCTCGCAGCAGGTCCTCCCATGTTCGGCATCGCTGACTATGGCGCCTTCGTCGCCGCCATCATCCTGTTCCTTGCCATTCCCGGGCCGGGCAACCTGGCCCTCATCACCTCCACCGGCAAGGGCGGCGTGCGCGCGGGCCTGGCGGCGGCGTTCGGAGTGATCGCGGGCGACCAGGTGCTCATGTGGGCCGCCGTGGCCGGCGTGGCGGCGCTGCTGGCCGCCTACCCGGCGGCCTTCCATGCGGTGCAGTGGCTGGGCGCGGCCTATCTGGCGTGGCTGGGCTTCAAGATGCTCACCGCCAAGCCGGGCGACGCGCCCGTGCTGCGCATCGAGCCGCGCCATTATTTCAAGCAGGGCGCCATCATCACGCTGCTCAACCCCAAGGCCATCGTGTTCTACATGGCGTTCTTTCCGCTGTTCGTGGACCCGGCCCGGCACTTGGGGCTGGTCACTTTCGGCGTCATGGCTGCGACCATCGCTGCGCTCACGTTTCTCTACAGCCTGATCGTGGTGCTGCTCACGCACCACCTGGCCGAGCGCATGCGCGCCAACCCGGCCATCGCGCGCGTGCTCGAACGGCTGGCGGGCGTGTTCCTCATCGGTTTCGGCGTCAAGCTCGCCATCTCTAGATAACCCATCGCATGGCCAAGATTTTCTGCATTGCCAACCAGAAGGGCGGCGTTGGCAAGACCACTACCTCCGTCAACCTGGCCGCCGGCCTGGCCAAGATCGGCCAGCGCGTCCTGCTCGTCGACCTGGACCCGCAGGGCAATGCCACGATGGGTTCGGGCGTGGACAAGCGGGCGCTGCAGTTGTCGGTATACGACGTGCTGCTGGAATCCGCCTCGGTGCAGGAGGCGGCCGTGCTGTCCGAGGCCTGCGGCTACCACGTGCTGGGCGCCAACCGCGAACTGGCCGGCGCCGAGGTCGAACTGGTCGAGCTGGAGCGCCGCGAAAAGCGCCTGAAGGCGGCCCTGGCCGAGGTAGACGCAGCCTACGACTTCGTGCTCATCGACTGCCCTCCCAGCCTGTCCATGCTCACGCTCAACGGCCTGTGCAGCGCCCATGGCGTCATCGTGCCCATGCAGTGCGAATACTTCGCGCTGGAGGGGCTCACGGATCTCGTCAACACCATCAAGCAGGTGCATGCCAACCTGAACCCCGACCTGCAGATCATCGGCCTGCTGCGCGTCATGTTCGACCCGCGCATCACCCTGCAAAGCCAGGTGAGCGAGCAGCTCAAGGACCATTTCGGGGACAAGGTGTTCGACACGGTGATCCCCCGCAACGTGCGTCTGGCGGAGGCGCCCAGCTATGGCTTGCCCGGCGTGGTGTTCGACGCCTCGGCCAAGGGCAGCCAGGCGTTCGTGGAATTCGCGCGCGAGATGGTGGGGCGTATCAAGCGCATGTAAGCGGGTTCCGCCGGATTGCAAACAATTGCGATTTGTGTGGATTCGTGAGCGATAGAAGATGGCAATGCTGGGGTTGCCTTGACTAGACTCGGGCAGACGCAATCTGCGGTTACCGTGATTGCACTTTTTCGCAGGATTCCCTTGGTGCAACAAGAGATTCCGGCGGTTTTAAGAAAGCCCAGCCATGCCATCCAATCCGCTTTCACGTGCTTCCGCAGCACCGCTGGCGCCGCCTCCAGGCGGGCGCCGGCAGTCTTCTCCAGCCAAGATGCGCCCTGCGCGCTTCATGGTCAGCTTGCTGGCAGTGCCCCTGTTGGGCATGGCGGGCGGTGCCTATGCGCTGGACCTTCAGGTGAATCATGAAGTCCGTTATTACGGCAATGCGACAGCCAACCCGAACGACGGACCGGTGGGCGGCACCTATACCTATAGCGCCAGTTCCGGCGTTAATGATCCCAGCGGCTCGGTGAACAACGCTGTGCTGGTGCAGGACCTACCTGACAACGCCATCTTCCAGGGCATCGTTGCGCCTGCGGGGGTGAATTGCACCGGGCAGCCTGCCGTGGGCCAGCCCATCGGCAGTGCCATCATCAGTTGCACCTTCCCGACCCTTTCGGCGGGTGCGCCGCAGGTCGTGGATTTCAACGTCATCCTGCCGGCCGAGAGCACCTCCAACGTCGCCAGCGTGTCCCTCACGGCGGCTGGCAACACGGATGGGAACAACAGCAACCACGACAACATCACGCGCAACGTCACCACCTACGAGCGAGCCGACCTGGCCGTGGACATCACGGGTCCGGCGGACGGCAGCACGCAGCAGCAGGGCACGGTGGTCAACTGGACGCTTCAGGTGAGCAATACCAACTCGCCTTACGCCTATCCCCTGAAAGCGGGCGAAAAAGCTGTAGTGCGCTTCCCCCTGCCTGCGGGTACCGCGTGGCAGGGTTCTCCTTCGTCCCCTGGCAACGCCTGGACGTGCGTGCAGAGCATGGACAACAGCGCCACCCCGCCCGTGTCCGTGCAAACCTGCGAATACACAGCACCTGCAGGCGGCCTCGCCAAGGGCGCCAGTTTGCCGTTGCTGACGGTCCCCGTCACGGTGACGGCCGACACTGGCAACACCAATGCCCTGGTCTCGGTCGCGGGCCAGACGTCGGCGGGCGCTCCCTTCATCGACGCCTATCCCGACAACAACAACGATGCATCCAGCATCGTTTTCGCACCCAATAGCCAGTTGGACATGGTGCTGAACAAGTCGGTGGCCCCCACCACGCTGGACGCAGCGGGTGCCGCGACCCAGAGCGTGGTCTATACCCTGCGGGCCACCCGCAACTCCGGCGGGATGGCGCCCTCGGGGAACATCGCGATCACCGACACCTTGCCGGCGGGCGTGACATTCACGAGCGTCACCTCCGCATCCACTGCTGCGGGCTGGTCCTGCAACGGCAATATCAGCTGCACGTTCACTGGGGCTGTGAATGGCGATGGCAGCCTGCCTGACCTGGTTTTCAACGCGGACGTCAATGTGGGCGGCGTGACTGTCAATCCCGGCACAGGCACGGAGGTCATTCCCAACACGGCCACGCTGTCGGTGCAGAACGAACCAGTGGCAAGCACCGGCAACAATACCTCCACTGCCAATCTGACCGTCAGCAACCGCCCCAGCCTGGCGATCAACAAAGCCGCCCGCGCCGCCGCTACCGGCGACACAGGGGTGGGTGCCATCGCGGACGGCACGGAGTTCTACTGGCGCGTCGGCGTGACCAACAACGGGGCGGTGGATGTCCGGCCCAACCAGACAATCACCGTCACTGACCAGCTGGATGCCAAGCTCGAATATGTGCCGAGCACGGATGAGGCACCGTGGGCGTGTACGGTCAATCCGGCCGCTTGGCCGGGCGATTACGTGGCCCGGCAGACGGTGACTTGCACGCTCGACGCGGGCATCTCCCGCACGTCGCCCAACAATGTCAGCAACCTGAATATCCGTGTTCGTGCGCACATCCCTACAGGCCAGCAATTCGCCACCATCGCCAACCAGGCATCGGTGTCCTGCCCTGCCGGCCGCAACTGCGTCACGCCGAGCGCGCTGACGAACAACGCCACCGTCAGCCTGTCCGAGAAGAAGGCAGACCTGTCCATCCTGAAGGATGCGGCCATCACCCCCGACTCCGTCCCCGCTCTTCTTCCCGCCGGCTCCACGAACGCCTCCGGCTCTGAGGTGGTCTATACGCTGCGCTTCAAGAACGCGCTGCCTGCGGGGCAGAACGCGGTGGACTTCCAGACTGCCCAGACCGTGACCGTCACGGATGACGTGATCAACCTCCTGAACCGGAACGTGAGCGCGGTTGCCGATCCGGTGACGGGCGCGCCTCGGTACGTCAACAACCGCTTCGTGATCGCCGAGCCGGACACAACGAATTTCCCCCCCGGCAATCCGTCCGCGGTGCCCCCGATCCCGCCCATGGCGACAACCGGATGCGCCTACGCCGACCAAGGCAGCGGCAGCACGACGCGCGTCACCTGCACGTTCAGCAACGTGCCGGTCAGTGACACGGAATACGTGATCACGATCCGCGCGCGCCAATTCGTGAACCCCCAGGCCAACGGCACCCAGTCGAACACGATCGACAACACGGCCAGCATCACCTCGACCGACACGGCGGAATACACGGGGACCGGCGCGCTGCCCAACAGCGACGACGCGCAGGTCACTCTCACGCCGCTGACCAACCTGATCGCCGGCAAGACCGCCGCACCCGTTGCCGCGCTGGCAGGCCAGCCCGTCACGTACACCCTGAGCGCTGACAACCGGGGCCCCTCGCAGGCCACGAACGTCACCGTGGTGGATACGCTGCCCCTGGGCATGATCTGGGTGACCGCGCCTTCCAGCGGCCCCACCTGCTCGCTGAGCGGCGGCGCAACCATTGCTGCAGGCCTGGTGGTGACTGCCGCTAACCGGAACATGACCTGTGTCTGGTCGGGTGCGACCAACCGGGGCGCCGTCCGTTCCCTCACCTACACCCTGCGCTCGGCTACCACCGGCTACCCGCCATCGGTGCGCAACGATGCGGTGATCTCCACCATCACGCAAGAAACCACGCTGGCTGACAACCTGACCGACCAGACCGTTACCCTGAGCGAGCCCCAACTGGATGTGCTCATCACCATGCAGCACACCGCTGACCGCCTGCCCATCAACCAGGGCGCAGCCAGCCGGACCCAGTACACCATCCGGGTGCAAAACAGCGGCAATTCCACCTCCTACGCCACCAACGTGGTGATGGAAGACCTGTTCCCCGCGCCCGGGTCGACGGCGGCCTTCGTGCTCAACGGCGCCACGGTCACCGGTGTGCGTGCGCTCGCGCCCAATGGCAACCCTGTGAGTCCCAACCGGTTCGACGCCAGCAACTGCGCATTCAGCGCCAGCGGGCTGCGCTGCGACTTCCCCTGGCTGGCGCCGGGCGAATCGGCCGAAATCACGTTCGAGATGGACGCCACCGCCATCAACAACAACGGCCTTCCCTACGGCACGATCCGCCACGAGGCCAGCGTGCGCGCCGACGGCGAGCGCCTGCCCAGCGGCGACGTGACGGCCAACAACACGGTTTCGGACCGCACCTCTGCCTATGACGCGGGGGCGATCGATCCCAACGACCTGCGTCTGGTGGACCTGTCCATTACCAAGACCACGCCCAACCTCGCCCCGGGTGCCAGCGTGCGCGTGGGGGACACCATCGCCTACCGGCTGACCGTGCGCAACGAGGAAACCGCCACGCCGCCGAACCATCTGGTGAACGGCAACGCCATGGTGCGCGATGTGCTGCCCGCAGGGCTGGAACTGGCGGGGCCTGTCGCTGGCTGCAGCTACGCGGCGCCCACACGGACGCTGGAATGCGGTCCCATCGTCAACCTGAACCAGGGCGCTACGCAAACCTATAACTTCAACGTGACCGTGGCGGCTACCAATGCGCCCAGCCTGCGCAACGTGGCGACCGTCACCAGCCCTGGTGACCCCGTGGACCCGAACAACGAAGACGACATCGAAGTACCGGTGGAGAACATCGACGTGGGCTTGGTTAAGTCGGTGGACCGCACCCGTGCCAGCGTCGGCAATACGCTGACCTACACCCTGGCGGTGACCAACAATGGCTCCACGTCCAACAGCGCCGCTGTGATCACCGACACGCTTCCCGCCGGAGTGACCTTCGCGGCCTCGGCCAGCGGCTGCACGGGCGCCGGCGCCACGGTGACCTGCAACGTGGGCGCGTTGGCTGTGGGCCAGACGAGAAACTTCACCTTCACTGCTACGGTGGATGCGGGCGTCGTTCCTGGGACGCGGTTGGTGAACACGGCCCGCGTCACCACGCCCGGCGACAGGGATCCGACCAACGATGAGGACGATGCCGAAACCGAAGTGACTGTTCCCCAGCCGATCCCCACCCTCTCCGAATGGGGGCTGATCGCCTTGTCTATGCTCCTGGCCGCCTTCGCCCTGCGCCGCATGCCGCTGCAACCCGGCCGCCGCATGTAAGCGCCGCAACGCGCTGACCGGCAAGCATCGCCGCCGCCGCGCCCGCCAGGGCGTTGCGGCGGCGATGTGCTTTGTGCATTGGGGCAAAATACCGGCTGCTCCTTACCCGTGAAATCAGTCCCTGGCACTCGCCCGTAAAGCGCAAGTAGCTCCTGAAACCATAGCGATGAACTCCTCTACCGTATTGCTCCTGCCCGGCTGGCAGAACTCCGGCCCCGGCCACTGGCAGACCGAGTGGGAGCGCGCGCACGGCGACCAGCGCGTGCAGCAGCACGAGTGGATGCGCCCGCTGCGCGGCGACTGGTCCGCGCGGCTGGAGGAGGTGGTGGCCGATGCGGCCGGCCCCGTGGTGCTGGCGGCGCACAGCCTGGGCTGCATCCTCACCGCCTGGTGGGCGGCGCACACGCGCCATGCGCACAAGGTGCGCGGCGCGCTGCTGGTGGCGCCGGGCGACGTGGAGCGGCCCGATCTGGCCGCGCAGATTCCCGGCTGGACGCCCATCGCGCGGCAGTCGCTGCCGTTCCCGGCCGTGCTGGTGGGCAGCCGCAACGACCCGTACTGCAGCTTCGAGCGCGCCCAGGCCATGGCGGCGGACTGGGGCGCGCGCTGCATCGACTATGGCGAGCGCGGGCACATCAATGCCGAATCGGGACTGGGCACTTGGCCCGAGGGGCGGGCAATGCTCCAATCCCTGGCAGACAAGGACTGAAAGACACACATGGTCACCAAGAAACCCAAGGGCCTCGGCCGCGGCCTCGAAGCGCTGCTCGGCCCCAAGGTCGCCGAGAAGACGCAGCAGGACCAGGCCGCCGAGGCGGGCCTGCCCAGCACGCTGGCGCTGGACCAGATGGTGCCGGGCGTCTACCAGCCGCGCACGCGCATGGACGAGGGCGCGCTGTACGAACTGGCCGAGAGCATCAAGGCCCAGGGGATCATGCAGCCCATCCTGGTGCGGCGCCTCGCCGGCGGCGAGCACGCGGGCAAGTACGAGATCATCGCGGGCGAGCGGCGTTTCCGCGCCTCTCGCCTGGCCGGGCTGGCCGAGGTGCCGGTGCTGGTGCGCGAGGTGCCCGACGAGGCCGCCGCTGCGATGGCGCTGATCGAGAACATCCAGCGCGAGGACCTCAACCCGCTGGAGGAGGCGCAGGGCCTGCAGCGGCTGGTCAAGGAATTCGGCCTCACGCACGAGCAGGCGGCGCAGGCCGTGGGGCGCTCGCGCAGCGCGGCGAGCAACCTGCTGCGCCTCTTGAACCTGGCCGAGCCGGTGCAGACCATGCTGATGGCGGGCGACATCGACATGGGCCATGCGCGCGCGCTGCTGGCGCTGGACCGTGCGACGCAGATCACGGCGGGCAACCAGATCGCGGCCAGGAAGCTCTCGGTGCGCGAGGCCGAGAGCCTGGTCAAGAAGCTGGGCGCGGAGTTCGCCCTCACGCCGCAAAAGCCCAAGAAGGAAAAGTCGCGCGACCTCAAGCGCGTGGAAGAAGAACTCTCCGACCTGCTCATGGCCGAGGTCGAGGTGCGCGTGAAAAAGCGCGTCAAGCGCGGCAGCCGCACCGAGGAGATGGGCGAGCTGGCGATCCAGTTCGGCTCGCTCGACGCGCTCAACGGCCTGATCGACAAACTGCGCGGCTGACCCGCAATGCGCTTGCCCTGGCCGCTGCCCGCCGTGCTGGCATGGGCTGCGGCCTGGCTGGCTTTCGCCGGATTGCGCCAGGCGGCGGCGCCGGTGGCGGCCGTGCTGCTGGCTTGCGGCGTGGGCGTGGCGGGCAGCGTGCTTGCGGCCACGTGGTGGCGCCGGGCGCTGATCGCGCTGGGTTTCCCGCTCTCGCTGCTGCTCACCGGCGCGGCCGCGCTGCCGTCCTGGGCCTGGCTGCTGCCGCTGGCTGTGCTGCTGCTGGTCTATCCCCTCAACGCCTGGCGCGATGCGCCGCTGTTTCCCACGCCGCACGGCGCGCTGCGCGGCCTCGATGCGCTGGCGCCATTGCCGCCGGGCGCGGCGGTGCTCGATGCCGGCTGCGGCCTGGGCGACGGGCTGCTGGCGCTGCGTGCCGCCTATCCCCAGGCGCGGCTGCACGGGCTGGAGTGGAGCTGGCCGCTGGCCCTGCTGTGCCGCCTGCGCTGCCCCTGGGCCCGGGTGCGGCGCGGCGACATCTGGGCGGCCGACTGGAGCGGTTACCAGCTGGTGTACTTGTTTCAGCGGCCGGAGAGCATGGCCCGCGCCGCGGCCAAGGCACAGGCGGAGATGATGCCGGGGAGCTGGCTGGTCAGCCTGGCGTTCGAAGTGCCGGGCCTGCGTGCCAGCGCCCAGCTTCCCGCATTCGCGGGGCAGGGGGTGTGGATGTACCAAATGCGCACTGGAGGTACTTTGTCACGCGGCAAAGTGGAAACAACATGAAAGAAAACCTTACATCCGCGGGCGGATGGCTATCATTTCGCGCCGCTTGAGCCATTCCATGGGCCAGCCCGCCGAACCATTCACTGAGAGAGGAAGCCAACACATGTCCCGCAAAACCCTGCCGCTGATCGCGGCCGCCTGCGCCGTCGTCGCCCTCACGGGGTGCGAAACCACCAACATGAAGATGGGCAGCCAGGACGCCAAGACCGTGGCCACCGGCGCTGCCGCTGGCGGCAGCGCCGCCGGAGAGAGCGGCCAGCTCGAGCGCTGCCAGTCGCCGCTGGGCACCGTGTCGCTGGTCGAGAACCAGGACGCCGGCTGGTACACCATCCTGCGCAACGAATACAAGCTGCCGCCCACGGCCAACCTGCTGCGCCTGCTGATCCAGCAGTCCAACTGCTTCGTGGTGGTCGAGCGCGGCGCGGCCGGCATGCGCGCCATGGACCGCGAGCGCCAGCTCATGGGCTCGGGCGAAATGCGCGGCGGCAGCAACTTCGGCAAGGGCCAGATGGTGGCTTCCGACTACGGCATGTCGCCTGAAATCATTTTCCAGAACGACGACGCGGGCGGCATCGGCGGCGCGCTGGGCGGCCTGATCGGCGGCGGCAAGGGCCGCGCGCTGGCGGCCATCGGCGGCAGCCTCAAGACGCGCGAGGCCAGCGCCATGCTGACCCTGGTGGACAACCGCTCGGGCGTGCAGGTGGCGGCCTCCGAGGGCAGCGCTTCCAAGAGCGACTTCGCAGGCTTCGGCGGCATCTTCGGCGGCTCGGCCGGCGGCGGCCTGGGCGGCTACCAGAACACGGCGCAGGGCAAGGTCATCACGGCCGCGTTCATGGACGCCTACAACCAGATGGTCGTGGCGTTGCGCAATTACAAGGCGCAGTCGGTCCAGGGCCAGGGCCTCGGCGGCGGCGGCCGCCTGGGCGTGGACGGCGGCACGGCCCCGTCGCAGACCAAGGCGGGCGCGGCCATGTCCGTGCGCGAGGCGCAGGAGCGCCTGAACGCCCTGGGCTACAACGTGGGCACGCCCGACGGCGCAGCCGGTCCCAAGACGGCCCGCGCGCTGCGCGAGTTCCAGCAGCAGCAGGGCCTGCCCGTGACGGGCCGCCTGGACGCGGCCACCGCCGGCGCACTGTCGCGCTGACCGGGCGTTGCCCCCATGACCAACGCGGCCTGCGGGCCGCGTTTTTTGTGGTCAAAGTGGGCTATAGCGCTTTTCCAGCAAGCGCAAGCAGCTATCAAATCGGTAGTTTCAAGGCGACCCCAGGAATCGTCCCGGCGCCATTCCCACCGCGCGGCGCACCATGGCGCTGAAGGCACTGGGGCTGTTGTAGCCCAGCTCGGCCGCGATCTGGTTGATGGGTCGGCGGCCCGCGGCCAGGGCCACGGCCTTGGCCAGGATGACCTGCTGGCGCCACTGCGTGAAGGTGCTGGACAGCTCCTGGCGGAACAGGCGCGCCACGGTGCGCGGGCTGGCGCCGGTGTCGTGCGCCCAGTCGGCCAGCGTCTCGTGGCGCGTGGGATCGGCCAGCACGGCCTCGCACAGGTGGCGCAGGCGCTTGTCGCGCGGCAGTTGGACGCCCAGGCTCACGCTGCTGGCGCGGCGCAGCTCGCCCCGGATCAGCGCGCTCAGGTGGTGCTCGCGGCGCAATGCCTCGGGGGGCAGCGGCGGGGCGTCGTCGGGCGTGGCGGGCATCTCGCGCACCAGGGCGCGCAGTAGGTCGGAGACTTCGAGCACGCGGCACTGGCGCCACGGGTCCTGCTGCGCGCGCGGCACGCCGGGGCCGGCGCTGCCGGGCGGCTGGTGGAAGTAGAGGGTGCGCAGGTCGGCGTCTTCCACCATGGTCACGGCATGCTCCACGCCGGGCGGGATCCACAGCGCGCGCGAGGGTGGCACGATGTAGGCGCCGTGCGGCACCGTCAGGCGCAGCACGCCGGTGGTGGAGATGGCCACTTGCGCCCACGGGTGGCTGTGCGGGCGCACCTGCGTGTCGGCGGTCAGCTCACGGTGCTTGGCGCGCACCGGACGCTCGCGGCTGGGCACGAACAGGTGGGGCGTGAGCGACTCCACGTAGGAGAGCGTGCGCGCAAGGCGCACGGGGGCGGCAGGGGCGGCGGCGGAAGTGCTTGGCATGGTTGCGACAGCAATTGGCTGCCTATCGTATATCGGCCGCGCGCGCCTTGCCTAAGATCACGCCCCATGGACCACACCTCCCCATCGCTGCGCCAGGACGCGCGCACCATCGGCCTGATCGGGCTGGCCCACGGCTCGTCGCACTTCTTCCACATGCTGCTGCCGCCGCTGTTCCCATTCCTGATCGCGGAGTTCGGCTTCAGCTATTCGGAGCTGGGGCTGCTGGTGTCGGTGTTCTTCGTGGTTTCGGGCGTGGGGCAGGCGCTGGCGGGCTTCCTGGTGGACCGCGTGGGCGCGCGGCCGGTGCTGTTCTGCGCGCTGTCGTGCTTCGCGCTGGCGGGGCTGACGGCGGGCTCGTCGAGCGGCTACGCGGGGCTGCTCGTGGCCTCGGTGCTGGCGGGGCTGGGCAATGCGCCGTTCCACCCGGTGGACTTCACCATCCTCAACAAGCGCGTGTCGCCCCAGCGCCTGGGCCACGGCTTCTCGGTGCACGGCATCTCGGGCAACCTGGGCTGGGCCACGGCGCCGGTGTTCATGGCCGGCATCGCCACGGCCACGGGATCGTGGCGCATGGCCTGCCTGTGCGGCGGCGCGCTGGCGCTGGTGGTGCTGGCCGTCATGGTCTGGAACCGCGATGCGCTGGACGACCGGCAGGGCTCGTGGGGCGGGCAGTCCGCCAAGGGCGCGGCGGCGGCCGTGCCGCAGGAGCATCCGCTCGCCTTCCTCAAGCTGCCGGCCGTGTGGCTGTGTTTCTCGTTCTTCTTCTGGAGCACCAGCTCGCTCAGCGCCATCCAGAGCTTCGCCAGCCCGGCGCTGCAGCGGCTCTACGGCATGCCGCTGTCCGTCACGGCCATGGTGGTCACGGGCTACATGCTGTGCGGCGCCGTGGGCATGGTGATCGGCGGCTTCCTGGTGGCGCGGGTGGCGCGGCTGGAGAAGACCATCAGCGCCTGCCTGCTGGCCTCGGCCGCGCTGCTGGCGCTGGTGGGCCTGGGCGTGCTGCCGGGCCCGGCGGCGCTGGTGGTGGCGGCGCTGGCGGGCATGGGCATCGGCATCGCCGGCCCGTCGCGCGACATGCTCATCAAGCGCGCCGCGCCGCCGGGCGCCACGGGTCGGGTGTACGGCACGGTGTATTCGGGGCTGGACCTGGGCTTCAGCCTGGCGGCGCCGGTGTTCGGCGCCATGCTGGACCGGGGCATGGTCAGCGGCATCTTCTATGGATCGGCGATGGCGCTGGTGCTGGGCGTGGTGTCGGCCGGCTTCGTGGGTGCGGGCGTGGCGGCGCGTTCGCGCCCGGCGGCCGTGGCGGCGTGAAGCCACGCGCCTCTGAAAGGATCGCTGGAGGCGCTTGATGGGCGGGCGTGCAGGCCGATTTCCATGCTCTATCGCGCTGCTGCTGGCCTGCGCAGCGGCGCAGGCACAGCCGCGCACCAACGCCTTCGATGACCCGTTCGTCCAGGCCACGTCCGCCGTGGCGGGCTGCCCCGTACCCGAGGGACCGCTCTACACCGCCGAGGAGGTGCGCGCGCTGGCGCACATCCGCGCGCAGCACGGCGGCAGCTGCTACCGCTCGGGCCGCTGCCGGCTGCCCAACTCGTACCAGTACGACGCCGAGATCGTTCCGCGCGTGCGCCAGTTCATCCGCGAGGACGGGCGCTTCGGCGAGACCAGCGTGTGGGTGCTGGGACAGCGGCGCATCGTCACGCTGATGGGCTGCGTGCGCTCCGTGGAGCAGGGCCGCGCGCTGGAGCAGGCGGTGGGGCTGGTTGACGACGTGATGGGCGTGGTCAACCTGCTGCACGTGCCGGGCGATGCGGCGGCGCCGGTGCGCTACCCGCTGGCGCAGCCCGGTCATTGAGGCGAATCGGGCTGCAGCGCGCCTGCATCAAGCGCAGGCAGCTATGGAATGCATAGCGCGATCAGAGCGCGAAGATCTTGCCCGGGTTCAGGATGTTCTGCGGGTCCAGCGCGCGCTTGATGGCACGCATCATCTCCACGGCGCCTTCGCCCGCCTCGTCCACGAGGAAGCCCATCTTGTGCACGCCAACGCCGTGTTCGCCCGTGCAGGTGCCGCCTAGGCGCAGCGCGCGCGCCACCAGTTGGTGGTTGAGCCGCTCGGCCGTTTCGCGCTCCTCGGGAACCGCCGGGTCCAGCAGGTAGCCGAAGTGGAAGTTGCCGTCGCCCACGTGGCCGACGAGGAAATAGGGGATGCCGCTGGCGTCGGCCTCGGCCACCGAGTCCAGCAGGCAATCGGCCAGGCGGCTGATGGGCACGCAGGTGTCGGTGCTGATGGCCTTGCAGCCGGGGCGGCTCTGCACGGCGGCGAAGTAGGCGTTGTGCCGCGCCGTCCACAGGCGGGTGCGCTCCTCGGGTGTGGTGGCCCATTCGAAAGCGTTGCCGCCGAATTCCTGCGCGATGGCCTGCACTGTTTCGGCCTGCTCCTGCACGCCGGCGGGCGAGCCGTGGAATTCCATGAGCAGCAGGGGCTCCTCGCGCAGGGCGAGCTTGCTGTGGGCGTTGACCACGCGTACCGAGTTCACGTCGATCAGCTCCACGCGCGCGATCGGCACGCCCAGCTGGATGGTCTGGATCACGGTGCGCACGGCGGCCTCGATGCTCGGGAACGAGCAGATCGCCGCGCTCACCGCCTCGGGCAGCGGGTACAGGCGCACGGTGACTTCGGTGAACAGGCCCAG
>Ga0222428_100288_pt1 | contig 27722 bp, 18 predicted proteins | sample 2B5Ametagenome_FD_182471 | JGI IMG/M metagenome (GOLD analysis project Ga0222428, IMG submission 182471) | Enriched microbial communities from leaf-cutter ant dump, University of Wisconsin, Madison, United States - 2B5A (version 2) | ecosystem: Environmental > Terrestrial > Nest > Insects nest >...
AGTACGAGATGTTCGGCTGGGGCTTCTCCACCGTGCCGCAGCCCGGGCTGGGCGGGCGGCGCGGCTACCAGCCGCGCGGCAAGGTGCTGGGCGGCTCCAGCTCGGTCAACGCCATGGTCTACATCCGGGGCCAGCATGCCGACTACGACCACTGGGCCGCCCAGGGCAACCCCGGCTGGGGCTGGAGCGACGTGCTGCCCTACTTCCAGCGCGCCGAGCACAACGAGCGCGGCGCAGACGCCTGGCACGGCCAGGGTGGCCCGTTCAACGTGGCCGACCTGCGCTCGCCCAACCGCTTCAGCCAGGTGTTCGTCGATGCCGCCGTGCAGGCCGGCCACGTGCACAACCGCGACTTCAACGGCGCCACACAGGAGGGCGTGGGCCTGTACCAGGTCACGCACAAGAACGGCGAGCGCCACAGCACGGCCAAGGGCTACCTGACGCCGCACCTGGGGCGGCCGAATCTGCACGTCGTCACGGGGGCGCAGGCCACGCGCATCCTGTTCGAGGGCCGCCGCGCCGTGGGCGTGGAATACCGCCAGGGTGGGCAGCTGCAGCAGGCGCGCGCGCGGCGCGAGGTGCTGCTGAGCGCAGGCGCGCTGCTGTCGCCGCAGCTGCTCATGCTCTCGGGCGTGGGGCCCGCCGATGAGCTGCAGCGCCACGGCATCGCGGTACTGCACCACCTGCCTGGCGTGGGCCGCCACCTGCACGACCATCCCGACGTGGTGCAGGTTGTGAACGCGCCCGGGCTGACCGACCTGTTTGGCCTGTCGCTGCGCGGTGGGCTGAACGTGCTGCGCGGCATCCGCGAATGGCGCCGCCAGCGCACGGGCCCACTCACGTCAAACTTCGCCGAGGCCGGGGGGTTTCTCAAGAGCCACCCGCAGGAGCCGGTGCCAGACCTGCAGCTGCACTTTGTCATCGGCAAGCTGGTGGACCACGGGCGCAAGACCGTGTTTGGCCATGGCTATTCCTGCCACGTCTGCCTGCTGCAGCCCAAGAGCCGGGGCAGCGTGCGCCTGGCCAGCAGCGACCCGCTGCAGCTGCCACTGGTCGACCCCAACTTCTTGGCCGACCCCGATGACATGATGCGCATGGTGCGGGGCTTTCAGATCTCGCGCGCCATCCTGCAGCAGCCTGCGCTGGCGCAGTATGGCGGGCGCGAGGGGCAGGCCCTGGCCCAGGCGCAGACCGAGGCGCAGATTGAGCAGTACATCCGCCAGTACGCCGACACCATCTACCACCCCGTGGGCAGCTGCCGCATGGGGCCGGGGCCGCTGGACGTGGTGGACAGCCAGCTGCGCGTGCATGGCCTGGAAGGGTTGCGCGTGGTCGATGCGTCGATCATGCCGCGCATCGTCAGCGGCAATACCAATGCGCCGACGGTGATGATCGCCGAGAAGGCGGTGGATTTGCTGCGCGCTGCCGCGTAGGCTGGCTGCGCACCGCGAACTTAAGGAATTTTGAGGATTCCGCTAAGCGCTTTTTAGCAGCGCTGCGGCAGCGTCGTTCCTAGACTTTGTGTGCGGGCCCATGGTGGGCCCGTACCCCATAAGGAGCCGACGATGCAATTCAATCCCGAGGAAATTTCCGCCCTGGCACAGGCCGATGCGGCTGCGCCGCGCATGGACATCTACGCCTTCATCCACAAGGCCCTGCGCGCCTTCATGGCCGATACGCTCGTCGGACTGGGGCGTGTGGATGTGGATGACGACCTGCAGTGCGCCCAGGCCTGTGCACGGGTGCTGCAACTGCTGGACCTTTGCCGGTCCCATCTGCACCATGAGAACCACTTCGTGCACCCCGCCATGGAGCGCCATGCGCCCCAAAGCAGCGCGATGGTTGCGCGGGAGCATGCAGTGCATGCGCAGCTCATCGATGCCCTGGCCGCTGGCGTGGCGCACCTGCACGCCTGCCCGGGTGGACGCAGGGCGCGTGCTGCCCATGCGCTGTATGGCCAGCTGGCGCTGTTTGTGGCCCACAACTTCGAGCACATGCACCAGGAGGAAACAGCGCACAACGCCGTGCTGTGGGCACATCACAGCGATGCCGAGTTGGCCCAGCTGGAAGGCGCCATCGTGGCCTCGATTCCTCCCGAGGAAACCTTCGTCACCATGCGCTGGATGCTACCCTGCCTGACGCCGGCCGAGCGGGCGTTGGTGCTGGGGGGCATGCAGGCGCAGGCCCCGGCCCCCGCCTTCGCGGCCGTGCTGGAGGTGCTGCGTCCGCACCTGGCGCCTGCGGAATGGGAACGGCTGATGCGCGACCTGGGCGTGGCAACGCCTTGACGCCATTGGTGTGGGAGGGATTCTGGAGCTAAGGCACCGCGTCAAGCACCACAGGCTTGTCCAGGCACAGCCGCAAGCGTCCGCGGCCGGCTTTCTCCAGGCGGATGCCGGTGTTGCTCTCTTGCAGGCGCCGTTGCAGCAGCAGCAAGCGCGCCTCCAGGTTGTCGGCCACTTCGGGCAGCCCCAGCGTGCGGTCCAGGCGCAGTTCGCGGTTGCTGAACTCCATGCGGCCGCTGCGCAGGTGCTCGCGCAGCAGCTTCCAGATGATGGCGCCGGCTACCCCTTTGATCAGGTAGGCATCGTTGACGAACACACTGCCATTGGCAGCGAAATGGCGCACCCGCACCGGCGCACCTTGCGGTGGAGCGGGGCAGGTCTCGGTGCGCGCAGGCTCTGCGGCGTCGTCGGGTGTCTGCAGCAGATCAATGGCAGCGGCCAACTGCCCGGCCAGGGTGAACAGCGCATCCTCTTCGGGGTAGCGGAACTGCAGATCCAACGGGCTTTCTACGAACAGCACGCCCAGCGTGCGCCCGCCGCTCACCAGCGGCACCGCCAGCTGGCTGTGCGGCGCCGCCAGCCCGGGGTAGGGGATTTCCGGCCCCGCCACGGTCTGGCCGGCCTCCAGGCTGCTGCGCAGGGTGTGGCTGTACAGCGTGGCGTGCGTCATGTGGCTGATGCGCACCGGCGTGCCCTCGCGCGCGGCCACACCGATCACCCCTTGGCCAAGGCGGATCTCCGAGCCCACGCCCGAGCGCGCGTAGCCAAAGCTCGCCACCGTGTAGAGCTGTCCGGCCTGGGCGTCGAGCATGAGCACCATGGCATGTTGCACGCCCAGGTGCGTGTGCAGGCCGTCCAGCAATGCCTGCAGCAGCTCGTCCAGCGTACTGCAGCGCGCCAGGCGCTGGCTGCACAGGCGCACGGCCCCCAGCAGGTCGGTGCGCGGTGGCGCGGGGGGCAGCCCTTCGCCGGGCAGTGCTTCGACCTGCTCTACGGCATAGAGATCCGACCCCTTGAGCGCGAACACATCGGCCATGCCCTCGTGCGACGCAATGCCCGCAAGCTGGGCGCGCATGCGCTCGAACAGCGGGCCGCAGGTTTCGGTGCGCAGGTAGCGCAGGTGCAGGCGGTAGTAGCGCGCCGTGACCGGGTCGAGCACCAGCACCGTGGCGCAGGGGTTGGCCAGAATGTTCTGGCGCGTCTTATTGAAGAACTGGAACGACAGCGCCACATGGCCCTCGTCCACGTAGACAACCTGCGAGATGTAGGCCACGTTGGGCGTGCCGTCGGCCGCGCAGGTGGCGGTGATGGCGGGGATCGCGCCTTCCAGGCAGGCCCGGATCGAGCGCAGCGTTGGCGCGGCGTTCATGGCGTCAGTGGCGCACCGGCCTTGGGGCCGGGTGTTTGGTCGAAGGCGGTTTGCGGCGTGAACTCCACGGCTACCAGATCCTGCGGCGGCGCGCTGAGCATGGCCGCAACGTAGTCGGCCCCATACCCCACCTGGCCGACGGCGTGCTGCATCGCCACAAGGTAGCGCCGCAGCACGGCCTGGTCCTGGGGTTCGGCCGCTCGGATGCGGGCCGTATCGGCCTTGACCTGCAGGGTCTGATTAGAGGCCGGGTCGCTGAAAACCACCGCGATCTGGCCGGTAGCGGCGATGTCCTCCAGCAACTGGCGCGACTGGCTGCGCCGCAGGTACACAGTGATGCATTGCCCGTCGGCGCTGATGTACGCGCCCACCGCGCGCATCAGGCTGGGCCGCAGTGCGGCATCGCGCGATGCGACGATGGCCGACACGCCCCGGGCGATCAGCGCCAGATCTTGCGGGCGCAGCGAGGCGGGCATGTGCATCACCGGCTCAACCCCGGAAGCGCCTGCGCGTCAGCGCCAGCGCCAGCCAGTAGGCCGTGGCAGTGGTCAGCGCCATCACCAGGCCATGGCGCAGTGGGTGCTGCGGCCATTGGTCCATGAACAGCGGGCGCACCAGCTCCACGGCGTTCGTCAGCGGCAGCCAGTCCGATACTGCGCGTACCAGCGGTGGCAGCTGCTCGCGCGGAAAGAAAACGCCCGAGAGAAACATCATCGGCGTGAGTACGAGCGTGAAGTAATAGGTGAAGAAATCGTAGCCTTTGGCCAGGGCATTGAAAATCAGCGCGATGCTGGAGAACATGATGCCCACGCACAGCAGCACCGGCCAGGCCACCAGCAGCTTGGGCGTGTGGCTGATGCCAAGCGCCAGCATCACGCCCAGGATGGCGGTGGCGGTGAACAGGGCCTTGAAAGCGGCCCAGAGCATTTCCGCCAGCACCACGTTGTCCAGGCCGATGGGCGCGTTCATGATGCCGTCCCAGGTCTTTTGCACATGCATGCGCGAAAAGGCGGAATACAGCGCCTCGAAGCTCGCGGCGTTCATGGCACTCATGCAGATTGAGCCGCTGGCCAGGAACAGGATGTAGGGCACGCTGCGGTCGTTCACCTGGACCTGGCCGACGAGTGCCCCCATGCCATAGCCAAAGGCGACCAGCCACATCAGCGGCTCGGCGATGTTGCCCACCAGGCTGGGAATGGCGAGCTTGCGCCACACGCGCAGGTTGCGCAGGAAGACGGGCCACCAGCGCCACGACAGGTCGGGCGGGCGCCAGATCGAGGCGGAAGTATCCATGTCAGTTTCCTACTGTGCTGGGCACCGCCTGCAGCCCATGAAACCAGCGCGGCCAGGCCAGCGGACGCCGCGCAAGGGCCGCCAAGCCGTGCATGTGGCGCAGCCGATCAGGGGGGTGTTTCTTCATGCCTAGCCGTCCTCCCGTATCTGGCGGCCCGTGAGTTTGAGGAACAAATCCTCCAGGTTCGCTGGCCGGTGCAGGGTGCGCAGGTGGGGGCGCGCGGCCAGGGCCTGCAGCAGCGGGCGCGCGTCCTGTGTGTAGAAGAAGACGGTTTCGCCGCTGACCTCCACGCGCTGCGCCAGCGTGCGCAGCGCGGCGTCCTGTGCCAGGGCCAGCGCGCCGTTACCGTAGGCCTCGACCACCTCGGGTTCGAGGTGCTCGGCGATCAGTTCGCGCGGCCGGCCCTCGGCGATCTTGCGGCCATGGTCGAGCACCAGCAGGCGTGCGCACAGGCGCTCGGCCTCGTCCATGAAGTGCGTGGTCAGCAGAATGGCGCAGCCCTGCTGCAGCAATTGCTGCAGGCGTTCCCACATCAGGTGGCGCGCCTGCGGGTCGAGCCCGGTGGTGGGTTCGTCCAGCAACAGCAGGTGTGGATCGTTCACCAGAGCGCGTGCCAGCGACAGGCGCCGCCGCATGCCGCCCGACAGCTCGCCAGGCCGAGCCTGTGCCTTGTGCCCCAAGGCCGCGAATTCCAGCAGGCGCGGGATGCGCGTGTGCATGGCGGCGGGCTTCAGGCCGAAATAGCGGCCAAAGACTTCGAGATTCTCGGCACAGGTGAAGTCGGGGTCGAGCGTGTCGAACTGGCTCACCACGCCGAGCCGGGCCTTGATGGCGAGCGCGTCGCGCGGCATCTCCAGGGGGGCACCGCCCTGCGGCGGGTGGTAGTGCACCTGGCCTGCGTCGGGCGTGGTCTGGCCCAGGCACATGCGCACCGTGGTGGTCTTGCCCGCGCCGTTGGGGCCGATCACGCCCAGGCATTCCCCTGCGGCAATGGAGAACGACAGGCCATCGACCACGGTCGTGGCGCCGTAGCGTTTGCGCAGGTCGCGGGCTTCGAACAGCAAGGGGGCGGGCATGGCGTCGATTGTGCCGTTTTGCCCGCCCGGTGCGTGCCTTTACAGCGTGTGCACCACCAGCTTGAACTCCGGCTCCTCGGGGTAGGCGCGGATCTCAAAGCCCAAGCGGCGCATGAGCTTGAGCATCTTGGCGTTCTCCACCAGCACCAGACCCTGGATCTCGGCCAGGCCGCGCTCGCGTGCGACGTCCATGATGCTGTACATCAGGCGCGCGCCCAGGCCTTGGCTGGCGAAGTCGTCGGCCACCAGCAGCGCGAATTCGCAGCTGCTCGGGTCGGGGTTGATGGCATAGCGCGACACGCCGACGATGCGCTCGGTGGTGTGCACCTCGCCGTCCTCGCCGGTGGTGCGTTCGCGGTGCACGGCCACCAGGGCCATGTCGCGGTCGTAGTCGATCAGCGTGAAGCGCGCCAGCAGCGATGGCGGCAGCTCGGCGATGCGCGAGGCGAAGCGCATGTAGCGGCTCTCGGGCGAGAGTTCGCGCACCAGGCGCTGGATCATTTGCGCATCGCTCGGGTGGATGGGGCGCACCAGGTATTCGCCACCGCCGCGCAGCGGCCAGGTCTGCTCCAGGCGCTCGGGGTAGGGCATGATGGCCAAGTGGCCGTACGAGCCATGGTGTCCCGTGCCCGAGGTCTGTCCGACCTCGGTGACGACGATGCGCGCGTCCACCGCCACGGTGCCGTGCTCGTCCACGATCAGCGGGTTGATGTCCATCTCGCGCAGTTGCGGTAGCGCGCAGGCCATTTCAGACACGCGCAGCAGCACTTGCTCGAGCGCCGCCTGGTCCACTGCGTTGGCGCCGCGCCATTCGCCCAGGGTCTGCGCCACGCGCGAGCGCTCGATCAGGCGGCGCGCCAGGAACTGGTTGAGCGGCGGCAGCTCCATGGCGCGGTCGTCGATCAGCTCGATCATGGTGCCGCCCGCCCCGAAGGTGATGACCGGGCCAAACGGGTCGTCGCGCACCAGGCCGATGCAGACCTCGCGCCCGCGCGTGGCACGCGCCATGGGCTGCACCGTCACACCGTGGATGCGCGCGTTCGGCGCTGCGCGCGCCACGCGCTGCACCATGGTCTCGTAGGCGTCGCGCGCAGCGGTGGCGTTGTGCACGTTGAGCATCACGCCACCCACGTCGGACTTGTGTGTGACGTCGGGTGAGTCGATCTTCAGCGCCACAGGGAAGCCCAGCTGCGTGGCGATCATCATGGCCTCGTTGGCGCTGCGCGCCAGCAGCGTGCGCGTGACCGGGATGTGGAAGGCCGCCAGCAGCGTCTTCGACTCCATCTCGGTGAGCACGCTGCGGCGCTCGGCCAGTACGCCCTCGATCACCAGGCGCGCGCCTTCGATATCGGGCCGCGCCAGGCTGTTGGCCAGCGACGGTGGCGTCTGTTGCAGCAGCTGCTGGTTCTGGTGGTAGTTGGCGATGTTGCCGAAAGCGCCCACGGCAGCCTCGGGCGTGCGGAACGTGGGGATGCTGGCGTCGCGCAGCACCTCGCGTGCCTCGCCCACGGTGGCGTCGCCCAGCCAGCACGAGAGCAGCGGTTTCTCGGCCTGGCGCTTGGCGTCTGCCAGGGCCTGGGCCACGGCGCGTGCGTCATTGCCGGGCTTGGGTGAGAACAGGGTCAGCACGCCGGCGATCTGGCGCTCGGCCAGCGCTGCGTCGATGGCCGCGCGGTACTGTGCGGGCGTCGCGTCTTCCGACAGGTCGAACAGCTCCTGCAGCGTGGCCTGCGCCGGCAACTGCGGCGCCAGGGCGGCGCGTCCGGCCTCGGACAGCACACCCAGCTCCAGCCCAATGTCGTTGGCCGCATCGGCAGCCAGCACGCCCGGGCCGCCGCCGTTGGTGATGACGGCCAGGCGCCGCCCCACCGGGCGGTAGCGCGAGGCCAGGCACTTGGTGGCCGAGAACAGCTCGACGAACGAGTGCACGCGCACCGCGCCGGCACGGCGTAGCGCGGCATCGAACACGTCGTCGCTGCCGACGATGGTGGCGCTGTGCGTCAACGCCGCGGCGCTGCCGGCAGTGCGTCGGCCCGACTTGAGCACCACCACGGGCTTGGAGTAGGCCGCCGAGCGCAGCGCGCTCATGAAGCGGCGCGCGTTGCAGATGCCCTCCATGCACACGGCGATGCTGTGCGTGTGCGGGTCGTTGGCCAGGAAGTCGAGCGCTTCTGTCAGGCCGATGCTGGCGTGCGGCCCGAACGAAACCACGCTGGAGAAGCCCACGCCGTTGCCATTGGCCCAGTCGAGCGTGGCCGCGGTGAGCGCGCCCGACTGGCTGACCAATGCCATCGTGCCCTCGCGCGCCAGCGTGCCGGCGGTGCTGGCGTTGAGCTGCAGCGAGGGGCGCTGGATGCCCAGTGAGTTCGGCCCGAGCAGGTGGATGCCCTCGCGCCGCGCGATGCGCTGCAACTGCGCTGCCTGCTGCGCCTCGATGCCACTGCTCACGATGAGCGCGGCGCGGCAGTGCAGGTGGCCCGCCACCTCCAGCGCTGCGGCTTGCTCGGCCGGAGGCAGGGCGATCACGGCGAGGTCGGCGCGCGTCTGCTTCAGGTCCTGCAGCGTGCCGCTGGTGTTCTGTAGATCCAGGAAGGCCAGCGTGCCGCTGTAGCGCTGCGCGCGCAGCGCGGCGTGCAGTGCCGCAGCCTGCGGCGTCAGCGTCTCGGGTGCGTCGGCACGGCCCGCAAGCACCACGACGGAGCTGGGGGCGAACAAGGGCGTGAGGTAGTGCTTGTCGAGCATGGGACTCCCTGTGTCAAACTATGAAAACAATAGCTGCCAGCGCTTGCTGCATAAGGCGTAGTTGCCTATTTCATTCACATTCTCAACGCGGCAGCGCGGGCGCCGTGGCCGCGCGCAGGCCCTGCTGCTGCGGTAGCTGGAACGTGCCGGCCAGCGCGGCCAGGTCCTGCGCCTGCTGCTGCAGTGAACTCGACGCGGCCGAGGTCTGCTCCACCAGTGCGGCATTTTGCTGCGTCACACCATCCAGGTGGGCCACGGCCTGGTTGATCTGCGACAGACCTGAGGCCTGCTCGCGGCTGGCCAGCGCGATTTCATCGACGATACCCGCCACGCGCTGGATGCCGTCCATGATTTCCTGCATGGCCGTACCTGCCTGCGCTGCCTGTGCGTTGCCCGCCTGGGTCTTGGCCACCGAGTCCGTGATCAGCGCCTTGACCTCGCGCGCGGCCTCGGCGCTGCGCCCGGCCAGCGCCCGCACTTCCGAGGCCACCACCGCGAAGCCCCGCCCGGCTTCGCCGGCGCGTGCGGCTTCCACGGCGGCATTCAGCGCCAGGATGTTGGTCTGGAAGGCGATGCCATCGATGACGCCGATGATGTCCACGATCTTCGCGGCCGACTGGTTGATGGCCTGCATGGTTTGCACCACTTGCGTGACCACGGCACCGCCGTGCGCCGCCACGTCCTTGGCCTGCGCCGCGAGCTGGTTGGCCTGCGCAGCGCTGTCGGCGTTCTGTTGCACCGTGCCGGAGAGCTGCTCCGTGGCCGAGGCGGTTTCCTCTAGCGCGCTGGCCTGCTGCTCGGTGCGCGAGGACAGGTCGAGCGCGCCCGCAGCCACCTGGGTCGAGGCGCCGGCGATGGCCCCTGTGCCGGCCTTGACGCGCCCCACCACCTCGGCCAGGTTGCCGCGCATGGTCTCCATCTCGGTGCACAGGCGGCCGATTTCGTCGCTGCCCTGGAGTGCGATGCTGTGCGTCAGGTCGCTCGCGGCAATGTGGGCCGCCGCAGTATGGGCGATGGCGAAGCCGTTCTTCAGCCGTGCCAGCAGCGCCAGGGCCAGCAGCACCGAGGGCAGCACCAGCAGCACGGCGGCCAGCGCGAAGATCCACAGTGCCAGCTCGTAGCGCTTCTGTGCGGCTTGGAAGGCGGCGTTGGCATGCTCCACCTGGTAGCTGCGCAAGGCGCCCATGGTCTTCACCACGGCCTCACCCTCCTTGCGGCCGGCAGCCAGGAAGGCGGCCATGGTCTCTGCCGCGTAGTCTTCCTTGCGGATGGCCTGCACGGCCTTGTCCAGCTCCGCACGCCAGGGCTTACGCGCTTCCATGGCAGCGTCGTACAGCGCACGCTCGCGTGGGTCGGTGATGCCCTGGCCTATCTGCTTGTGCAGCGCATTGGCCGAACTTTGGATGGCCGCGATTGCATCCAGGTGCGCCGTGGCCGGGTGGTCGTGGATGCTGGCCAGGCCGCCCGCAGGTGCGTGCTGGAAGGCCAGCAGCACTTGCATGCGGTTTTGCAGGGTGCTTTCGATCGACTGGCTGGCCAGCAGGGAGCGCGCCATCGCTTCGTCATGCAAGGACTTTAGGCTGTCGCGTGCAGAGGACAGCCCCCACAGGCCGGTGGCGGCGACGGCAACGACCGACAGAACGAAGGCGCACAGGACGACGATGAAGCGCTGGGTGATCCGCAGCTGGTTCCAGGAAAGGGACATGGTGGACTGAAAGAATTGGTTGCTATGGGTCAGTTACTGCCTGTAAAGAATGACTATATTCATTCCAGCATGTGGTAAACGCTCGAAAAGGATTGTCCTGTTGCCTGCACGGGGCCGATGACGCAAAAAGGTGGCTGTCCTTGAAGGAGGGTTTTGTATTGTCGGCCCAGAATGGGTTGCAAAAATATACATTCATGCATGTATGTATAATTTGTATTCACACAAAGGGATTTATAGGGCATAGGTTGCGGTTTTGACATCAATCAAGTGACTTCTTGACGGAAGTCAGCACAATGCCGTCAATTGTTGTTTTTGTTGCATCAAGGAGTTGGCCATGGCTACGGATAAGGCGTCTGGGTCTGAGTATTTCCACGAGCGCCGCCGCTCTGCGGCACGGGCGTTGGATGAGTCGGTGCAGGCGCAGATGGTGCGTGCTTTCAGTGGCCTGTCTCCGATTGCCTTGTCGCTAGCCCATGCGGATTGGGCGATGCACCTGATGGCATCGCCAGGGCGCCAGTCCCAGCTGGCCGTGCGTGCGTTTGAACTGTCGGTACAGGCATGGAACAAGTCCGTGGACCAGTCGGCCGACGCCGCGCCGGAAAAAGATGGCCGTTTCACCGATCCTGGCTGGTCCCAGTGGCCTTACAACGCCCTCAAAGAAGGCTTCAAGGCCGCTGACACCTGGTGGCGTGAAGCCGCAGGCCACAGCAGTGGCGTGTCGCGCCACCACCAGCACATGGTGGACTTTTTCACAGGCCAGACGCTGGATGCACTGTCGCCGTCCAACTGGGCGCTGACCAACCCCGAGGTGCTGCGCGTGGCGCAAGAAACCCACGGCGCATCGCTCAAGAAGGGCTGGGAGTTTTTCCTGCAGGATTTGCGCGAGCAGGCCAATGCCCGCCCGGAAACGCCTGCAGAAGAGCTGGAGCCGCTGGAGTACGCCGTGGGCGAGCAGGTGGCCATTACCCCGGGCAAGGTGGTGTTTCGCAACCACCTGATCGAACTCATCCAGTACAGCCCCAGCACCGAGAAGGTGCAGCCAGAGCCCGTGCTCATCGTGCCGTCGTGCATCATGAAGTACTACATCCTGGACATGTCGCCGCACAACTCCATGGTCAAGTACCTGGTGGACCAGGGGCACACCGTGTTCATCATCTCGTGGCGCAACCCCGATGCCAGCGACCGCGAGCTGGGCATGCAGGATTACCTGCGTCTGGGTGTCATGGAAGCCCTGGCGGCCGTCAAGTCGCGCAGCGGCGCCCAACGTGTGCACACCGTGGGCTACTGCCTTGGCGGCACGTTCCTGGCCATCGTCGCGGCCGTCCTGGGGCGCCTGCACCGCAAGGCGAAGGAGCGCACCGCCGCCGAGCAGGCCATGATCCCGGCCGATATGCCCGAGCTGGCCTCCGTCATCCTGCTGGCGGCGCAAACCGACTTCTCTGAGCCTGGCGAGCTGGGGGTCTTCATTGACGAGAGCCAGTTCAGCGCCCTGCGCCGCAGCATGAATGAGCGCGGCTACCTCTCGGGCAAGCAGATGGGCGGCTCGTTCGTTTTCCTGGCCTCGCGCGGCCTGCTGTGGGGGCGTAATACGCGCCGCTACCTGCTGGGCGAGGACGACGCCAGCTTCGATCTGATGAGCTGGAACGCCGACACCACCCGCCTGCCCGCGCGCATGCACTCCGAGTACCTGGACTCGCTGTTCCTGAACAACGCCCTGGCGGCGGGGCAGTACCGCGTGGCCGGCTCCACGGTGGCGCTGATGGACATCAACGTGCCCATGATGGTCGTGGCCACCACGCGCGACCACGTGTCGCCGTGGAAGTCGGTCTACAAAATCCACCTGCAGACCGATACGCACGTCACCTTCGTGCTGGCCGAGGGGGGGCACAACGCGGGCATCGTCAGCGAGCCTGGTCGTCCGCGCCGCAGCTACCAGATCGCCAGCGTTGAGGACAACACCGGCTGGATCGACCCCGACGAGTGGAAAGCCCATGCGCCGGTGCAGCAGGGCTCGTGGTGGGAAGCAATGAATGCCTGGATCACCGCGCGTTCGGGCGAGCCGGTGCCCGCCAAGGCGATTCCGCCCGACCATGTGGTGTGCGACGCCCCTGGCACCTATGTGATGACGCGCTATGCCGATTAAGCACACCAGCGAGCGCGACGTCATCGAACGGCACCTGCGGCACTTCGTGAAGCAGTTCGAGACCATGGGCGCGCGCATCACCATGCTGGCCCAGGCCCTGGGCGTGCCGTTGCGCACGCCTGCGGACATCGACGCCGCGCTGCAGTGCGACGGCACCCGCTACCAGGGCCGCGAGGCGCGCATGCGTGAGGAGTTGCGTGCGCTGCTGGTGTTGCGCTACCAGACGTTCGAGCGGCTTGCCTACAACGTCAACGTGGGTCCGCAGGCTGCGCGCGACATCCTGCTCAGCGCCAACGACCGGTTGCTGTGCAATGGCTTCCCGGCCGAGGCGCCGGGCATGAACCTGCGTCCATTTTTCGACGGCATAGAAGACTGAGGGCTTGAGACACCCCGCCGTGCGGCACTGCCGCACACCCCCCGCCGCGCCTGACCGCGCGAAGGGGAGCGCGCCAGCGGGCGCGGCGGCCGGTTCGGCGCGGCCCCGCATGCTGGTACCCGACTGTTTTTTTTGGGAAACACATGAACTCCACCAACCTGTTCAGCCTGGCCGGCAAAAAAGGCCTGATCCTCGGCATCGCCAACGACAGCAGCATCGCCTTTGGCTGCGCGCGCCTGATGCGTGAAATGGGCGCCGAAGTGGTCGCGTCCTGCCTGAACGACAAGGCGCGCAAGTTCGTCGAGCCGCACACCCAGCCGCTGGGCATCGACCTGGTGAACTGCGACGTGGAGGCCGAAGGGGAACTGGAGGCCATCGTCCAGCATGCCGTGCAGAAGTTCGGCAAGCTCGACTTCGTCATCCACTCCATCGCCTGGGCGCCGCTGCAGGACCTGCACGGCGACGTGGTGGACAGCTCGCGCGAAGGCTTTGCGCGCGCCGTCAGCGTGTCCTGCCACTCGTTCGCCGAGTTGGGCAAGCTGTGCGCTCCGCACATGCCCGACGGTGGTGCCATGCTGGCCATGACCTACCTGGGCTCGGGCGAGGTGGTGCCGCACTACGGTCTCATGGGCCCGGTGAAGGCCGCGCTGGAGTCCGTGGTGCGCTACATGTCGCTGGAGCTGGGCAGCAAGAACATCCGTGTGCACGCGGTCTCGCCCGGCCCGATCCTCACGCGCGCCGCCTCGGGCATTGCCAGCTTCGACGAGCTCATGGCCACGGCCCAGGCCAAGGCACCGCTGCAGCGCCTGGTGAAGCTGGACGAAATCGCCCAGCTCAGCGCCTTCCTGTGCATGGAAGCGGCCAGCGGCATGACGGGCCAGACCATCTATGTGGACGCTGGCGTCCACGCGATGGATTGACGACACCCCCCTGAGGCGCTGCGCGCCTTCCCCCCGCTCTCGCAGCGCGCAGCGCTACGGGCAGGGGGACGACGCCAGCGCGGCGGGGCGGCCCTTGCGCGGCGTCTGCTGGCATGGGGCGCGCCGGTTGCGAACGGTTGTGGGCCTTTTTTGAATTTTTGAATGACGGAGCAGTGCATATGAACACCAATGCGAGCGATATCGAGTGGATGGAAAACGTCACCTATGACGAGCTGAGCGTGGGCAGCAGCGCGCGCCTGCTGCGCACGGTGACGCTGGAGGACATCCAGGCGTTTGCCGCCGTCTCGGGCGACATCAACCCCGCCCACCTGAACCCCGAGTACGCCGACGCCACCATGTTCCACGGCGTCATCGCGCACGGCATGCTGGGCGCGGCGCTGATCTCGGCGCTGTTCGGCACGCAGTTCCCCGGCCCCGGCACCATCTACCTGGGCCAGGAGCTGAAGTTCACCAAGCCGGTGCGCATCGGCGACACGCTCACCGTGGTCGCCACCGTGACCGAGAAGGACGACGAGAAGAAGCGCGTCAAGATGGGCTGCCTGGTCACCAACCAGAAGGGCGAGACCGTGCTCAAGGGCGACGCCAACCTGATGCCGCCGACGCAGAAGGTGCGCGTGCCCAAGGTGAACGCGCCGCAGATCCAACTGTTCGACCCCGAGGCGCGCTTCAACGACCTGCTGGCGCGCGCCGAAGGCCTGGAGGCCGTGCGCTGCGCCGTGGTGCACCCGTGCGACGAGGGCTCGCTCTCCGGCGCCATGGACGCCGCCAGCCACGGCCTCATCAAGCCCGTGCTGATCGGCCCCGAGGGCCGCATCCGCCGCGTGGCCGAAGAGGCCGGCATCAGCCTCGAAGGCGCCGAAATCGTCTCCGTGGAGCACAGCCACGCCGCCGCCGAGCTGGCCGCCGCCATGGCCGCGCGCCGCGAGGTCGAGATCGTCATGAAGGGCAGCCTGCACACCGACGAGATGCTCAAGGCCATCCTGTCGCAGCCCGCGCTGCGCAGCGGCCGGCGTCTGTCGCACGTGTTCCGCTTCGACGTGCCGCTGTACCCCAAGCCCATCATCGTGACCGACGCGGCGATCAACATCCAGCCCACGCTGGCCGAGAAGGCCGACATCATCCAGAACGCCATCGAGTTCGCGCGCATCATGGGCAACGAGCAGCCCAAGGTGGCCATCCTCTCGGCGGTGGAGACCGTCACGCCGTCGATCCCCTCCACTATCGACGCCGCCGCGCTGTGCAAGATGGCCGACCGCGGCCAGATCAAGGGCGGCTTGCTCGACGGCCCGCTGGCCTTCGACAACGCCATCTCCATGGAAGCCGTGCGCATCAAGGGCATCGCCTCCGACGTGGCGGGCCAGGCCGACATCCTCGCCGTGCCCAACCTGGAGAGCGGCAACATGGTGGCCAAGCAGCTCGAATACATGGCCGGCGCCAGCGGCTCGGGCCTGGTGCTGGGCGCGCGCGTGCCCATCGCCCTGACCAGCCGCGCCGACGGCCCCATGGCGCGCGTGGCCTCGGCCGTGCTGGCGCTGCTGGCGGCGCACGACCAGCGCAAGCGCCAGGCCGAGAATGCCTGGAAGCACGGCTGATCCGTCAAAAAGATGAGCTGCTGGCGCTCGTTCCTCAAGGCTTTGCGGTACTTTTCAATCGAAAAGCCTTGAGGGGCAAGCGCTGGCAGCTATTGTTTTAAAAGCATCCAAGGAATCGACCATGGCCATCCTCGCCGTCAACGCCGGATCTTCCTCGCTCAAGTTCTCGCTGCACCCGCTCAAGGACGGGCAGGTGCAGCCCCACGTGCTCTCCGGCTGCGTCCAGGGCCTGGAGCCGGGCGGCAGCCCGGCCATGGACTGGAAGTACCAGGGCCAGAAGCAGCAGGAGGCGCTGGCCGTGCCCGCCGGGGCGGCTTCCCCCTTCGCCGTGGCGCTGGAGCGCCTGCGCGTGCTGGTGCAGTCGCTGCAGGGCGCCGACATCGAGGCCGTGGCGCACCGCGTGGTGCATGGCGGCGGCGTGTTCACCGAGAGCGTGTACGTCACCGACGCGGTGCTGGAGCAGCTCGCGCGCTTCAACTCGCTGGCGCCGCTGCACCAGCCGCACAACCTGGCGGGCATCCGCCAGTTCCGCGCCGCCTTCCCCGAGCTGCCGCAGGTGGCCTGCTTCGACACCGCCTTCCACGCCGCCATGCCCGAGGTGGACTACGCCTTCGCGCTGCCGCGCGCGCTGCGTGAGCAGGGCGTGCGCCGCTACGGCTTCCACGGCCTGTCGTACCAGTACGTCATGTCGGTGCTGCACGCGCAGACCCTGCGCGGGCGTGGCCGCGTGGTCATGGCCCACCTGGGCAACGGCGCCAGCCTGTGCGCCTGCAAGGACGGCGTGAGCGTGGCCACCACCATGGGCTTTTCCGCGCTCGACGGCCTGATGATGGGCACGCGCAGCGGCTCGCTCGACGCCGGCGTGCTGCTGTACCTGCTGGAGCAGGGCTGGGACCACGGGCGCATCGAGAAGCTGCTGTACAAGCAAAGCGGCCTGCTCGGCGTGTCCGGCATCTCGGCCGACATGCGCGCGCTGCGCGCCGACGGCAGCGCCGATGCGCAGCGCGCCATCGCCCAGTTCACGCACCGCGTGGTGCGCGAGACCGGCGCGCTCATCGCCTGCCTGGACGGCCTGGACGTGCTGGCCTTCAGCGGCGGCATCGGCGAGAACGACGCCGTGCTGCGCGAGCAGGTGTGCAACCGCCTGGCGTGGACGGGCCTGCGCATCGACCCGCAGCGCAACCGCCAGGCTGACGGCCACGCCGCCTGGGCCATCCACGCGCCCGACAGCCGCGTGGAAATCTGGGTCGTGCCCACCGACGAAGGCCGCGTGGCGGCGCGCGAAGCGGCGGCGCTGCTGGAGTCGGGCCAGGCCATGGACCGCGCCGCGGCGAAGTGACCCGGGCGCCGGCACGCGCCGCTTGCTGCGTGGCTGTGCTCTTCTTTTGCTAGCTGCTGGCGCTTGCCAGGCAAGGGCTGGAGGCGTTTTTCGCCTGTATCGCCATGGCCGCGCGATAATCGTGCGCCATCGGCCCGCGCCGCCCACCCGGCCAGCGCCAGCCGCTATCAAAACCATAGAGACCGCCATGCACAAGATCACCCCCCAGGAGGCGCTGCAGCGCACCATCGAGCACCGCGAAATCTTCCATGACGAAATGCTGCACCTGATGCGCATGGTCATGAGCGGCGAGCTCTCGCCCGTGATGACGGCCGCGATCATCACCGGGCTGCGTGTGAAGAAAGAGACGATCGGCGAAATCACTGCCGCCGCGCAGGTCATGCGCGACTTCTCCACCAAGGTGCACGTGCCCGACACCCGCCACCTGGTGGACATCGTGGGGACCGGCGGCGATGGCGCCAACACCTTCAACATCTCCACCTGCGCCATGTTCGTGGCGGCGGCGGCGGGCGCCAAGGTCAGCAAGCACGGCGGGCGCAGCGTCTCCAGCAAGAGCGGCAGTGCCGACGTCATGGAGGCGCTGGGTGTGCACCTCAACCTCACGCCCGAGAAGATCGCCCAGTGCATCGCCGAGGTGGGCATTGGCTTCATGTTCGCGCCCAACCACCACCCCGCCATGAAGAACGTGGCGCCGGTGCGCAAGGAGCTGGGCGTGCGCACCCTCTTCAACATCCTCGGCCCGCTGACCAACCCGGCGGGTGCGCCCAACATCCTCATGGGCGTGTTCCACCCCGACCTCGTGGGGATTCAGGTGCGCGCGCTGCAGCGCCTGGGCGCCGAGCACGCGCTGGTGGTCTATGGCCGCGACGGCATGGACGAAGTCAGCCTGGGTGCGTCCACCATGGTGGGCGAGCTGAAGAACGGCGAGATCACCGAGTACGAGATCCACCCCGAGGACTTCGGCATGGCCATGGTCAGCAACCGTGCGCTCAAGGTCGAGACGCCTGAGCAGTCGCGCACCCTGCTGCTGGGCGTGCTGGCGGGCGAGCAAGGGCCGGCGCGCGAGATTGTTTGCCTGAACGCGGGCGTGGCGCTGTATGCCGCCAACGTTGTGGGCGACATCACCGCAGGCATCGCGCGTGCGCGCGCCGCCATCGACTCTGGCGCGGCCAAGGCCAAGCTGGAGCAGCTCGTCACGCGCACGCACGCACTGGCGGTTTGAAATGAAGCACCCCCTGAGTCGCCTTCGGCGCCTTCCCCCTCTCTCACGCTGCGCGTGGGAGGGGGACGCAGCCAGCGGCCTGGCAAAGCCAGCTCCGCGGCTGCCTGGCCTGGGCCGCGCCGGTTTCATGGGCTGCGGGTGGCGCGCCAGCGCCATCGATAACTGATATGTGGCACGACCCCGGCCTCTGGATCGCGCTGGGCATTTCGGCGCTGTTCATCGTCGTCGGCGTGGCCATGCACCGCGTGTTCATCAAGATACTTCAGCAGCCGCCGCCGGCGGCTGGCAAGGCAGATTCCCATGAATGACATCCTGAACCAAATCGTCGCCGTCAAGCGCGAGGAAGTGGCCGCCGCGCAAAAGCGCGTCTCCCTGGCCGCACTGCGCGCCGACGCTGAGAGCCGCGTGCTCACGCGCGACTTCGAGGGCGCGCTGCGCGCCAAGATCGCAGCCGGCCAGGCTGCCGTGATCGCCGAGGTCAAGAAGGCCAGCCCGAGCAAGGGCGTGCTGCGCGCCGACTTCATTCCCGCCGACATCGCCCAGAGCTACGCCGAGGGCGACGGCAAGGTCAGCGCCGCCTGCCTGTCGGTGCTGACGGACCGCCAGTTCTTCCAAGGCAGCGTCGATTATTTGAAGCAGGCGCGCGCCAGCTGCAACCTGCCCGTGCTGCGCAAGGACTTCCTGATCGACCCCTACCAGGTCTACGAGGCCCGGGCCATGGGCGCGGACGCCATCCTGCTCATTGCAGCCTGCCTCGACGACGCGCAGATGCGCGACTTCGAAGCCATCGCCCACGGCCTGGACATGGCCGTGCTGGTGGAGGTGCACGACGGCGCCGAGCTGGAGCGCGCGCTCGCGCTCAAGACGCCGTTGGTTGGCATCAACAACCGCAACCTGCGCACCTTCGAGGTCACGCTGCAGACCACGCTGGACCTGCAAAAGAGCGTTCCGGCAGACCGGTTGCTGGTCACCGAGTCGGGCATCCTGGCGCCTGCTGACGTGAAGACTATGCGCGACGCGGGCATCCACGCCTTCCTGGTGGGCGAAGCCTTCATGCGCGCGGACGACCCTGGCCTGGCGCTCGCGCGGTTGTTCGGCTAAGTCCACGCACAGAGGCCGGCTTGTCCGTGCACCAGCGTCCCTCCGCCAGGCCGCTGCGCCGTGCGTGGTTTGCGCTCGCGCTGGGCTGGCTCGCCATCGGCGTGCTGCTGGCCGTCGGCCTGTGCCTGGAGCGCGAGGAGATCGAGGCGCGCGAACGCCAGCGCCTGGCGCACCAGGCGCGCACCATCCAGATCAACCTCGGGCGCCAGCTCGACGCGGTGAACCATGTCCTGACCACGCTGGTGCACGACCTGCAGGGCCTTCCCGAGGTGAATGCAGCGCGGCTGAATGAGCGCCTGACGGCATTCAGCGACGCCATGACCGGCGTACGCACCCTGGCGTGGATTGATGCCGAGGGCACCGCGCGGGCCGCCAACCGCGCCGAGCTGGTGGGCCGGAACTTCGCCGTGCGCGCCTACTTCCAGACGGCGCGCGCGGCCCTGGCTACGGGCAATCTGGTGGTCAGCCCCCCGTTTCGCACCGATCTGGGGGTGTGGGCCATCACCCTGGCCCGTCCCGTCCCGGACGCCACGGGGGCCTTTGCGGGCGTGGTGACGGCGACGCTGGATCCCGAAGAGTTCGCCACCCTGCTCGATTCGGTGCGCTACGCGCCCGACATGCTGGCTGGGCTGGCGCATGGCGACGGCCTGCGCTTCCTGGTGCGGGCCGAGCAGCCCGAACCGCCTGGCGCCGACCTGGCGCAGCCTGGCACGGTGCTCATGCAGCACCGTGCCGGCGGCCAGGCGGCCGGGGTGTACCGCGGCGTGACGCAGCCGGGCGGCGTGCAGCGCCTCGTCGCCCTCCATACCATCGAGCCGCCCGACCTACGCATGGACAAGGCGCTGGTGGCCGCCGCGGGGCGCGACTGGCAGGCCATCTTCGCAGGCTGGCGCTCCATGGCCCTCGGCCTGGGAGCGGCTTGGGTACTGCTCGGCCTGGCCGCGGCCGCGGCGTTGCACCTGCTGCAGCGCCGGCGCGTGGAGGCTTGGCACTATGCCCAGGCGCTGGCCGCGCAGGAGGCGGCGCTGCAGGCGCGCTGGCTGGACGTGCTGCAGGCCACCAACCAGGGCGTGTGGGACTGGGATGTGGCCAGCGGCCGCGTGTATTTTTCTCCTGTGTGGCACGCCATGCTGGGCTACGCCAACGACCCGCTGGAAGGGCGCCTGGACGCATGGATGTCGCGCCTGCATGCCGAGGATGCGGTGGGTGCGCGGGCGGCCCTGCAGCGCCACCTGGATGGCGCAGCCCCGTTCTACGACAGCACGCACCGCGTGCGCTGCAAGGACGGTAGCTACCGCTGGCTCCACGACCGGGGCCGCGCCATCGCGCACGACGCGCAGGGGCGGCCGGTGCGCGTCATCGGCACCAGCAGCGACGTGACCGAGGCCACGCAGCAGGCCCTGAAGCTGCGCGAAACCGAACGCGTGCTGCGCCACCTGATGAACGACATGCCCATCGGCCTGTGCATGGTGGATGAGGCGCACCGCATTTACTTTCGCAACCGGCGCTTCCTCGAAGACTTTGGCCACACTGAGGCCGAGACGCCCACGCTGCATGAATGGACGCTGCGCGCCTACCCCGAGGACGACTACCGCCGCGTCGTCGGCCGTACCTGGAAGCAGGCCATGGCGCTGGCCGCCCAGGGCGGCGGCGAGATTCCCGTGCGCGACTACCGCATCGTCGCGCACGACGGCACGCTGCGCACCATGGCGATCGGCGGACTGGTCTTTGGCCAGCACTTTCTGGCCACCTTCGTCGACCGCACCGAGCAGCAGGCGCAGAGCGAGGCGCTGCGCAAACTGGCCTACATAGACGGGTTGACCGGGCTGGCCAACCGCCGCTACTTCGACCTCACGCTGCAGGCCGAGTGGCGCCGCTGCCGCCGCAGCGGCAAGCCGCTGGCCCTGGTCATGCTCGACATCGACCACTTCAAGCGCTACAACGACCGCTACGGCCACCCGCAGGGCGACGAGACCCTGAAAGCCGTGGTCACGGCGCTGCGCGCGAGCCTGGCGCGTCCGCACGACCTGGTGGCGCGCTACGGCGGCGAGGAGTTCGTCTGCCTGCTGCCCGAGTGCGACCTGGCCGGCGCGTACCACAAGGCCCAGGCACTGTGCCGCACCGTGCAGGCGCTGGGGCTGGAGCACAAGGCCTCGCCAGTGGCCGATGTGGTCACCATCAGCGCTGGCGTGGCCTGCCAGGTGCCCGATGGGGAATCGACCCCCGAGGCGCTGCTGGTGCAGGCCGACGCCCGCCTGTACCGGGCCAAGCAGGCGGGACGCAACCGCGCCGACGACGGCACGGATGTGCTATCGTAAGAATAGCTGCTTGCGCACGATGCAAGAGCCTTAGAGCCTGTTTGCGATCTTTTCATAGTGTCCGTTGCCCCGCAAAAGTGGCAGGTGCAAGGCGCAAAGCGCAGCCGGACTGGTGGCCCGGCGAGCCTTTGCAACGCCGCAGATGCCACTTTTGCGAGGCAACCCTTCGGGCAAGGCAGCAAAAAGCCGCACTCGTCGTTGCGCACCTTGGCCAGGCCGCCAGCATGGCCTGTGGCGCGCGCCTAGATTGCGGCTTTTTGCTGCCTTGCGGGCACTATGAAAAAATCGTAAACAGGCTCTTAGAAGGCTATTTGATGCATGAAAACCTGACCCAGTTGCACAGCGCCGATCCGGCCGCCTGGCCCGTCGCACCCGGCTGGCAGCCGCAGGTGGACGGCTTCTTCGCCAGCCCGCGCGGGCAGGCGCTGCTGGACTTTTTGCAGCAGCGCTTGCAGGCGGGCGCCGCCATCTTCCCGCCCCAGCCGCTGCGCGCGCTGCAGCTCACACCGCCCGACAAGGTGCGTGTGGTCATCCTGGGCCAGGACCCGTACCACGGCCGGGGCCAGGCCGAGGGGCTGGCATTCTCCGTGGCGCCGGGTGTGCGCTTGCCGCCGTCGCTGCAGAACATCTTCAAGGAAATGCAGCGCGACCTGGGCGTGCCGTTCCCGCCGTTCCCGCAGCCCGGCGGCAGCCTGGTGAAGTGGGCCATGAACGGCGTGCTGCTGCTCAACACCTGCCTGACCGTGGAGGAGGGCCAAGCCGCCAGCCACGCCGGCAAGGGCTGGGAGCTGCTGACAGACGCCGTGATCCGCTCCGTCGCCGAAGGGCCGCGGCCCGTGGTCTTCATGCTCTGGGGCAGCCACGCGCAGTCCAAGCGCGCCTTGATCCCGTCAGACCGTGGGCACCTGGTGCTCACGGCCAACCACCCCTCGCCGCTGTCGGCGCTGCGCCCGCCGGTGCCGTTCATTGGCTGCGGCCACTTCGGCCAGGCCCGGGCGTTCCGGGAGCAGCACGGGTACTGACCCGCGCGGCTACCCCACCAGCACCAGACCCGGCGGCAGGCTGTCGCCCAGGCTGCGCTGGCGGTCTTCGTGGCTCATTTCCTGCACCTGTTCCACCTGCGCCACCCAGCGCTGCGGCGCGCCGCTGGCGCGCAGCTTGTCGAGCACCGCGGTGCGCGCGGTGTCGGGCAGGTCGAGCGTGCGCTCGCCCGTCATGCGAGCCATTTGCACGGCGGCGAACATGGCGTGTTCGTTCTTGCGCCAGTCCTGCGCCAGCGTGGCGTCGAGGAACTCCTGCGCCGCCGCGGGCGGCATCACGCGGTGCGCGTTGGCGGCCAGGGGCTGGCGTGCCGCCAGGCGGCCGATGGCCCACCAGGTGTGTGCCGGTTCGTCGGGGCGGCGCAGGCGCTGCAGCATCCACTGGCCCATCTCCTGGCGGTACTGCCAGGGCACGGCCTCCATGGCGGCGAACAGGCGCAGCATGTCGTCATAGCTGCCCCAGGGCGCCTTGGCACCCTTGGCGCTGGCACGCTGCACGGTCTTTTGCATGCAGCCGGCCACGGCTTCCAGCACCTCCATTTGCTGGGCTTCGTCCAGCCCGGCGGCCACGCGGCGCCAGAACACCCACCATTCCGTCCAGTTGGCGCTGTCCTGGCCGTGCCCCAGGCCCTGGGGGTAGAGCTGCCATACCTGGCCGATGCGCCAGGCGTCGAGCTGCGCGCCCACGCCGGGTCGCAGGCACCAGCCGGCCAGGTTGAGCCACACGCGCTCGTGCTCGGGCGTGCGGCGGCGGCGCTTGGCGCGGGCCAGCAGCGCGTCGAACAGGGTGCGCAAGGTGGCCACGTCCCAGTCCTCGCGCGGGCCGATCTGGCGCTCCAGCGCAGCGCGCAATTGGCGCACTTCCTTGGGCGCCACCTCCTGCGCCTGGTGGCCGAAGATGCGCTCGACCAGCGCCAGTACGGATTGCAAGCGTTTTTCGGCTCCAGCGCTTTCTGGGTCTGCGCTGGCAGCTATGGATTCAGTAGCGTCGCCCGCCACTGCGCCACGTACGGCAAAGGGCAGCAGCCAGGTCTGTGCCGGGTCGTCGCACGGGCCCTGTGCGGCCACGCAGCGCACTTCCAGCGTGCCGACTTCGCTCATGCAGGCCTGCAGTTGCACCTCCACCTGCGCGGTGGCCCGGCCTGCAGGCGCGGGCAGCACCGTGGCCAGGGGCGGCAGTTCGGTCCAGCCCTCGCCTTCGAGCGCGGCGATCTGCCCGGCCTGGGCCTGGCCCTGGCTGCGCGCCACCAGGTCAAAGCGCACGGCCTGCCCGAGCCGCAGCGCAAAGCGTCGCCCGGACAGCACCAGGCGCACACCCTCCTCGGTGCCGCGCGGCAGCAGGCACAGGGCCTGGCGTGCGCCGCCCGGGGCGCCGGGCAACACCAGCCAGTAGCTGCGCGCGGAGCCGCCGCCGATGCGCGGAACTATGGTTTTGGGAGCTGCTGGCGCTTGTCCCTCCTGGGCTAGAGCCGTTTTTTCCTTGTATTGCGCCAGCCCATGGGCGGCGGCGCCGCGTGCCACGGCCCAATCGGGGTGGGGGTTGTGCAGCACGCGCACGGGCGTGCCGCGCCATTGCGCCAACTGGCCGGTCAGCCGCTCGGCCAGCGCGTGGGCGTGGAACACGCCGCCGTTGAGCAGCACGGTGTCGGGCCATTCGCCGCCCGCGTGCTGCGCCAGGAACTGCGCCAGGTGGCGTGTGATGGCAGCGTCGGCCGGGTAGGGCAGGCCCAGGCCGCGCAGCGCGCCCTGGCGGCGTGCCGGGGCGTCGGTGGCTTGTGCGGGGGGCAAAAAGCCTTCCACCACCCAGGCGTGCACGTCGGCCTGCGTGAGCGGGGCCGAGCGGGTTTGCGCCAGCAGGCGCGAGCCGCCGCCGAGCAGCGTGATGGTGGTCTGCGCGGGTGCGCCTTCGGCCAGCAGCTGTTCCTTGGCCTGGCGGCAGCGCTGCACCAACTGGGCGAAGCGCCCCGGCGCCAGGCGCTGGCCGGGGCCGGCGAACTGCGGCTCCAGTCGGTGCGCCAGGGCCAGGTCCATGTTGTCACCGCCCAGCATCAGGTGCTCGCCCACGGCCACACGGGTGAGCGTGGGCAGCGCGCCGTGGGGGGCGGGGGTGGCGCGGATCAGCGTCAGGTCGGTGGTGCCGCCGCCCACGTCCACCACCAGCACCAGGCGGCTGTGCGCCAGCTGCGCCGCCAGCGCGTCGCCCTGCAGCACCAGCCAGTCGTGGAAGGCGGCCTTGGGTTCCTCCAGCAGTTGCACCGGGGGCAGGCCGGCGCGCTGCGCGGCCTCCAGCGTCAGGGCGCGCGCCCCTTCGTCGAACGAGGCCGGCACCGTGAGCACCACGGCCTGCTGCGCCAGCGGGGCGTCGGGGTGGGCCAGGTCCCACGCGGCGCGCACGTGGGCCAGCGTGGCAGCCGAGGCGTCGAGGGGCGAGATGCGCGCCACGTCCTCGGGGGCGCCCCAGGGCAGGATGGGGGCGCTGCGGTCCACGCCCGGGTGCGAGAGCCAGCTCTTGGCGCTGGCCACCAGGCGTGCGGGCACGCTGGCACCCAGTTCGCGCGCCCAGCGGCCGGTGATGGCCGGGGCTTCGTCGCTGGCGCCCAGCGGCGGCCAGGGCTGGCGCCAGGCGTCGCCCAGCTCGCCCGGCGCGGCCTGGTAGCGCACCGAGGGCAGCATGGGCAGGGCCTGCACCTCGCTCGCGGTGGTGCGCTGCGGGATGGGCAGCAGCGCGATGTCCCCGGGGCCGCCGTGCAGCGGCACGCTGGCCACCACGGTGTGGCTGGTGCCCAGGTCGATGCCGACGGCGTAGCGGGCGGTGGCGGGGTGCGGTGTGGGGGCAGTGGTCATGCGGCGGTTCGGGGGCGGGGCAGGCAGTTTTCTGCTGGCGCGATTGTTACCCCGAAACCACCGGGGGCTGGTTTACAGCACCGTCCAGTCGGTCACAAAGGTATCGGGGCGGCGGAAGGTGTCGCTCAGCAGGCGGTCGGGGGGCAGGTCGAGCGAGTATTCGCGCACCGGCAGCGGGTGCTCGAACCACTTGCGGTACACCTGGCGCGCCGTGCCGTCGCGGTACATGTCCTTCATGGCCTGGGCCACCAGGTGCTGGAAGTCGGGGGCGTTCTTGGGCACGATGGGTGCCAGCGGCTCCACCGACATGCGCGGGCCGACCACTTTCACGGCGCCTTTGAGCATGCGCGCCTGGTCGATGAGGGAGATGTCGTCGGACACAAAGGCATCGGCCCGGCCATCGGCCACGGCCTTGGCGCCTTCGTCGGTGTTGGGCACGGCCACCAGGGTGGCGCCCTTGAGGCGCTCGGCCACCGTCTTGCCGGTGGAGCCCGTGATCACTGCGATGCGTGCGTTGGCCATTTGCGACAACTGCTCGCGCGTGTCGTCCTTGCGCACCATCATGCGGGCGCCGGCGTAGTAGTAGGTCAGGCCAAAGCCTACCAGGTCGCGCCGCGCCTTGGAGTTGGTGGTGTCGGCGCATTCGAGCTGGATCTTGCCTTCGGCGATGCGGTCAAAGCGCTCGGCCATGGTCACCGGCACGTACTGGATCTGCAGCGTGGGCAGCTTGAGCTGGCTCTGGATGCGCGCGGCCAGTTGCTGGCACAGGTCGATGGCGTAGCCGATGGGCTGGCCGCTGGCGTCGACGTACGACAGGGGCGAGGCGTCCTTGCGGTAGCCAATGGTCAGCGTGCCGCTGGACTGGATCTTGGAGAGGGTGGGGTCGGCGGCGAGCGCGGGCAGCGCCAGGGCCGTGGCCAGTGCGCCGGCCAGCGCGCGCATGGAAAGCGGGTGCATGGATGAAACCTCCTGAAGCGGTGATTCAGCGTGGGATGGACACCCCCGGATCGAGGGCGCCAGGTGCCAGGGCGGTTGGCCGCTGGCGGTTTGTCCGGCCATTCGGGTCTGGACGGCCGGGATATAAGCGAAAACCGTGCCCGTGGCATAACCTGCGCGCAGGCCGAGCACGGGCACGGCGCGGTATGGTGCCCGCAGGTGCCGCGTTTGTGTGGGGTGGCCTCTCCAGCCGTGGGGTTTAGCGCGTCGTCACGCTCTCAGGCGGTGGCCGGGGCGCGCACGTCGAACTCGACCTTCCAGCGCGCATTGCCGCCCACCGGCACGGCGCTCAGCTCCAGGGTGCCGATGTCGGTCACGCGCGCGTGCAGGTGCACAGGCACCACCTCGCCGGGGCTGCGGCCCTCTGCGGGCAGCAGGGCTTCGATCTCCTGCAGCTCGACCAGCTCCTCCGGGCCCCAGAAGTCCAGCAGCGTGCCCACGCCGTCGTGGCGGCGCACGCTGGAGCCGAAAAAGCGCAGGCGCACGGGCTCGCCCACCACCAGGCCGAACTCCTGCGCATCCAGCGCCACTTCGCTGCCTTCTTCCATGCCAAAGGGCGCCAGGCACAGCGCGGAGATGGGCGGCTCCATGCCGGGGATGGCGGGCATGTTGCTTTCCACGCCCACGTAGTAGCTCTGCGCCGTGCCGCCACGGATGCGCACGCCGCGCCCCTGGCGCGCCACGTAGCCGTGGTAGGCCGCGCCGCGGGCCACTGCCAGGTCGAGGTTGGCGCCTTCGAGCACGCGCGGGGCCGGGGCGCCCTCGGCGGCCAGCCAGCCGCTGAGCACTTCCAGAATGCGCTGCTCGATCTGCGGGGCCTTCAGCACCCCGCCGTTGAACAGCACGGCCGTGGGGTGCACAAAGCTGGCGCCCGCGCGCGGCTGCAGGCCTTCGATTTGCGCGGTGGCGTCAAGCTGGCGCGACAGGAAGGCCGCCAGGTGGCGCGTCACGGCGGCGTCCTGCGCATAGGGCAGGCCCAGCTGGGTGAGCGCGGCGCGCGCGCGCACCTGGGGCTTGTCGGACGCAGCCACGCGCGGGAAGAAGCCTTCGAGCAGCAGTTGCAGCACTTCGGCCTGGGTGACTTCGGTGCGGATGCTGCCGCCAATGAGCTTGCTGCCCCGGCTGGGCACCACCACGGGCACCGAGGGCAGGGTGGCGTCGGCCAGCAGCTGCTCCTTGGCCGTGCGGCAGGCGTGGGCCAGCGCCCGGGTTTGCCAGGCGTCCAGCGGCTTGCCTTCCTGCGCCAGCTTGCGCGCCACGCCGTAGGCCAGGGCCAGGTCCATGTTGTCGCCGCCGAGCAGGATGTGCTCGCCCACGGCCACGCGCTGCAGCGCCAGGT
>Ga0222428_100291_pt1 | contig 27533 bp, 26 predicted proteins | sample 2B5Ametagenome_FD_182471 | JGI IMG/M metagenome (GOLD analysis project Ga0222428, IMG submission 182471) | Enriched microbial communities from leaf-cutter ant dump, University of Wisconsin, Madison, United States - 2B5A (version 2) | ecosystem: Environmental > Terrestrial > Nest > Insects nest >...
CTTCGGCACCGCCGGTGCGCGTACCGAGATGCCCGGCTGCTCGCTGTGCATGGGCAACCAGGCCCAAGTGCGTGAAGGTGCGACGGTGATTTCCACCTCCACCCGCAACTTCCCCAACCGCCTGGGCAAGAACACCAATGTGTTCCTGGGCTCGGCCGAGCTGGCCGCCATCGCCTCACGTCTGGGCAAGCTGCCTACCAAGGAGGAATACCTCAAGGAGATGGGCGTGATCGATGCCGACAAGGCCAGCGTGTACCGCTACATGAACTTCAACGAGATCGCTGAGTACGCGGAAGTGGCCGCCAAGGTCTGACCGTCCTTCGCGGGTAACCAGAATGCCGGCCAGTGCGCAAGCGCTGGCCGGCATTTTTTATAGCGGCTGGCGCTTGATTGGAGCGGGTTCAATGCGGATCTTCTTGTAAGCGTCTGCTTGAACCCGGCTTCTGCTCGCAGAGCTTCAGTATTCAGCATGCAGCGGGTGCTGTGGGCCAGACTTCGGCTTGCAGCGGGCTATGTAGCGCGGTGGAGCGGCCCCTTCCCCTGGCGGTCGCTGCTATGAGCTCGCACGGATGTAGCCCATGAGGCTTGCTCGGGTAGATCAGGCTCAGCACGGGTGCTGTTTTGCGGCCCGTGCGCATGCTGCTGGCGAACAGCCGGTTTTGCCACCGTGATGGCATGAGGCTACGCTGGCGGCAGTGGAGATCATGCGGGCCGCCAGATGTCCTTGGTTTTTCAAGAAATGCGGCAACCGTTTTTTCCGCATCTTCCGTGTCGTGATGGTTTTGGGGCGGCGCGCTCGCAGTGTCCGTGCGTATTGAGGAAAATGGTCTGAAACCAATGCTGGTAGAGCGCTAGCAGCTATTGAAAGAGGAGCGAATTCAGGCGTGCTGCGGTCCGGGGTGGCCATCGTCTACCACGAAGCGCGCCAGGCTGGTGGCACCGCTGTCAATGCGCAGTGGGTCGTCGAGTACGCGTAGCGTGGTGGTCCAGCGTGAGGGTGTTACGTCTGCCAGGCCATAGCCACGCAGGTCGCAGCGCGCAAGCAGCACGTGGGGGTTGTGCCGGGCGATGGCGTCCACCTTGGCCTGCGTGGCGCCAGAGCGCGAGGTGATGGAGGTGCCGCAGAATTCGCTCGCGAGCACCGCAGCGTGCGCACGGTCTGGCTCGGCAAGCACGTTGCATACGTAGTTCTGGTGGATGTCGCCGCCCAGGAACACGGTGTTGCGCTGCGGGTGGCGCTGCAGCGACTGCAGCAGGCGCTCGCGCGCGGCGGGGTAGCCGTCCCAACTGTCGGTGCTGCGCACGCCCGAGGGGTAGTGGCGCGGCGAGAACAAGGTCTGCTGTGCGATCACGCTCCAATGGGGGGCATTCTCAGACGGGTTTTCGGCCAGGCGCGCATCGAGCCATTGCTCCTGTGCGGCGCCTAGCAGCGTGCGCTGTGGGGCACTCCAGGTTGCGCAATCCGCCGGGCGCACACCACCTGCGCCACTGCTACCGTCCTTGCGGCAGGCTTGCCAGTCGCGGAACTGGCGCGTGTCGAGCAGGTGGATATGCGCCAGGCGTCCCCAGGCCAGGCTGCGATATACCTGCAGCGCATCGACCCCGCGCGCCAGGCTGGCCGCACGCAGGGGCATGTTCTCGTAAAAAGCCTGCCAGCCTGCCTGGCGCATGGCTGGGAAAGCTGGCATATCGCCGTCGCCGTCGCGCCCGCGTACGCCGGCGTAGTCGTTTTGTACTTCGTGGTCGTCCCAGGTCACGCTCCATGGGCAGGCAGCGTGCGCTGCCTGCAACAGCGGGTCGCTTTTGTGCAGGGCGTAGCGGTCGCGGTAGTCCGCCAGGGTGGACGCGGCGCGCAGTGCGTGCACGCGGGCCAGGCCCGTGGCGTCTCGCGGGCTGGCGTATTCGTAGATGTAGTCGCCCAGAAAAAGCACCAAGTCGGGTGCGTCATCCACTGCATGGCGCCAAGCGGCGTAGTGGCCGTGCTCCCAGCGCTGGCACGAGGCGAAGACCATGCGCAGCCGTGCGGGCAGATCCTGCGGCGCTGGTGCCGTGCGGGTGCGGCCGGTGGCACTCACGGCGTCGTCGCACTGAAAGCGGTAGTGGTACCAGCGGCTGGGTGCCAGGCCCTGCAGTTCCACATGCACACTGTGCCCCCATTCTGGCAGCGCCAGGGCCTGGCCGCGCTGCACGATGCGGCGAAAGCCTGCGTCGTCCGCCAGTTCCCAGTGCACCGTGAGCGGCGCCAGGGGCGCGCCGTGGGCTGCCGGCACGAGGCGGGTCCAGAGGACCACGCCACTGGGCGTGGGGTCGCCGCTGGCAACACCCAGTGCGAACGGGTCGTGGCGCAGGCGTTCCTGGCTCCACGCCCAGCGCGGCACCTGGGTGGCCAGCGCGGCCAGGGCGGCGCGCTGCAAGAGGGCGCGCCGCAAGGGGCTCATGCAGCGACGACGCGGTTCTTGCCTGCACGCTTGGCGAGGTACATGCCCTGGTCGGCGCGGCGCAGTGCTTCGGTGCTGGTCTCCTCCGTTCCAAGCTGGGCGACGCCTGCGCTGAAGGTGATGAGGATTTTCTCGTTGTTTTGCAGGAAAAACCGGGTCGTCAGTTCGCGTTGCAGCCGCGTCATGGCTTCTATGCCCTGGTCCTGGGTGGTTTCGGGCAGCACAACTACGAACTCCTCGCCGCCGTAGCGCGCCAGCATGTCCTGCGGCCGCATGGCCGAGCGTGCGACGTTGGCCAGGTGCACGAGCGCCGCATCGCCTGTGTCGTGCCCCAGGCGGTCATTGATGGACTTGAAGTTGTCCACGTCCAGCAGGGCTACGCACAGAGGCGCACCGTTGCGCCGCGAGCGTGCGATCTCTCGCTCCATGACTTCGTCCAGGCCTTTGCGGTTGAGGGTGCCGGTCAGTGGGTCGTGGCGTGCCAAGGCGCTGGCGCGGTCGAGTTCGTCCTGTAGCTTGGCGATCTCGGCGTGTTTTTCCTCGGTGCGCTGGCGTAGCGCCTCCAATTCGTCGTGGGCCACCCGGCTGTCCAGCGCCATGGCGCGCGTGGCGCTCATGACCTCCTGCAGCACGGGCGTGATGTCTTCCAGGCGCGAGGCGCGGCCAATCAGTTCGGCGCAGCGCTCCATGGTGCCGTGGTAGCGGTCGCTGGAGGAGCTGATCTTGGCTAGCCGCTCGATGAAGGTGGCGAGCAGCTCCTTCATCTGCTCCTGTGCTTCGGCGCTGCGTGCGCGTGCCTCGGTTTGCTTGTAGATGACGTCCTTGAGGCGGCGCTGTACGTCGTCGAGGCGGCGCAGTGTCAGCGGAGGGGTGGCAGCTGCCATCAGCGCTTCGGCTTGGCCACGCAGCCAGTCATCGTTGGGGCTGAGGGCCGAGATGTTCTCAAACACGAGGCGCAGCAGCGCCAGCAGGCCCAGGCGTATGGCGCCTTGCTCTTCGGTGGCGAACGACAGGCGGTAGGTGAAGTTGTTCAGCAGCAGCACCAGTGTGGACGAGGGCGCTGCGCCTTCGCGCAGCATGTCGACGAGTTGCAGCGCCATGTCGTGCACGCGGGCATCGTCTTCACTGAGCGTGTTGAGAATGTTGTCCATCAAACGCGCGAGCTGCTCGGCAAGGTCCTCGGGCAGCACGGCGAGCGGCTCCGCGGCGGGTTCCTTCAGCGCAGGGCCTGTGGCGTGCAGTCCCAGGTTGGCGTAGCCCACCATGACGCTTTGCAGTGCCTGCCAGTCCTTGCGGTTGATGGCCGCGCCTAACTGCTCTAGCAGGCGGATCTGCGCTGGCGTCTGGCCTGGCAGCACGCGCAGGATGGCGCGCAGCGGTGCTTCGGGGAAGGGCACGTGCACTGGCCCGCCTTCGATTTCCGCATAGATGGCTTGGTAGTTTTCGGGGGTGGGGGGCAGCCTGCGCAGGGCCAGTTGCCGGAGTGTTTCGCGCGCGATGTCGGATATGTTTCGGTCTGCCATGTGCAAATTTACGCCAGGACGACCGGAGTTTGACAGAGGCGCCCGGCATTGACCAGATGCCGGGCTTTGGCGGGGCGCTTGCCAGTCTTCAGGCGTTGACGAGGACGAGCTTGCCCTTCACGGCGCGTGAGCCCATGAGGGCGAAGGCTTCGCGCAGCGCTGACATCGGAAGGGTGCGGTCGAGCACAGGCTTGACCTTGCCTTCGCCGTACCAGCGGGCCAGCTCGGCCATCATGGTGGCGTTGGCCTGGGGCTCGCGCTTGGCGAACTCGCCCCAGAATACGCCCACGATGGAGGCGCCCTTGAGCAGTGGCAGGTTCAGGGGGAGTGCGGGGATAGGGCCCGAGGCGAAGCCCACCACCAGGTAGCGCCCGCGCCAGGCGATGGAGCGCAGCGCAGGTTCAGCAAAGTCGCCGCCGACCGGGTCGTAGACCACGTCCGGCCCCTTGCCTGCGGTAGCGGCCTTGATGGCGTCGCGCAGGTTCTCGCGGGCGTAGTTGATGGTCGCATCGGCGCCCAGGGCCTGGCACAGTGCACATTTGTCGTCGCTGCTTGCGGCGGCGATGACGCGCGCGCCACGCGCCTTGGCGATCTGGATGGCCGCTGTGCCAACGCCGCCGGCTGCACCCAGCACCAGCACGGTCTCACCAGGCTGCAGTTGGCCGCGGTCGATCAGTGCGTGGTGCGACGTGGCGTAGGTCATGATGAAAGCTGCGGCGTCCTCCAGCGCGAACCCGGGCGGCAGAGGCATGCACAGGGCAGCCTGCGCGATCGTGTGCGTGCCGAAGCCGCCGGTGCCGGAGAGGCAGGCGACGTTCTGGCCGGGCTGCAGGTGTTTCACGCCCTCGCCCACGGCACGCACTACGCCTGCGTACTCAGCACCCGGCACGAAGGGCAGGGGCGGTTTGATCTGGTACTGGTTCTGCACGATCAGCAGGTCGGGAAAGTTCAGGCTAGCGGCCTTGATTTCGATGAGTACCTCACCCGCTTTGGGTTCGGGTGTGGACAGTTCGGTCCAGGCCAAGGCGTCGACGCCGGTCGGGGTGGTGCAAAGCCAAGCGTGCATGGGGAGTCTCCTTTTTTGAGAATGGGGGGCGCGTGAAATCGCGCCGCATGATAAGGAGCGCAAGCCGCCCGGGATTGTCCCTGGCGCGACCCTACAATCAGTGCAATCCGTATTGCGACCATGAAGATTCTCATTTCCAATGACGACGGCTACCAGGCTCCCGGCATCACGGCGCTTTACGAAGCGCTGCGCACCGTTGCAGATGTCGAGGTAGTGGCGCCTGAGCACAACAACAGTGCCAAATCCAACGCCCTCACGCTGCATTCGCCGCTGTATGTGCACCGCGCCGCCAACGGTTTTCGCTACGTGAACGGCACCCCCGCCGACTGCGTGCATATTGCCCTCACGGGGCTGCTGGGCTATCGGCCGGACCTGGTGGTCTCCGGCATCAACAATGGCGCCAACATGGGCGACGACACGATTTATTCCGGCACCGTGGGCGCTGCCATGGAGGGGTATCTGTTCGGCATTCCGTCGATCGCCTTCTCCCAAGTGGACAAGGGTTGGGGCGAGCTGGAGTCCGCAGCACGCAAGGCGCGCGAGATCGTGCAGCAGATGCAGTCGCAGCGGCTGCTGGGGCTGGGCGTGGAAGCGCAGCCCTGGCTGCTCAATGTCAATATTCCGAACATGCCGTATGAAGCGCTGCGACCTCTCAAACTGTGCCGCCTGGGGCGCCGCCATGCAGCGGAGCGTGTGATCACGCAGGAGAGTCCGCGTGGCGAAGTGATGTACTGGATTGGCGGGGCGGGCGCCGCCAAAGATGCGGCAGAGGGCACTGATTTCCATGCCACAGCGCAGGGCCACGTAGCCATGACACCGCTGAAGGTCGATCTCACCGACCATGACCATCTGGCCTATTGGGCGCAGACGGCGGCGCGTCTGGTCGCCGGTGCGGCAGGCGCGTGATGCAGTCGCGCCGCCCGGGCTTTCCTGCACGCCTGCCCTCATCGGCACCCGTCGCGGCGCCGCGCCCTGCAGGCCAGTCGTTGGCGCCGCGTCCCCAGGCACCGGCACCACAGGGCGTGGGGTTGGACTCTGCCGCCGTGCGCGCGCGTATGGTGCAGCGGTTGGCGGCTGGCGGCATCACGGCCCCTGCTGTCTTGCAGGCCTTACGTGATGTGGAGCGCCATCGCTTCGTCGACAGCGCTTTGGTAAACCAGGCGTACGAGGACACCAGCCTCCCTATCGGGCTGGGGCAGACGATCTCCAAGCCCAGTGTGGTGGCGCGTATGCTGCAACTGCTCCTGGGAGCGCCTTGCGCGACCGCTGGTCTGGGGCGTGTGCTGGAGATTGGTACGGGGTGCGGCTACCAAGCAGCTGTCTTGGGACGCGTTGCCCGCGAGGTGTATTCCATTGAGCGGCTGCGCGGCTTGCACGAGCGTGCTCGTGCGAACCTGCGCCCCCTGCGCTTGGCAAACGTGCACCTAATTTTTGGTGACGGCATGGCGGGCTATGGTCCTGGTGCGCCCTATGCCGCCATCATCGCCGCAGCGGGCGGCGAGGCTGTCCCTGGCGCCTGGTATGACCAGTTGGCGGTCGGCGGTCGTCTGGTGGCACCGATGGCGCACGGCGGGGGGCAGCAGGCCTTGCTGGTGGTCGATAAGACGCCGCAGGGCTTCAAGGAGAGCGTGCTCGAGGCTGTGCACTTTGTCCCTTTAAAATCGGGGGTTGCCTGAAAAGGATTGTTTATGTTGGTATCGCGTGGTCTTGTGGGTTGGGGTTCTGTGGTGTTGGCCGGTCTGCTGATGGCCGGTTGCGGGACTTCGCTCAACAGGGCTCCTGTCGAGGACAGAGGAACGGCCGCGGGCGCAGTCCCGTCCGCAACGCCGGGCACCGTGGTCGAGGCTCCGAAGCCGCTGCCCGGGGCCGAGAATGCGGGTAAGCCGGGCTACTACAGCGTCAGGCCAGGGGATACGCTGATCCGTATCGGCTTGGAAAACGGCCAGTCTTGGAAAGACATTGCGCGGTGGAACAACCTGGAGAACCCGAACCTGATCGAGGTGGGACAGGTCTTGCGCGTGGTTCCGCCAGGCTCGGCGGTGGCGGCGGCTCCTGTGGCGCCCGCGGTCGTTGGAGATTCCGGGGTCGTGACGCGGCCAGTGTCCTCGTCGAGCGTGGCGCCGAGCACGGCAGCTTCGGCGCCAGCTGCAGTACCAGCACCTGCATCTGCCGCAGCGGCGGACGACGGCTTGGGCTTTATCTGGCCGGCCGCTGGCAATCTGCTCGCTGGCTTCGATGAGGCGCGCAACAAGGGCTACGACATTGGTGGTAAGGCGGGAGATCCCGTGCTGGCCGCTGCGGACGGTCGTGTGGTGTACGCAGGGGCCGGGCTGCGGGGTTACGGGAATCTGATCATCCTTAAGCACAACAACACCTACTTGACCGCCTACGCTCACAACCAGACGTTACTCGTTAAGGAAGATCAGTCGGTGCGCAAGGGGCAGAAAATTGCCGAAATGGGTAGCACCGATGCGGACCGCGTGAAGCTCCACTTCGAGATCCGCCGCCAGGGCAAGCCGGTCGACCCGTCGCGCTACCTGCCGTCCCGTTGAGACGCGCCGACATGGTTGCCGTCCAGCCTGCTGGCTGGCAAGAGACGGAGGAGGATGAGCAGGCCCTAGAGTCCTCCGAGGTCGAGGTTCGCAGCCTGGTTGTTGGAGTCACCCAGCATGGTGTGCGTCTGGATAAGGCGCTGGCCGAACTGGTGCCTGAACTGTCCCGCAGTTACCTGCAGCAGTTGCTGGGTCTCGGTTTGGTTCGCCTCAATGGCGTGGCATCTCTCAAGCCTGCACACAAAGTCAAGGCGGGTGATGCCCTGGCGGTTGAAATTCGACCCACGCAGCAAAGCCAGGCATTCAAGCCTGAAGCGTTGCCCGTGCCCGTGGTGTTCGAAGATGACCACCTGCTGGTGGTCAACAAGCCTGCTGGGCTGGTGGTCCATCCAGCGCCAGGTAACTGGAGCGGTACGCTGCTCAATGGCCTTATGGGGCGCGATCCGAAAGCCATGCTCTTGCCGCGCGCAGGTATCGTGCACCGGCTGGACAAAGACACCAGTGGCCTGATGGTGGTGGCGCGTGAGCGTGCCACGATGGATGCCCTGGTGCGCTTGATCGCGCAGCGTCAGGTCAGTCGCCAGTACCTTGCGTTGGGGCATCGCGCGTGGCACGGGAGTACCTTGCGCACCGTCGATGCGGCGGTAGGGCGTGATCCGCGCAATCGCCTGCGCATGGCAGTCGTCGACTTGGCGCAGCATGCGGGCAAGCCTGCGCGCACCGATTTCGAGTGTTTGGCCGGGAATGATCTCGGCTGCCTTGTGCGTTGCACGCTGCACACCGGACGCACGCACCAGATTCGCGTGCATATGGCGTCCATCGGGCACCCCCTGGTGGCGGATGGGCTGTATGGTGGTGGTATTGCCGCTGGCATGGCCCGCCAGGCGCTGCACGCTTATCGCTTGGCCTTCGTTCATCCGGTGACGGGGCAAGCGCTGGAGTTTCATGCCCCCTTGCCCGAGGATATGCAACAGGCCGTGCTGCAATGGGCCCTGCGCTACAATGGCGCCGCAGCCGCTTGATGCGTACTGCTCTTCCCTCGTTGCCGGTAACCTGGCTTTCAGCACCGCCTCATTGCTTTGCGGAGCGCTGACATACCGAATCCTTCTTTTTGATTCTTGGCGTTGCACTTTCGGTGCAACGTGCCACTTCCCCGGAAGCCTCTGAACCATGAACTCGGTGGATGCCAAGAGGATCCTTGAGACCGCGTTGATTTGTGCCCCGCAGCCTGTGAGCGTGCGGGATCTGCGCATGCTGTTCAACGATATGCTGGGTGCCGACAGTATCAAGGCGCTTCTGCAAGAGCTGCAGCAGGACTGGATGCAGAAAGGGGTGGAGTTGGTGTGCGTGGCCAGTGGCTGGCGTTTTCAGAGCAGGCCGGAGATGCGCGAGTACCTTGACCGGTTGCATCCCGAAAAGCCTCCGCGCTACACGCGCGCCACGCTCGAGACGTTGGCCATCATCGCCTACCGCCAGCCGGTAACACGGGGCGACATTGAGGATATTCGCGGTGTGACAGTGAACAGCCTCATCATCAAACAGCTGGAAGATCGCGGGTGGGTTGAGGTCATCGGCCACCGTGAAACGGTGGGGCGGCCGGCGCTGTTCGCCACTACCCGCCAGTTCCTGGATGACCTGGGGCTGCAGTCGCTCAACCAGTTGCCCATGCTGGACGACACGCGTGCGCAAGCCGGGGTAATGCAGTCACTTGGCGCGCTTGAGGAAGCGCCTGTGGTGGGCGAGCTTTTTGAAACATCTTTGAACGAACAGGGTGCCCCCTCGGGTGGCACAGCACTCAGCCATGAATGACAACACTCCCTCCGACGCTGTAGAGACGGGCGGGCCGACCGAGCCAGCCAAGGCTAATGCGCAGCAAGCCCCGCGAAAAAAGGCGCAGCGACCTGCGGCTGCAGCCGAGACCGAAGGCTATCGGTTTGCCGATGTGATTTCTGGGGCCTTCGATGAGGATGAGGCGCGGGCCGATGTGCCAGTGCCCAAGCGGGTACTTTTGCCGCAGCCCGAAACACCAAAGTTGCACAAGGTGTTGGCCCAGGCCGGACTGGGCTCGCGCATCGAGATGGAGCAAATGATTTTGGAAGGGCGCATCTCGGTAAACAATGAACCCGCCCATGTCGGCCAGCGCGTGCAGTATGGCGACCAGGTCAAGGTCAACGGCAAACCGATCCGTTTCCGCATCGAGCCACCGCCCGTGCGTGTGATCGCGTACCACAAGCCGGTGGGGGAGGTTGTGACGCACGACGATCCGCAGAACCGCCCCACGGTGTTTCGCAGGTTGCCACGCTTGGCGCAGGGCAAATGGCAGTCGGTGGGGCGGCTGGACCTCAATACCGAGGGCTTGCTGTTGCTCACCAGTTCCGGTGATCTGGCCAACAAGCTGATGCACCCACGCTTCGGCTTGGAGCGTGAGTACGCAGTGCGCGTTCTCGGTGCCTTGAGTGATGAGGAGCGCCAGACGCTGCTCGACGGTGTACAGCTCGAAGACGGCCCCGCCGCGTTCGGCTCCATCGAGGACGGAGGGGGCGAGGGTGCCAACCGCTGGTATCGCGTCACGATCTCTGAGGGGCGTAACCGGGAGGTGCGTCGTCTCTTCGAGGCTTTGGGTCATGCGGTGAGCCGGCTCATTCGTATTCGCTACGGCGCCATGCTGCTGCCGCGCGGCCTCAAGCGCGGGGCATGGATGGAGCTCGATGAGCAGGATATCCGTGCGCTTATGGCAGCGGCTGGTATGCAGGAGCGGCCACGTGCCGTGCAGGGGCAGGGTGCAGGTCGTGGTCGGCGCACTGGAGCTGCTCCACGCGGTGCAGGAGGCGCCGCGGGGGGGCGCAAGGGGCAAGGTGCATCGCAGAATGCGCCGCAGCGTGGTCGGGGCGCTGGTGCGAGTGCGCAGCCCGATCCCATGAAGACATCGCTTGGGTATATCGGTGCAGACAGTCTTTCGCGCCAGCGCCTGGGACAGAAGCGTAGCGCCTCCCGCAAAGGTGGGCGCTGATCTGGCATGTCCGGGTTAACGGGCTGGACACCAACGCGCCCGCTAGAATTGAAGGTTTTGTCTGTTGGACAAAAAAATCGAAACTTTTAGGAATTTGAAAATGGCTATCGAACGCACCCTCTCCATCATCAAGCCTGACGCTGTCGCCAAGAACGTGATCGGCCAAATCTACGCTCGCTTCGAGGCTGCAGGCCTGAAAGTCGTGGCCGCCCGCATGGTGCACCTGTCGCGCCTGGAGGCTGAGCAGTTCTACGGCGTGCACAAAGAGCGTCCCTTCTTCAAGGACCTGGTGGACTTCATGATCTCCGGTCCGGTGATGGTGCAGGCCCTGGAAGGCGAGAACGCCATCCTGAAGAACCGCGAGCTGATGGGCGCTACCGACCCCAAGAAGGCTGAACCCGGCACGATCCGTGCAGATTTCGCCGACAGCATCGACGCTAATGCCGTGCATGGTTCCGACGCTGCTGAAACGGCTGCCGTGGAAGTGGCCTTCTTCTTCCCCGGCCTGAACATCTACTCGCGTTGAGCGTGCTTCCCGTGCCGTCTGGCACGGGTGCATGACTGGGCATGACGACCAATCTTCTCGATTTCGACCTCGACGGACTGGCCGCCTTTTGCGAGGGGCTGGGGGAGAAGCGTTTTCGTGCCACGCAGCTTTTCCGCTGGATTCACCAGCGTGGCGCGCACGATTTTGGCCAGATGAGCGATTTGGCTAAGTCGTTGCGCGAGAAACTCAAGGATCGTGCCTGCATCACCGGCTTGCCCGTACTGACGGAGCAAGCGTCGGCGGACGGTACGGTCAAGTGGCTGTTCGACGTCGGCGGTGGCAATGCCGTCGAGGCGGTCTTTATTCCTGAAGACGACCGAGGCACGCTGTGCGTGTCTTCACAGGCGGGCTGCGCTGTGGGTTGCCGCTTTTGCTCGACGGGCCACCAGGGGTTCAGCCGTAACCTCACTACTGGCGAAATCCTGGCCCAGCTTTGGTATGCCGAACACCACCTGCGCCAGCGCCTGGGCCGCAGTGACCGCGTGATCTCCAACGTCGTCATGATGGGCATGGGGGAGCCGTTGCAGAACTACGGTGCCCTGGTGCCTGCATTGCGGGTGATGCTGGACGACCACGGCTATGGTTTGTCCCGCCGCCGCGTGACGGTATCCACTTCCGGCGTGGTGCCGATGATGGACCGGCTGGCGCTCGACTGTCCGGTGGCACTGGCGGTGTCGCTGCATGCACCTAACGATGCGCTGCGCGACCATTTGGTGCCGCTCAACCGCAAGTACCCACTGGAAGAGTTGCTCCAGGCCTGCATTCGCTACCTGGACCACGCGCCGCGCGACTTCATCACCTTTGAATACTGCATGCTCGATGGCGTCAACGACCAACCCGAGCATGCACAGCAGTTGATCCGGCTTGTGCGCAGCCATGCCCAGGGCAAGGTGTGGTGCAAGTTCAACCTGATTCCTTTCAATCCCTTCCCGGAGTCTGGCCTGCTGCGCTCACCGCTTCAGCGGGTGTCTGAGTTTGCCAAGCTGCTCAGTGATGCGGGGATCGTCACCACGGTGCGCAAGACACGCGGCGATGACATCGACGCGGCCTGTGGCCAGTTGGCAGGGGATGTGAAGGACAGGACACGTGCCGCCGAACGCATGGCGCGGCGGCGCACCATTGAAATCAAGCCGGTTTAGCGGTTCGTACCGCAGTTATCGAGGAGGCTCTGCATGATGGGAACGGTTGTGGATTGGCTGCAGCGGGGCCGCTGGGGCTTGGTGGCCGGTGGCATCGCGCTGGCGGTGCTGGGCGGCTGTGCAACGCCTGGAGGCACCACGTCGAGCGACGGTTCTGACATCGTGACGGCCTCCGATGAAACGGAAACCCACCGCCGCGCCCGCATCCGACTCGAGTTGGCCGCAAGCTACTACGAGCGTGGTCAGCTTACGGTGGCGTTGGACGAGATCAAGCGTGCCCTGGCCATCGAGCCCAACTATGCCGATGCATTCAACCTGCGTGGCTTGGTTTTTATGCGCATGGACGACTACGGTCTGGCGGAGGAAAGTTTCCGGCGCGCGATGGCGCTACGTCCCTCCGATCCTGATGTGGCGCACAACTATGGCTGGTTGCTGTGCCAGCAGAAGAAGTTCGCGGAGGCTGATCAGCACTTCGAGCGCGCCCTGGCCCAGCGCAACTACACGGCACGTAGCAAAACCTACATGGCGCAGGGGCTGTGCCATGACGCTGCAGGCCAGGCCAGTCAGGCCGAGCAGGCGCTGCTGAAATCCTATGAGCTCGACCCTGGCAACCCGGTTGTCGCCTACAACCTGGCCTTGTTGCTGCAGCGCCGGGGCGATTTGACGCGTGCGCAGTTCTACATTCGGCGCCTGAACAACAGCGAGCTGGCGAATGCCCAGTCGCTCTGGCTGGGGATCAAAATCGAGCGCGCCCTGGGCAGCGACGTGGCCATGCGCCAATTGGGCGAGCAGTTGCAAAAGCGATTCCCGGAATCGCGCGAACTCGGCGCCTACAAGCGGAGGGCGTTCGATGAATGACACCATGACCCACGAAAGTCAGGCGGGCGCCAGCGCAGGGGCGTTGCTGCGCCAAGCGCGCCAGTCTGCGGGCATGGACATCGCGGTACTGGCCAGTGCACTGAAGGTGCCGGTGAGCAAGCTCCAGGCGCTAGAGAACGACGACTTTACTGTGTTGCCAGACGCGGTGTTCGCGCGTGCCCTGGCGTCCAGCGTGTGTCGCACGCTCAAGGTCGATCCGGCGCCTGTGTTGGGGCAGTTGCCCCAGGGGCAGGCGCCACGCCTGGTGGGCGATAAAGATGGTTTGAACGCAAAGTTCAAGGATCCGCAGGACAAAGCACCACCTTTGCGTCTGCCGGCGGCCTCGCGCGGCGTGAGCCTGACGGTGCTGGTGCTGTTGGCCGCTGCGGCTGCGGTGTATTTCTTGCCCAGTGGCATGTTGGAGTTCGATCTGGCGCGTGCTCCTGCGCCTGCGCCTGCACCGGCACAGGCTGTGGTTGAGGCTTCCCAGGAGAATGGTTCTGTCTCTGAGGCGGTGCCAGGCGCGGAGTCGGCTGTGTCGGCGCAGTCGCCAGCCAGCGACGTGCCTGCCGCAGCGCCAACGGCTGCGGTGCCCGCTGCAGCGGTGCCCATGGTGGCCGCCAGCGTGGCGTCCGCTGCCGGTGCGGCCGTTGCTTCAGCACTGCTGGAGTTCCGTGCCACGGCGGAATCCTGGGTGCAGGTGCGCGATGCTGCGGGCGCGGTGGTGTTCGAGCGCACGCTGAAGGCTGGCGAATCGGCCCAGGCGCCGGGCAAGCCACCCTTGTCTGTGGTGGTGGGCAAGGTCAATGCCACCGAAGTGATGGTGCGCGGCGCACCGTTCGACCTGTCCACAGTCGCGCGCGAGAACGTCGCGCGCTTTGAGGTGAAATAGTGCAAGCAATGAACAGCGAGGAGCAGCCGATCGCGGTGGCAGAGCCCCGGGCGCGTCGTACGCGCCAGGCACGGGTTGCTTGGGGGAGCCGCGTGGTCACCGTGGGCGGCGACGCACCCGTGCGCGTGCAATCGATGACCAACACCGACACGGTGGATGCCATCGGTACGGCCATCCAAGTCAAGGAGCTGGCCCAGGCAGGCTCCGAGTTCGTCCGCATCACGGTGAACACGCCGGAGGCGGCGCAGGCCGTGCCCTACATCCGCGAACAGCTCGATCGCATGGGCCAGGACGTGCCGCTGGTGGGGGACTTCCATTACAACGGCCATCGCCTGCTAACGGACTTTCCGGCCTGTGCCGAGGCCCTGTCCAAGTACCGTATCAATCCCGGCAACGTCGGCAAGGGCGACAAGAAGGACAAGCAGTTTGCCCAGATGATTGAGGCCGCGATCCGCTGGGACAAGGCCGTGCGCATCGGTGTCAACTGGGGCAGCCTGGACCAAGAGCTGCTGGCGCAGCTGATGGACGCCAACAGCCGCCGCGCCCAGCCGTGGGAGGGGCGCCAAGTGATGTACGAGGCGCTGATCACCTCGGCCATCGAGTCCGCACGGCAGGCCGAGGCCCTGGGGCTCGACGGCAGCCAGATCATCCTGTCGTGCAAAGTCAGTGGTGTGCAGGACCTGATCGCGGTCTACCGTGAACTGTCGCGCCGCTGCGACTACGCGCTGCACCTGGGCCTGACCGAAGCGGGCATGGGTACCAAGGGCACGGTGGCGTCGGCGACGGCCCTGTCCATCCTGTTGCAGGAGGGCATTGGCGACACCATTCGCGTTTCGCTCACGCCGCAGCCCGGCGAGGCGCGCACGCAAGAGGTGGTCGTGGCTTCGGAAATCCTGCAGGCCCTGGGCCTGCGCGTGTTCGTGCCCAGCGTCACGGCGTGCCCGGGCTGCGGGCGCACCACCAGCACCACGTTCCAGGAGCTGGCCAAGCAGATCGACGACTACCTGCGCGCACAGATGCCGGTGTGGCGCGGGCGCTATCCCGGGGTTGAAGCCATGAAGGTCGCCGTGATGGGCTGCATCGTTAACGGCCCTGGCGAGAGCAAGCATGCCGACATCGGCATCAGCCTGCCCGGCACCGGTGAAGCGCCGGCAGCGCCAGTGTTTATTGATGGCGAGAAGGCCATGACCCTGCGCGGCGACAACATCGCCCGAGAATTTCACGACATCGTCGAGCAGTACGTGCAGCGCCGCTACGGTGTGCGCTGACCTTTGGTTGCTATCATTTAATGAGCTTCTAGCGCTTGCTGCATAAGCGCTAGAGGCCAATTTTCTTTGTATTTATATTTCTTCGGGAACCCCTTGCCGTGAGCGTCACCCCATCCTCCGCGCCGAGCAAAGCGCAAAAGCTCAGCGCCGTTAAAGGCATGAACGACATCCTGCCGGCCGCCGTGCCGCGCACAGAGAAGCTGCCCAGCTCCGAGCGCTGGCAGTGGTTCGAATCCGCCGTGCGCAAGGTGCTGGCGCGCTATGGCTACCAGTACCTGCTGACACCTGTGGTCGAGCCCACGGCCCTGTTCGTGCGCGGCCTGGGCGAGGTGACGGATATCGTCGAAAAGGAGATGTACTCCTTCACCGATGCCATGAACGGCGACCAGCTCACGCTGCGCCCCGAGGGCACCGCGGGTGTGGTGCGGGCCATGATCGAGCACAACGCGCTCTACAACGGCCCGCTGCGCTTGTGGACCGCCGGCCCCATGTTTCGCCACGAGCGGCCTCAGAAGGGCCGTTACCGTCAGTTCCACCAGCTTGACGTAGAGGCGCTGGGCTTCGCGGGGCCGGACGTGGATGCGGAAATGATCCTCGTGGCGCGCGCGCTGTGGCGTGAGTTGGGGCTGGTCGAAGGCCAGCATGTGCGCCTGGAAATCAACAGCCTGGGCCAGAGCGCCGAGCGCCGCGCGCACCGGGATGCACTGGTGCGCTACTTCGAGGACCACGCCGACGCGCTGGACGAAGACGCGCACCGACGCCTGCACAGCAACCCGCTGCGCATCCTCGACAGCAAGAACCCTGCGATGCAGGCGCTGATCGAGGCCGCGCCGCAGTTGATGGACTTCCTTGGCGCTGAGTCGCGCGCGCATTTTGACGCCGTGCGTGCCGCACTCGATGCCGTGGGCCTGGCGTACCGCATCAACCCGCGCCTGGTGCGTGGCATGGACTACTACAACCTCACCGTGTTCGAGTGGGTGACCGACCAGCTTGGCTCGCAAGGCACGGTGTGCGGAGGCGGCCGCTACGACGGCCTGATCGCCCAGCTGGGTGGCAAGAGCGCGCCTGCCGTGGGCTTTGGTCTGGGCATTGAGCGCTTGCTGCTGCTGGCGCAGGAGCTCGACCTGCCCATGCCGTCCAGCGCTGCCGACGCGTATGCCGTCGTGCCGCCGGGCACACCTCTGGCTCCTGTGGTGGCTACGCTGGAGGCCTTGCGCGCCCAGGGCGTGCGTGTGATCCAGCATGCAGGCGGTGCCGATGGTGTGGGCAGCATGAAGTCGCAGTTCAAGAAGGCCGATGCCAGCGGCGCGCGCCATGCCCTGGTGTTCGGCAGCGAGGAGCTGGCGCGTGGTCAGGTCCTCGTCAAAGCGCTGCGCGACGGCAGTGGCGCCCAGGTGGAGCGCTCGCTGGCTGACGTGGCGCAGTGGGCAGCCACTCTACAATCCAACGCTTAAATTTTGCAACGCATTCCATGGCACATCACCTCGACCTCGAAGAACAAGAGCAGCTTGACCGACTCAAGCATTTCTGGAACGCCTGGGGCACGCTGATCAGTTCGGTGCTGTTGGTGGTGTTTGGCGCCCTGGCCGCCTGGAATGGCTACCAGTACTGGCAAAGCCGCCAGGCATTCCAGGCCTCGGCGCTGATGGATGCCGTGGATGCCGCCGTTGCCGCCAAGGACCAGGGCCGTATGGAGCAGGCCTTCGCTGATTTGCGCGAGCGCTATGCGGGCACGGTGCAGGCCGGTCTTGCCGGGCTGCAGCTGGGCAAAGCGCAGGCCGATGCGGGTAACTTGGACGGCGCCAAGGCCGCACTCACCTGGGTCGCCGATAAGGCAGCCGATCCTGGCCACCAGGCGCTGGCACGCCTGCGTCTGGCCAGCGTGCTGACGCAGCAGCAGGCCTACGATGAGGCGCTCAAGCAGCTGTCGTCTGGAATTCCTCCGGAGTTTGATGCCGCCGCAGCCGATCGTCGGGGGGATATTTATGCCCTGCAGGGCAAGAAGGCCGAAGCCATCGAGGAATACACCAAGGCCTATCGGCGTTTTGACGAGGGCCAGGAGTATCGCCGTATCGTAGAGGTGAAACTCAACGCACTTGGTGTCGATCCGGCTGCAGGGGCGCCAGCCCAAGGGGGGGCGAAATGATGCACAGCGTTTTGCACGCGCGCTTGGCGCGTCCGCTGGGGATGCTGGCGTTGGCGTCCGCCGTGCTGCTGTCCGGTTGTTCGCTTTGGGGTGGCGGCTCGAACAAGCCGAAGCCACTGGAGCTGGGCTCCATGGAGCCGGTGCTGGCCGTGCGCCAGGCCTGGCTGGCCAAAGTCGGTCCGGTTGATCGCCTGGCGCTGGCTGTCCATGTCAACGGCTCGGTGGTGACCGTCGCCTCTGACACGGGCGTGGTGGCGGCGATCGATGCCCGCACAGGGGGTGACGTATGGCGCACCCAGCTGGGGCAGCCGCTGATCGCCGGCGTCGGCAGCGATGGGCAGCGTGCGGCCGTGGTTTCGGACAGCAATGAACTCATCGTGGTGGCCGATGGCCGCGAAGTCTGGCGCCAGCCGCTGACGGCGCAGGCCTACACGGCGCCGCTGGTCGCCGGTGAGCGCGTTTTTGTCCTGGCCGCTGACCGTTCGCTGGCAGCTTACGACGCGGCCACGGGCCAGCGCCTGTGGCGCCAGCAGCGCCAGGGTGAGCCTCTGGTGCTACGCCAGCCCGGTGTCCTCATGGCGGTCGGCGACACCCTGGTGGCTGGCATGGCGGGGCGTATGGTGGGCTTCAATCCCGACAATGGCACCGTGCGCTGGGAGGCGCCTGTTGCCACGCCGCGCGGCACGAACGATGTGGAGCGCTTGGTCGAGCTCGTCGCCCCGGTGAGCCGGGTGGACGACAGTGTCTGTGTGCGCGCTTTTCAGGCAGCCGTTGGCTGCGTGAACACGGCCCGCGCCGCGACCCAGTGGAGCCAGGGTGCCAACGGTGCTACGGGCATTGACGGTGATGGCACGTTGCTGTTTGGCACGGAAAGTAATGGCTTTGTGCAGGCATGGCGCCGTGCCGATGGCGCACGCGCCTGGTCGTACGATCGTCTGCAGTACCGCAAGCTCACGGCACCGTTGCTGCTGGGCCGCTCGGTGGTGGTGGGTGATGATGCCGGCTGGGTGCATTTGCTCTCGCGTGACGACGGGCAGCCGCTCAATCGCTTCGGCACCGACAACTCCGGCATTGCCGCCACGCCAGTGGTTGCGGCCAACACGCTGGTCGTCGTGACGCGCAATGGCGCGGTCTACGGCTTCCGGCCCGATTGATGTGCGGGAGTCACAGGGCATGAAACCTGTTATTGCGCTCGTAGGGCGCCCCAACGTCGGTAAATCCACGTTGTTTAACCGCCTGACCAAGTCACGTGACGCCATCGTGGCTGACTTTGCCGGTCTCACGCGCGACCGGCATTACGGTAATGGCCGCCAGGGCAAGTACGAGTACATCGTCATTGATACAGGCGGCTTTGAGCCAGATGCATCAAGCGGCATATTCCGCGAGATGGCCAAGCAGACTCAACAGGCTGTGGCCGAGTCGGATGTGGTGGTTTTCGTAGTTGACGCCCGCGCAGGTGTATCGGCGCAGGACCATGACATTGCCAACTATCTTCGGCGACTGGGCAAGCCATGCCTGCTGGTAGCCAATAAGGCTGAGGGCATGCAATCGGGCGTGCAGCTGTCCGAGTTTTACGAGCTGGGGCTGGGCGAGGTCTACCCTGTCTCGGCAGCACATGGCCAGGGCGTTCGTGGTCTGGTGGAGCAGGCTCTGGAGCCGCTGAACCTGCCTGAGCCTGAAGACGATGGTGGGCCGCAGGAAGGGAGCGGCCCGGTCAAGCTGGCAGTTGCGGGGCGTCCCAACGTTGGCAAATCCACCTTGATCAACACCTGGCTGGGCGAGGAGCGCTTGGTGGCATTCGATATGCCGGGCACGACGCGCGATGCCATCTCCGTTCCGTTCGAGCGGCAAGGACAGAAGTTTGAGCTGATTGATACGGCTGGCTTGCGGCGCAAGGGGCGGGTGTTCGAAGCTATCGAAAAGTTCTCGGTAGTGAAGACCCTGCAGGCGATTGAGTCTGCCAACGTCGTGCTGCTGCTGCTCGATGCCACCCAGGGTGTGACGGATCAGGACGCACACATTGCCGGCTACATCCTAGAAAGTGGCCGTGCGGTGGTCATTGCGGTGAATAAATGGGACGCGGTAGACGACTACCAGCGCCAGATGCTGGAGCGTTCGATCGAGACGCGGCTGTCGTTCCTGAAGTTCGCCAACCTACATTTCATCTCGGCACAAAAACGCCAGGGGCTGGGCCCTGTGTGGACTTCGATCGTACAGGCCCACAAGGCAGCCACCTGCAAGATGCCGACGCCCATTTTGACCCGGCTGCTGCTGGAGTCCGTGCAGTTCCAAACACCTAAGCGTGTGGGGGGGTACCGGCCCAAGATGCGCTATGCGCACCAGGGCGGAATGAATCCGCCGTTGATCGTCATTCACGGCAATTCGCTGGAACTGGTCACCGATGCGTACAAGCGCTTCCTCGAAGGCCGGTTCCGCAAGGAGTTCAACCTTGTGGGCACGCCGCTGCGCATTGAGATGAAGACCTCGCACAATCCGTTCGTGGATAAGGAGTAGCGGCGAAAGCCCTTGAGTCCCGGATAAGCAATGCGCTGTGGTAAGGTGGCGTATTACAACAACATTCTTGAACACGGAGAATATCGTGAGCAACAAAGGCCAACTCCTCCAAGACCCGTTCCTGAACGCGCTGCGCCGCGAGCACGTGCCGGTCTCCATCTATCTGGTCAACGGCATCAAGCTGCAGGGACAGATCGAATCCTTTGACCAGTACGTTGTGCTGCTGCGCAACACCGTGACGCAAATGGTCTACAAGCACGCTATCTCCACCATTGTTCCGGGCCGGGCTGTGAATTTCTCCACGGCCGACAATGCGGACGGCGACGCCAGCGTTTCCTGAGTTTGCGCTCTACTACCGCCCCCCGTACGTGCGGGGATGCTGGCCCAGAGGAGGGCTTTCGTGGGTTCTGATGCTTCGGCGCAGCACAAAGGCGCTGCGGTAGTTTTGGTCGGGGTAGATTTCGGTTTGCCCCACTTCGATGCCGAACTCGAAGAGCTGGGTTTGCTGGCACAAACCGCCGGTCTGGATCCCGTGGCCCGGTTGACTTGCAAGCGCAAAGCGCCCGATGCTGCTCTTTTTGTGGGCAGTGGCAAAGCGGATGAAATTCGCCTGCTGGTGCAAATGCATGGCGCGGTGGAGGTGCTTTTCGATCAGGCGCTGAGCCCGGCCCAGCAGCGCAATCTGGAGCGCAACCTGGAAGTTCCTGTCTATGACCGCACCCTGCTCATTCTGGAAATCTTTGCCCAGCGCGCGCGCAGCCATGAAGGCAAACTTCAGGTTGAGTTGGCGCGGCTGCAGTACCTGAGTACGCGCCTTGTGCGCCGCTGGTCGCACCTTGAGCGACAGCAGGGCGGCATCGGCATGCGAGGCGGTCCTGGAGAGACGCAGATCGAGTTGGACAAGCGCATGATTGGGGACGCGATCAAGCGTACCCGGGAACGTTTGCTCAAAGTCAAGCGCCAACGCTCGACGCAGCGCCGCCAGCGTGAGCGCCGTGACACCTTCAACATCTCCCTGGTGGGGTATACGAACGCAGGCAAGTCGACGTTGTTCAACGCACTGGTCAAGGCGCGCGCCTATGCCGCTGACCAGCTTTTTGCCACCTTGGATACGACCACGCGGCAGTTGTACTTGGTTGATGCGGGTCGGTCGGTGTCGTTGTCGGATACGGTGGGTTTCATCCGCGATTTGCCTCACGGTCTGGTCGATGCATTCCAGGCCACCTTGCAGGAGGCTGTGGATGCTGATCTCCTTCTGCATGTGGTGGATGCTGCCAATCCGCATTTCCCGGAACAAATTCAGCAGGTACAAAAGGTGCTGGCTGAAATCGATGCCGTGGATATCCCCCAGTTGCTGGTGTTCAACAAGCTCGATGCGCTCGCGCCGGAGCAGCGGCCCCTACAGTTGCAAGATAGCTATGAGATGGATGGTCGACCTGTGCCGCGCGTATTCCTGAGTGCGGGCACAGGAGAAGGGCTGCAGGCGCTGCGCCAGCAATTGACCGCGACCGTGATCGCTGAGCGGGGCCGGGGCATGACCCCTGGCATTGCTCCTGAATTACCGGAGGATCTGGTCTGATTGGGCAGAATGCCCGATTGCCCTGCATCCAACAATTCTGAGACATTGCATGATTTTTCCAATTCGCGCCCCGCGTTGGGCGATGCTGCCACAGCGTATCCGGGGAATGTTCAATTTGAACGATCCGCGTTGGGGCCGTGGTGATGACAAGCCGGCGGACGATGCCCATCGGCCGGATGACCGCCCCCCCCAGGGGCGGCGTAATCCTGGGCCGGGAGGCCAGCCCCCTGATCTGGATGAACTCTGGCGCGACCTTAACCGCAAGCTGTCAGGTCTGTTCGGCGGTGGCAGCGGGGGCGGGCGTGGGGGCAATGGAGGCGGCTTTCAGCCAGATATGCGCAATGCGGGCATCGGGGCAGGGCTGATCGCTGGTATCGCCTTCGTCATCTGGATGGGAACCGGCATTTTCATCGTCCAGGAAGGTCAGCAGGCAGTGATCACCCAGTTTGGCAAGTACAAGGCCACTGTGGGAGCAGGTATCAACTGGCGGCTGCCCTATCCCATCCAAAGGCATGAGCTCGTTTTCGTGACACAGATCCGCTCTGCTGACGTAGGGCGTGACAGCGTGATTAAAAGTACGGGGCTGCGTGATTCCGCGATGTTGACGGAAGACGAAAACATCGTCGAAATCAAGTTTGCGGTGCAGTACCGTTTGAACGACGCGCGAGCATGGTTGTTCGAGAGCAAGAACCCGGCCGATGCCGTGGTGCAGGCTGCAGAAACAGCCGTGCGCGAGGTCGTGGGCAAGATGCGTATGGATACGGCACTGGCCGAGGAGCGCGACCAGATCGCCCCACGCGTGCGCCAGCTGATGCAGACCATCCTGGATCGCTACAAGATCGGCGTCGAAGTTGTTGGCATCAATCTGCAGCAAGGTGGTGTTCGCCCTCCCGAGCAAGTGCAGGCGGCGTTTGACGATGTGCTCAAGGCTGGACAAGAGCGCGAACGTGCAAAGAACGAGGCGCAGGCCTATGCCAATGATGTGGTGCCCCGTGCAGTGGGTACAGCATCTCGCCTTGGCGAAGAGGCCGCTGCCTACAAGGCGCGTATCGTTGCCCAGGCACAGGGTGACGGGCAGCGCTTCAGTGCCTTGCTGGCCGAGTACCAGAAAGCGCCCCAGGTCACACGTGACCGCCTGTATCTCGAAGCCATGCAGCAAATCTATGGCAACGTAACCAAGGTGCTGGTGGAGTCGCGCCAAGGCTCGAACTTGCTGTACTTGCCGCTGGACAAGATCATGCAAGGTGTGGCCCAACAGCCGTCCGTGGCTGCGGTCGACGGTCCGCCCACAGCTCCCAGCTCTGCGCCTGCTGCCGCCCCATCGGGGTTTGGCAATGATTCCCGTACCCGTGACAACAGCCGCTCGCGTGACCGCGAGCTGCGCTAGGAGAGCCTTGTGAACCGAGTCGGTTTTTTTGTTACGACTATTCTGCTGGCACTGGCAATGGCCAGTTCCATGCTCTTCGTGGTGGACCAGCGCCAGTTCGGTGTGGTGTATGCACTGGGGCAGATTAAGGAAGTCATCACCGAACCAGGGCTGAACATCAAGCTGCCGCCGCCGTTTCAGACGGTGGCCTACATCGACAAGCGCTTGCTGACCCTCGACAGCTCTGACACCGAGCCCATGCTCACGGCAGAGAAGCAGCGGGTGGTGATCGACTGGTACGTTCGGTGGCGCATTTCCGAGCCGTCGGAGTACATCCGTAACGTAGGTATGGATGAGAATGCCGGTGCACTGCAACTCAACCGGGTGGTGCGCAACGCCTTCCAGGAAGAAATCAACCGTCGTACGGTGCGTGAGCTGCTCTCCACCAAGCGCGAAGCCTTGATGGCGGATGTGAAGAAGGAAGTGCTTGAAGCGGTGCGTGGCGCCAAGCCCTGGGGCGTGGATGTGGTGGATGTGCGCATCACCCGCGTGGACTACGTCGAAGCGATTACAGAATCGGTGTATCGCCGCATGGAGGCAGAGCGCAAGCGGGTTGCCAATGAACTGCGCTCGACCGGTGCTGCGGAAGGCGAAAAAATCCGGGCCGATGCGGACCGCCAGCGTGAGATCACAGTCGCAAACGCCTACCGTGACGCGCAGAAGATCAAGGGCGAAGGCGATGCCGAAGCCGCACGGGTGTATGCCGAGGCGTTTGGCAAAGATCCGCAATTCGCCCAGTTCTATCGCAGCCTTGATGCGTACAAGGCGAGTTTCAATAAGAAAAGCGATGTGATGGTGGTTGATCCGTCCTCTTCGGAGTTCTTCAAAGCCATGCGCAATGGCGGCAGTGCAGCGACTGCCCCAGCAGCGCCGCGCAAGTAGTCAGCGGCGCGCTACCTGTCATGGAGTGGAGCGACAGCCTTTGGCTTGCCTGCGCCTTGGTGCTGGTGTTGGAGGGTTTCATGCCCTTTGTCGCGCCGTCGCTCTGGCGCAGGACGTTCTTGCAGATCGCGCAGATGCGCGATGGGCAGATTCGCTTCTTTGCGCTGTGCAGCATCCTCGCCGGCCTTTTGATGCTGGTTTGGGCTTGAGGGCCTTGGTTTACCTCCTCTGACCAAGGTCGCCTGAACCCCAGCCGGTAGAATCGCGTTTTTAACAGCCTCTCCTCCTCCCATGTCTGCTTGGGTCCTCCCGGATCACATTGCCGATGTCCTGCCTTCCGAGGCGCGGCACATTGAAGAACTGCGCCGCGGGCTCCTGGATACGGCACGCAGCTACGGTTATGAGCTCGTCATGCCTCCGATGCTTGAGCACCTCGAGTCTTTATTGACGGGCTCGGGTGAAGCGCTCGATTTGCAGACGTTCAAACTTGTTGACCAGCTTTCAGGTCGTACCCTCGGTTTGCGTGCGGACACCACGCAGCAGGTTGCCCGCATTGATGCGCATTTGCTCAATCGCCAGGCAGTGACCCGCCTGTGCTACTGCGGGTCGGTGCTGCATACTCGCCCGGATCGTCCGCACGCCACGCGCGAGCCATTGCAGTTCGGTGCTGAAATTTACGGCCATCAGGGGCTGGAAGCTGACCTTGAAGCGTTGCGCTTGGCGCTTGATTGCCTGCGTGTTGCCAAGGTGCGTGATTTCAGTGTCGATCTTGCCGACGTGCGTCTTGTGCGCAGCCTCTTGGCCGGCCTTCCTGTCACTGCAGAGGTGCTGCGCGGTGTGCATGCGGCGCTGGCCAGTAAGGACGCCAGCGAACTGGCTGTGCTGACGCGTGACTTTCCTTCCGCATCCCGTGACGGTTTGCGCGCCTTGCTGACTTTGTACGGCGACATCCAGGTGCTCGATGAGGCTGAAAAAGCCCTGCAAGGCATAGCTGGAGCGCGCGAGCTGCTATCAAATTTGCGCGTTGCTGCATCTCGCCTGGGGGATGTACCCGTCACATTTGATCTGGCGGATCTGCGTGGGTATGCCTACTACAGCGGTATGCGTTTCGGCATTTATGCCCGTGGTGCGAGCGATGCGTTGGTGCGCGGCGGCCGTTATGACGAGGTAGGCGCGGTATTTGGGCGCAACCGTCCTGCTGCTGGGTTCAGTCTCGATATTAAGCAACTGGTGGCGGTGGTGCCTCCGCATCCACTCAAGGCGGCCATTCGTGCGCCTTGGAGTGAGGCAGCGGATTTGAACGCAGCCATCGCGGCCTTGCGCAGCCAGGGCGAAACTGTGGTCTGCGTGCTGCCAGGCCATGACAGCGGAGTGGATGAGTTCCGCTGCGATCGTGAGTTGGTGTGCATAGCGGGCCAATGGGTCGTGCGCACGCTTTGATGGATTCAAGAAATCAACGGGATTTGGACATGAAAACGAACAAAGGTCGCAACGTCGTCGTGGTCGGCACCCAGTGGGGTGACGAGGGTAAAGGAAAGCTGGTCGACTGGCTTACCGAAAGTGCCCAGGGCGTGGTCCGTTTCCAAGGGGGGCACAACGCAGGCCATACCTTGGTAATCAACGGTGTGAAGACAGCTTTGCATCTGATCCCTAGCGGGATCATGCGTCCTGGCGTCAAGTGCTATATCGGTAACGGCGTCGTGCTATCCGCCGCCAAGCTGTTCGAGGAGATCGAAGGTTTGGAGAAGGCGGGGGTGGAGGTGCGTTCGCGTTTGCGTGTCAGTGAGGCCTGCCCGCTGATTCTGCCGTTTCACGCTGCACTGGATGTAGCCCGTGAAGCCGCACGCGAGCAAGGCGGGGCAGAAAAGATTGGCACCACAGGCCGCGGCATTGGCCCCGCCTACGAAGACAAGATCGCCCGTCGCGCGCTGCGGGTGCAAGATCTCAAGTACCCTGAACGCTTCGCTGCCAAGCTGCGCGAATTGTTGGCGCTGCACAACCATGTGCTGCAGACGTTCTTGGGTTCGGGGAGTTTTACCTTTGGCGATGCCCTTAAGCCTTACATCCGTGATGGCGCTGTGCAGTTCGAGCCAGTCTATGAGGAAGCCATGCGCCATGCGGAGTTGCTCAAACCCATGATGGCTGATGTGTCCCGTGAGCTCAATGAAGCCCACCTGGCAGGCGGTAATCTACTGTTCGAAGGGGCGCAGGGTACGCTTCTGGACGTAGACCACGGCACTTATCCCTATGTGACGTCGAGTAACTGCGTGGCCGGCAATGCTGCTGCAGGGTCTGGCGTTGGGCCCGGCATGCTGCATTACATCTTGGGGATCACCAAGGCCTATTGCACACGCGTCGGTGGAGGGCCATTCCCGACGGAGCTTGATTGGGAAAAGCCTGGTACGCCGGGCTATCACATGAGCACCGTGGGCGCTGAAAAGGGCGTGACGACGGGCCGTAGCCGCCGCTGTGGCTGGTTCGATGCGGCCTTGCTCAAGCGCAGTGCACAGGTTAATGGCTTGTCGGGTTTGTGCATCACCAAGCTTGACGTGCTCGATGGCTTGCAAGAGCTCCAGCTGTGTGTGGGCTACGAGCTTGACGGCGAGCGCATTGATCTTTTGCCCATGGGGGCAGACGAAATTGCGCGCTGCAAACCGATCTACGAAACGCTTCCTGGCTGGAGTGAGTCGACGGTCGGCGTCACTGTGTATGAGCAACTGCCGCAGAGCGCACGCAATTATTTGGAGCGCATCACCCAGGTCACGGGCGTGCCTATTGCCATGATCTCGACCAGCCCGGATCGGGATCACACCATCATGATGACCCATCCTTACCAGGCTGGTTGATCAGATTCAGGAGCATTTCATGTTGACCGAAGACGGCAAGCATCTGTACGTAAGCTACGACGAGTACCACAACCTGATTGAGAAGCTCGCGCTCAAGGTGTATCAGTCCGGATGGGAGTTCGACACCATCCTGTGCCTGGCGCGCGGAGGCATGCGCCCAGGCGACATCCTGAGTCGTATTTTCAATAAGCCCCTGGCCATCATGTCGACGAGTTCGTACCGTGCCGAGGCTGGCACGGTGCAGGGGCACCTAGACATTGCGCGTTTCATCACCACCCCCAAGGGCGAGATTGCGGGGCGCGTGCTGTTGGTCGACGATTTGGCTGACTCGGGACACACGCTCAATGCGGTCATCAAGATGCTCAAGACCAGCTACACACCGATCACCGAATTGCGCAGTGCCGTCATCTGGACCAAAGGGGTGTCGACCTTCACGCCCGACTATTCGGTGGAGTTTTTGCCGACCAACCCTTGGATCCATCAACCTTTTGAGGGCTATGACAACATGCACCCGGACAAGCTCCTGGAGAAGTGGAAGGTCTGACGCTTTCCTACGTGCCATCAAGACAAAGAGCCCTTCAAGGGCTCTTTGTCTTTGTGTGCAAAAAAGTGAGGGGCGTCTTCTTGTCGTCTTTCTTTGTGCTATAGTCACGCCTCTTCGTTGCTGCGGTGCTTGTGTAGACAAGTCGCAAGCGGTGGCGGAGTAGGTTGATCTTCTTTTGGTTGTTGCGCGGTAAGTTTTCTGTGTTATGATCGAGGGCTTCGCTGCTAGAACTTGATGTTCTGGTGCAAAGAAAAAAAGATTGCTTTGAGTTGCGATTGAATGAAAATTCGATGTATAATTCAA